>JACLAC010012784.1_pt1 | contig 17753 bp, 18 predicted proteins | sample 8027881 | NCBI WGS metagenome assembly JACLAC01 (sample SAMN15725517, study PRJNA655200) | protist metagenome | isolation source: fluorescence activated cell sorting (FACS) single amplified genomes of... | place: Spain: Blaines Bay Microbial Observatory, Mediterranean Sea | collected 2016-01-19
GGTCCAGCGATGTCTGTAGCTTTGATTACCACCCTATACGGCTCGATGATAGCCAATGTGTATGCCATTCCAATGGCCAAAAAGCTTGAAGCACGGAGCAAGGAAGAGGTAGAAGAGAAACAGCTTATCGCACGAGGTATTCTCTCCATTCTTGCGCGGGATAGTGTTCCCATTATTCTGAACAAGCTGAATGCCCGTTTGCCACCTGCAGAGCGTCTAAATCGAGATGGTGGATGATGGAAGAAGATTGCGAATGCGAAGATTGCGAGGCAGGTGCGCCTCTATGGATGGTTACCTATTCTGATATGGTAACCTTGTTGCTTTGTTTCTTCGTAATGGAATTGTCGATGGCAAACTTCTTGGATCCTGGAAAAGTTGATGCCGCCTTGGATTCGATGCAAGCGGCGTTTAGCGAAGGTGGAGAGTATCGAACGGAGCATGTGCACGCCAAAGAATCGAAGAATAATGATTTTCGCGAAGCATCACAAGAGTCATCACACTCTTTGATCGCCCAGCTGCGGGATGTCATATCAAGTCAAAAAGCCAAACATATGATCAAGATGACCAACAAAAAAACAGAGGTTCGCGTTACGTTTAGTAAGAACGGTATGTTTGCACCAGGATCATCAGAGATAGATCCGGCATATTTTAGTGTGCTAAAAGACATGACCCAAATTTTGAGTGAGCGAAATGTAACACTGGTTGTTGAAGGACATGCCGATGCAGATGGTACTGATGAAGCGAGAAATTGGCAAGTCAGTGCAGATCGTGCTGTGGCTGTTGTAAATAAGCTTCGGAGCTATCGCGATCTGGATAATAACGGCAAACCATACTTAAAGGGAATCGATATTGAAGCTCGAGCCTTGGGAGAATTTTCACCCGTATCTCCACAAGCAGGTGCAAATGACTTGAATCGTCGCGTAGAAATTGTTATACGTGGAGAGAGCTTACAAGCATTGGATGCAGTAAAAGAGCTTGAGTTGAATTCTGGAGGAGGCCATGGCCGATGAAGCAGAAGTAGCAGAGAACAAAGGACCAAGTATTGTTATAGTTGCCCTTTTAACCGCAATTTTAACATTGCTCCTTTCTGTCGGAGGGTTGTACTTTGCAGGAATGCTTTCTACTGGAGAGCAAGAAGCACAAGCCGACCCGAGTACAGCTGAAAAATCTTCTCCCGAAATGAGCAAGCCAGATGCCCCGGATCGTACGATTGTTGAGATGTTTAGTGGAATGATTACATTAAAAGACAATAAGCATCTTTCGTTCCGCCTGGTTGCCGAAGTGTCCAAAGAAGAAGAAGAGGTTTTGAAAAAACATCTTGAAGCACTTCAAAATATGATAATTTTGTATATATCTGATATGACAAGCCAAAGTTTTGAAGGACGAAGAGGAAAAATGAAAGCGTTGGAAGAAATAAAGATTCGTGTAGATTCGATTCTTCGTGAGCGTAAATTGAAGATAAAAGTTAATGATTTATATCTGACCAAATTTGAACTACCATAAGAGAACTGAATTATGGGTTTATCTGAAATTGCTTCCGGGCGTCATAGAAATAGAAAAAGTGAAGATATTCTACCTTTGGTGGAGCGATACTTTTTACAGCTTGCAGAGAAGTTGCGTTCACGGCAAGTGAATCGTTCGGCTTCAGATATACCTGTTCGAGTGGCTGCGGTTGATTCCACAAATTTACAAGACGCACTAAACAATCCTGAATTTCGAGATGGAGTCGTATATTCGACCCTTTCCTCTGCAAATCTTCATGATGGTGGTTGTGTCATGTTGCAGTATGGTCTTGTCTCGCGATTAATGGAGAAAGGCTATGGTTCCATGGGGGAGATGTACGAACCGCGTGTTACAGTGAGAACATTGCCTCATTGCACACGAAGGTTTGTCGATCGTCTTCTGAAAGAGTTGTGTTTGGATCTGCAAAGTTTTTTGCCGACCAACAAAAATATGGATTTTCAATATACAACCCCTTCGATCACGGAGCCCAATTGGGCCCCGCAAGAGCGAGGAGCGGATGTTTTTGCAGCAATGATTGACATCGGTCCTTTGGCACAGCCCTATGGATTGCTGTCGATCGTTCTGCCCGTTCATCTCTTTGAAATGGGTTTTGGTTTTAAAGCAGCACGAGCAGCATCTGATGATGAAAAAGAGCAGCCTTTTGAGAACAACAGAGTTCTTCAATTGCCTGTTGATATGATCGCAGAATTGGATCAGTTTTCGATGTCGTATGCCGAAGTCTGTAATATGATGGTTGGTGATTTCATACCCCTCAATGAAGCATTACAAGTTACATTAAGGGTAAACAACCAGGTAAAATTCTTCGGTGAATTCGGAGAAGTTTCGGGTTTTCGTGCGGTTCGAATAGAAGATTGTGTAACAGAAGATGATTAAAGCATACGAAGGTAGCCTTTTTCTCTCTACCACATTATAGTATGCTCTGAAAAAGATATAAGGTATTTCAATGTCAGGTCAGTCAAATAGTCCAAAAAGTGAATCTGAAAATTTTTTATTGGGAATTCCCGTAGAAGTGGTTGTTGAGCTCGGGCGAAAAACAATGCTGATTCGTGAAGTCGCAGCACTGAAGCCAGGTGAAGTCATTCATTTGGAACAACCTGTTGACGCTCCTCTGGATGTTCGGGTAGGAGAGAAGCTACTTGCAAGAGGTGAACTTGTTATGGTGGATGGAAAAGTTGGTTTGCGTATCACGGAGATGCCTGGAAGAGGGGACTAATGCTCTTTCTTCTTGGTGTATTATGGGCACAAGAGCCCAAGGAGATTCCCGGATCCGATCAAGAAGTCGTTCATTATCTTCTTGAAAAGCATAGCGATACACCACAGCAAGTTACAAAAAATAAAACAACCCTCCCTCTATCCTTACAAAAGGATATTGAGACCCTGGGGAAAAGTACAATCAATAATCGAAAGGGCTCCCAAGGAAGTAGAACAGCTGCGTTTCCTGAGATGGGTTTTCCATTGTGGTGGGGGATTCTTTTCGCAGCACTGGTATTGGGTGCTCTCCGTTTGTTTGTCAATAAGAATAAAGATCAGATTGGCACGCTAAAGGTTCATTCTCGTTCCTTCTTTGGTCAGGATGGTTCTCTTGCGGTGGTAGAAGTCAAGGATGCCGATCAGAACCCGCGGCTCTATTTAATAGGACTTCATGGCAAAGGTTCTCCCAACTTTCTTGCTGATTTGAGTGCCCCGATTCCATTTCCCGAGATGGAAAGTCCGATCACATCGATACAGAAAAAAGGATTGTTGGCAACTACCACCAAAAATCCGTTAAAAACCAGAATTCAGCCTTCTCAAAAAGAAAAAAGCAACACAGAAAAAAAGGCAGTTGCGACAGAAGAACAACACGAAAAAGAAGCTTTGGTCGAACATATATTGCGGCTTAAGGAAAGCAAATCTCCAGCGCCACAAGAAAACGAAAAACCAAGAAAGCATGACAAGTGGACGGAGGGTTTTCATGAAGTTCTCCGTAAGTAGATTTCTCAGTCTTTGTATATGTATATTCGTTGGTCTGTTGATCACCTCACCTGCTTTTGCACAAGATGCTGGTGATGTTGCCATACAGATGGCAGAAGAGATGCGTGATGTGCCGATATCATCTACTGTACGAATCTTGGTTATTCTCACCGCACTGTCATTTTTGCCTGCCCTGATTCTCAGCATGACGCCTTTTACGCGTTTCATTATCGTTCTATCGATGCTTCGACAAGCGGTGGGCTTACAGCAATCACCTCCAAATCAAGTTTTGGTTGGATTGTCTCTATTTTTGTCAATGATGTTGATGGAGCCAACATTGATGGAAGCCTATGATACTGCGCTTAATCCTTTTTTAAATGGTGACATGGAAGTTGTAGATGCCTTCAATGCTTTTATGACCCCTATGCGTCGGTTTATGATCTCCAATACACGACAAGAAGATTTGGCTCTGATTCTCAGTCTACAAGATGGGGCGGCCCCAGAGCAAATCAGTGACGTAGGAAGTGCATCCATCGTGAGTGCTTTTGTGCTATCGGAGCTAAAAACAGCATTTATTATTGGGGTGAAGATTTATTTGCCCTTTTTGGTAATTGATGTTGTGGTAGCAAACATTCTTTTGGGAATGGGTATGATGGTATTGCCACCAGTTGTACTTTCCCTTCCTCTTAAGATTTTGCTTTTTGTACTTATGGATGGTTGGTCTTTGTTGATCAGGATGATGGCCGCCAGTTTCTACGGGATTTGACATGGACATAAATGAAGCTGTATATCTTGGCCAGAACGCGATGCTCACCATTGGTATGGTCTGTGGTCCTGTTTTGATGGCCGCTCTTGTTGTGGGAATTATCATTTCTTTGTTGCAAGCTGTGACCCAGGTACAAGAAATGACTGTGGTTTTTGTTCCCAAGATTATTGCTGTATTTTTGGTGATGGCCATTTTGGGGTCTTGGATGCTGGAGCAACTGATCTCGTATGGCACGTTGTGCTTTACTTCAATCGATCAGGTTACCAAGTAGTCTTCTGATGAGAGTGCTTTTCCCATGATATTGGCCCATATATATATTGGTGCGTTGGTTTTTGGACGGATAACAGGTCTGGTAATTGCAATGCCTGGCTTGAGTATGCGTACGATGCCCACAATGGCGCGTATTATTATGGTGATTTGTATTACCCTCATTTTGGTTCCCACCATGCCGATGCAGCCGGGTTATCAACCTGGATTTTTGGAATTGACCATCAATTCGGCAACCGAGTTTTTGCTCGGCTTCATGATGGGCTGGTTGATTAATTTGGTCTTTGCGGGACTGTCTATGGGTACGGAGCTCATCTCTACGCAGATAGGCCAGGCGGCCGCCAAGCAATTCAATCCATCGATGTCAACCTCCCAAGGTCCACTGGGTACGCTTTCTGTTCTTCTGGCGATGGTGGTTTTCTTGGATGCCAATATGCATCTAAAGATGCTGTGGTTGCTCGCAGATTCCTTTAAGCAGATCCCACCGGGTCAGATTGTGAATTTGACGTCAGGAATGGCGGTTTGGGTTGATTACTCTTCCATTTTGGTCGATATTAGCATTCGGATATCGGGGCCCATTATTGCTTTTGTTTTTATCAATAATTTCTTTTTGGCGATGTTGTCACGATTGGCACCCAACATGAATGTGTTTTTCAGTGTGGGCTTCTTGGTTTCATTAATCGGCGGAATGATTCTCTTTACCATTTTGTTGCCTTCGCTGTTTACGATTGTCATTGAATATTGTAACAAATCCTTGCAAGAGATACCTCTGCTTATTGAAGCGGTGAGAGGTGATTGATGGCAGAAGAAGAAGGTGGGGAAAAAACGCATGAACCGACTTCGAAACGCCAGCAGGATTTTCGAGAGAAAGGCAGTGTGCCCAAGTCACAGGATTTGTATGGGATCGTGACATTGGGAATCGGTGTTGGATATCTATTTTATTTTCGTGATATGATAGGGAGTCATTTCATCCGTTTTACCCAGCGCCTGTATATGGGATTGTCGGATATCAATGTCGGACAAAATGAGTTTGATATTCTTCTTAAGGAATGTCTGTATTTGGTCTCCATTGTTGTGTTGCCAATGCTGTGTTCGATTTGGGCAGGTTTGGTGATCGCTGGATTGATCCAATCACGCTTTATTATTCCCAAGGAGCCCATCAAAATTAATTGGGAGACATTTGATCTGGTAAAGGGTGCCCAAAAGAAGTTCTTCTCCTCTCAGCCGCTTGTGGAGCTTGTGAAGGGACTAATGAAGCTATTGTTACTGGGCTGGTTGGTTTGGGATGGTATCAAAGAAGAGCTAGAGAAATTGCCAGCGCTTATTCATGCGGCTCCACCCGAGCAGATCGATAAGGTTGCCGCGATTGCTTTCATTATTTTTGTTCGCGCGATGGTAGTGGGGATATTGGTTTTCATCATAGATTATTCCTATCAGTGGTGGCAGAATCGTCAGCAGATGATGATGACCCACCAAGAGGTGAAGGATGAGATGAAGCAGACGGAAGGGGATCCGTTGTTCAAGGGCATTCGTCGGCAGCGTCAGTATGACATTGCGATGGGAAATCTCCAGCAGGTAGCCGAAGCCGATCTGGTACTCACCAACCCGACGCACTTTGCAGTCGCGATACGATACCGTAGAGACGAAGCGGAAGCACCGATAGTGGTTGCCAAGGGTGTCGACTTTATGGCCTTTCGGATCCGTGATATGGCGAAGCAAAACAGTGTCACCATTGTGGAGAATCCACCGCTTGCCCGGGCGCTGTACTACAAGAGCAAGCCGGGCCAGATGATTCCACCCGAATTCTATGCTGCGGTTGCCGAGATCTTGGCGGCGGTTTTTCGTCGGCGGATCTATTAAATTATACATATGGCCTCGGGTCTTCCATATCGGATTCGACAATTCACCACATGCAGCACCTTTTCACAAAAACTCTTCGTCAAGGTAGCGATGCTACATTTTCCTCAGAGTATTTTGCAAAAAGGCACCACATGAGGCGAAGTCTCTTCCCCGATAAGGAATCCAGTTACGCCTTGGGTGGATGGGATTCTGTGCGGCAATTGGGAATGGAAGATTGGGTGTGGAGAAAGTGATTTCTTAAAAAATCCTTCGGCTTAACGTGCTTTGGAATTCGATGAAGAGATATCTTCGTGAATGTGTGAATGTGAAGGTTCTCCTGTCGTTGCTGTAGCATCGCTACCGCTAGACAGCGAGGTTCTGAACAGACCCATGTTCATGGAGATATATCGATATTGAAAACAAAGCCCGAAACAATATGTTTCCTACTAGCGAGGTTCTGAACAGACTCATGTTCAGGGAGATATATCGATATTGAAAACAAAGCCCGAGACAATATGTTCTCTAAGAAGTCGAAGGCAAAGCCGTGACCATACATGATTAATATATTCGATGAAGAGAACTCCTTTCTGATGTGTAGCTTCGAAGGTTCTCCTATCGTAGCTGTGGCATCGTCACTGCTAGATAGTGAGGTTCTGAGAAGATGCATGTTAGGGAGGAGATATCAACGTCGAAACGAAAGCCCGAGACCATATATTATTCTTTACAGTCTCTTCCCCGATGATGGGATCCAGTTCCGCCTTGGTTGGATAGGATTCTATGCGGCAATTGGGAGTGGAAGATTGGTTCTATATAGATTCCTATATTCTGCTGAGAGAATGATGATTTGTGGAAGGATTGTATTGGTGATGATATTGATCGTGTAAGGAGATTGTGATGCGATATTTCTTGTTCTTTTGTACAGTGTTGGTATTGTTGCCAAAAACCGCTTTTGCCGATCTTCGTTTGGCGGTATTGGAGTTTCGTGGCAATGCATCCGAAGCCATTTTACAGCAGATTTCGGACGAGGCCCGGGGTGGTGTTCGAGAAGGATTGCCGCGTCAGAAGTACAGCATTACCTCTCGTGAAAACATCAAACAGATCTTGGAAGACATGGGGAAAACCTTGGAGAGTTGTTCCGAGGAGTGTGAGATCAGCCTTGGGCGCGATGTCGGTGCTGACTATGTCCTTTCTGGTGGTTTGTTTGTGATGGAGGGAGTCTATATTCTAACCCTCAAATTGCACGATACCCACAGTGGATCGCTGTTGGCGCAAAAACGCATTCAAGAGAAATCGGTCATCACGCTGCTGGAGAAGACCAACACCATCACGCGCACCATCGCGGAAGAAGAGATCGCTGGGGCGGCAGCCGAGCAGAGCAGTGAAAAGGTCAAGGTTCGCTTTGAATCCAACCCATCGGGAGAAGGGGTGACCGTGCAGGTGGGAGGCGACTTGGTGTGTACCAAGACCCCGTGCAGCGAAGAGGTTCCGGTCGGACAGCACAAGGTACGGTTTCAGCGCAAAGAGTATTTTGCATGGACCGAAGATGTGGTGTTGAAGGCCGGCGGTACGGTGAATGCCAAGCTCAAGGCCAAGTTTTCCTTGCTCAGCGTCGATACCAGTCCGCGCGGACTGGATATCTTCATGAACGGCAAAAAAGAGAGCACCATCAACAAGCGGAAATTACAGCCTGCGACCTATAAAATATGGGTAAAGGACAAATGCTTTGTCGATGAGGGGATGGAGATCAAACTGGAAGCCGGTGTCGATGAGCTGCTCGCCTTCCGTCCGCAAAGCAAGGCTTCGGGTGTGGATGTAGAGGTCTATGATGCCAACAATGACGCGGTGCCCGCCAAGATTTACGTCGATGATCGCTATGTGGGCGATTCTCCCTATCGCGGTGAGGTTGCTCTGTGTTCCCAAAAAATACGGGTTGAGCACGAGGGGAACAGCAAAGAAGTCGATCTGACCCTGCGCGAGAACAGCGTATCTCCTCTGCAAATCCGTATCCGCTAGGCTTGGAGGTTAATCCCATGATTCGTTATTTCTTAAGTCTCCTCTTCCTTATCTTCTGCCTTCCGCAGCGTGCCTTTGCCGAAGAATTGCGTTTGGCGGTTCTGGAATTTAAGAGTGTCGGAGTGAATGATTCTTCGTTGTTGTTTCAGCTTTCCGACGAGGCGCGTGGTGGTGCACTGGATGTGTTTCCGGCGAGTACCTCGAAGTTTTCGGTTTTGACCAGAGAGAACATCCTCGATGTGTTGAAGCGGGAGGGGAAAGATGAGTCCTGTTTATCGGAGCAGTGTGTCATTACTCTGGGAAGGAACATCGGTGCCCGGTTTGTGTTGGTGGGGGAGTTGACCCGCATTGAGATGACCTACCGTTTGCTGTTGCAAGTATACGACACCCAATCGAATGATCTTTTGGGGCAGAAAACGGTGCAGAACGACTCCAAATTTGCCTTGATCGATGGAACTCGCAAACAAAGCGCCGCCTTGATTGAAAAGGAACTTGGGAAGTATGATGAGGGTCGAACCGGACGAAGAAAATTGGGAGGTGAGAAGAAGACATGGTCGTTGGAGCCAACGAAGAAAGTGATTTTGGGTGTGGATGAGAGGATTGAGGATGGGTTTTTACGGGTAGATGGTACCCAAAAATGCTCCTCTTTGCCTTGTAGTGTGTATGTGGAGAAGGGTGCGCGCCAATTGTCGGTGGGTGGTGAAGATTGTAGCTCGTGGGAGAAGACGCTTTCTTTGACGGGTTCTCAGAAAATCTCTCCGAATCTGACTTGTAACTACGGCTATGTGAGTGTGGTATACGAAGGTGGAAAGCTGTATATCGATGATGTTTTGAAGAGATCCGTTGCAAAAGAACGGACTCCAACGGGCTCTCACAAACTTCGCTGGGAATCGGAGTGCTTTGAAACCGTAGAGAAGGATTTTGAGGTAGGTGACAGGGAAGCATTTTCCTTTGAACCGACGAAAACCCCAAAAATGAAGGGGATTCAAACTGAAGCCAAGTATGACACCGGTGAAGCGATAAAAGCCGCATCCGTATTTTTAGATGGAAAGAAGATTGGTGTTACGGGTGAAACCTTGAACATCCCTCTTTGTACGGATTCGGTGGAGGTTGAATATGATGCGGTTCGACAAAGCATTTCTTTGAATCGTATGGAAAATGTATATTCGATCCAATTCGATAAAGTGAGATCCTCTGATTTGTATGAGGAAGTTTTGATTCCATCCGGCAGTTTTATGATGGGGTGTTCTGAAGGGGATAGTGATTGTTTTTCACTATCAAAACCGCGTCACAAGGTGACATTGACGCGTAGCTTTTACATGATGAAGAGTGAGGTAACGCAGAAATTATACAAACATGTAATGGGAAGAAATCCAAGTAGCTTTAAACAAAGGAAGATTCTCTCTTGGATTCTGCAGAAAGGTTGTGGTGATGATTGTCCGGTGGAGAATGTTTCTTGGTTGGATGCCGTTACGATGGCGAACAAGCTGAGCAAAGAGGAAGGTTTGGAGCAGTGTTATCAATTTGGCCTCTTCAACTTGGTTGTGATATGGAAGAATAAGGATTGCAAAGGTTGGCGTTTACCGACGGAAGCGGAGTGGGAATATGCGGCACGTGGTGGAGAATCCTACAAGTATGCAGGGAGCGACAATATGGATGAAGTCGGTTGGTATCGTAAAAACAGCGGTTCGAAAACGCATCCAGTCTGTGCTAAAAAAGCGAACGGCTATGGCTTGTGTGATATGAGTGGAAATGTGTGGGAATGGGTATGGGATTCCTATGGTGGTTACAAAGGTTCTTCAGTCACCGACCCTGTATATGTTGATAAGTCAAGCCCCGGACGCATCCGCCGGGGTGGGGGCTGGCGCTACGGTGCGAGGCGCTCGCATGTTTCCTACCGCCTCAGGTACGATGCATCCAGCCGCCTCAACGGCCTGGGTTTTCGTTTTCTGAGGACGGGTAAGAAGTAACATATGGCCTCGGGTTTTGGCTTCGATGTTGAGCTATCCTCCCTGACATGCATCTTCTCAGAACCTCAACTCGTCGATGTAGCGCTGCTACACCTTCCTCGCGAGAACCTTCGAATCTACACATCAGAAAGGAAATCTCTTCATCGAATTCCAAAGCACGTTAAGCCGAAGGATTTTTTAAATAATCAATTTCCCTTTATCTCTTCATCAAATCCCAATTGCCGCATAGAATCCCATCCACCCAAGGCGTAACTGGATTCCTTATCGGGGAAGAGACTTCGCCTCATGTGGTGCCTCTTTGCAAAATACTCTGAGGAAAATGTAGCATCGCTACCTTGACGAAGAGTTTTTGGGAAAAGGTGCTGCATGTGGTGAAGTCTCTTCCCCGATATGGAAGACCCGAGACCTCGTTACAAAAAGCGCCACTTCGACGATGAGTTTTTGGGAAAAGGTGCTGCATGTGGTGAAAGTGTCGATGCCGATAGGGAAGACCCGAGACCTCGTTATACAATTAATAATGCCACGCCATCGCGAGCGAAAAGGTGCTGAGGGTATCGAAGGTGTAGCGGTAGTCGATCTGAAACGAGTACTCTTGGTTTTCGAGCCGGAAACCAGAGTTGATGAAAACATTGCGGAAGCTCTCGTTGTAGTAGGGACTGGCATCGAAGCCAGAGATGGGCTTTACGTTGAGGAGATCTTGTTGTTCTTGTGAGATTTTGGGAGAGGCATGGGTAGTGGCAATACCGGAGGCAAAGAAGGGGACAAAATGGGCGGTGGTCATGCGCTCGAGATAGGAGAACCCAAGTTTCTTGCTGACCACAAAACTGGTGTCAAAGGTTCCAAGTGCAAGTTCTGGATTGGAGATGTAGGCGTTGTAGCCAAGCTGTACCGCGATATCGGGGGCGATATGATGTCCTTCGATGGGTGCGACCCGCAGTGCGGCACCAAACGTTCCTTGTCTGGAAAGCAAGATGTAGCCCATCGAGAGCTCCACTTCGGTGGAGAGCGGGAGTCCCTTGCGTGCCATAATCTTTGGATGCACCAGGATCGGAAAGAGATCTTCATCGGGTGTTACCAACGCCCATGCCGAAGGGGTGTTGTCCAAGCTTTTTGCGGTATCAATAAAAGAGAAGCTCTGATGAAATCCAAACTCAAAACCCCATATCCCGGTAGTGTTGGCAGGAAGAATGGGAGTGATAATGGCGGAACCGAGCTGTTTGCACACCTGCTCATAGGCGACGAATCGCGACGAGGCACTGGTGTAGGGACGGCCGTCCCAATCTGTCATTGCGCTGAGACGGATATCGTCTAGTGAATCCGCATGGGCCAAACTGAGAAGTGAGAAGATCATGATTGTGCTCCAGAAGCTTCATTCGAAGAGGGGTCCTCTAACCAAGAATAATCTACCTGCACCCCATCTACCAACATAAATTTTGGTCGCCACTCCGACTTTCTTGTCCACCAAAACGCGCCACCCCACATTGTGGCCGCTTCAGCCGCCACAAAACCCAGTGCTCCAGAGAGAACAGCCTGTGGAATTCCACCCAATCTTTTTTCCAAAAGAAGAGCTTGGAAGGCTTCACGCGCGCCTTCACCTGCGATCGTGGGAGAGAGAATGGTGGCGAGAATCTGAATGTTGGAGCCAAATACAATCGGCCAAAAATCCGCCATTCCAATCGCAATCGCCCCGATCGCGAGGGCGGTGAAAAAATACACAACCGCGGTAGTGAAGTGCGTCAGAAATTTGGCCACCAAAATGGTCATGATGAGACGCGTCTTGCCTTCGTAGGCAAATACCGCATCGGTAAAGGATGTGATGTGTTTTGATATCTTTGTCGGCAGAACACCCGAGAGTTTTTCGACCACAATACGCAGCAAATGGGGTTTGATGAGACCGACAATCACCACCAAAGAGATTCCGCCAGCCACGGCTGTAATGGCACCGGCCAACATGGGTGCGGCATCGGGTCGCTGCAGTTTTTCTGCGACATCGACGATCACCTGATAGCCAAAAGGCAGGGTGAGTACCATACCGAGAAAAAGACCCGTGATACCGACAAACTTCTCCAAGATCTTTGCCACACCGACACGCGTGGTCTGGTTGGAGTAGCGTGCGGCTTCATAAAATGTATAGCCGTCGAGCCCGATGGTGCTCGGTAGAAATGTACCGATAAAACGCCCGATCAGAAAGGCGGTGAGGGTGGCGGAAAAATAGGGCTGAACGATCCCTTGCCCACGAAGCAGGAGATGCCACGCATAGGCACTGCTCATCACACCAAAGAATTTGATCAGCATGGCACAGAGTGCAAATAAGACAAAGGTAGAGCGGTCGACCTGATCGATATAAAGGCGAATGGCACTGTATATCGGTAGGCGTGAAGCAGGACGAACATCTTTTCCCGTTACGCGAACGCGGTACGTACCATCAGAGAGAACCACACCAGAGGCTTGTTTGGGCTGGATGGCAGTACGGCTTTTTCCCGCTTTGACATCGATGGTGATGGGCGTAGATTCAATCTCTTGGCTGAATACCACCACCGATACAGTTTGTGCTTCTTGGCTCTGAAGCTGTACAATGGCAGATTGGTTTTGTACGTCCTGTACATCGGTATCGATGGGATGACGTAGCAATGCCATGATCCCGACGATTGTCATTAGGAATTTGGCAGCAAAGGCACAGCGCCTTGCCCACTGCTTTGGCAGTCGTTTGTTGCCGTAGACAAAGCAACCAATGCACAGTGGCAATACAATTACGGAGCTCAATCCCAGTGTTCCTGCCCATGATTGTTGGGTGAGAAGCGCAAACAGTGCAGCGCTGATCAAGAGCATGAGATGATGCATGTTATCCTCCGATCCGAGTCATGACACCTTGAAAGGGTGTCCCACCATTTTCCTCGCAAAAATGCCCTTCTCGCTTTCCCCATACCTGCATGCGAATTTGATTCATGATTTCTTCATCGGAAGCACCTTGGCGCAATAGTGCACCCAACGTTGGCGCATCTTCATGGGCCAAGCATGTGCGGAGCTCTCCTTTGGCACTGAGACGAAGACGATTGCATGATGCGCAAAAGCGATTGGAAAGGGGGGAGATAAAGCCAATTTGGGATTGGGTTTCGACCAGCCATTCTTGTTGGGCTGGCCCTGCAGTTTGGGTGCTGTGCAGCATTGGTTGGAGGGTATAGCGCGCAGAGATGCGCTGTCGAATTTCGTGATTGCTCAGACATTCATGCCAACGAGCATCGAAAGGCATATACTCAATAAAACGCAAGACAAAATCATTTTCAGCACAGTATTCGATCAAGGGGAATATCGCATCTTCGTTTACGCCTTTGAGCAAGACCGCATTGAGCTTGATGGCATAGCCGAGATCTTTGGCAATAGAGAGCCCTTTGAGCACCGGTTCGATTGAAAAGCCGCGCGATAGACTGTGAAAAACCTCTGGATCAAGGGTATCAAGAGAGACATTGATTTTGTGTAGCCCCGCATCGTAGAGTTTTTTGGCCAGCTTGGGGAGGGTATAGGCATTGGTGGTCATATTGACATCGGTGATGCCCTTGATTTGAGACAGACTGCTGACCAGATGACAAATGTCTGCACGCATGGTGGGTTCACCGCCGGTGAGACGGATCTTTCGAATGCCGAGCGCCGCAAAAATATGGACCAGGCGGGCGATCTCCTCATAGCTTAGGATTTGCGATTTGGGCATCCATTGGATTCCTTCCTCTGGTAGACAATACACACAGCGAAAATTGCACCGGTCGGTTACCGAAACACGAAGATAGGTGTGTGCACGACCAAAGGAATCGGAAAGGGTCATGAGAAGAGCATCTCATCGACTTGCTTGGCGATAGCGAGAAAGGGATCAGCGATCGGATCGGAGGACAGTGCAGCCGGAAGACCCATGTCTCCACCCAGACGAATACCCTCTTCCAAGGGGATTTTGGCGAGCAGTGAGGTCGCGTATTGGGCTGCGGTATTCTCTCCACCCCCTTTGCCAAATGGATAGGCTTTGATACCGTTGACCTCGATGTGGGACATGTTCTCCACAATTCCCAAAATCGGGACATCGAGCTTTTTGAACATCTCTACGCCACGAACCGCATCGATGACGGCAATCTTTTGGGGGGTAGTTACGATCACGGCTCCACTAATGGGGACCGCTTGAATCATGGTAAGCTGTGCATCTCCAGTTCCAGGAGGTAGATCGACGACCAGAATATCAAGTTCTCCCCACGCCACATTTTGAAAAAACTGCTTGATCACACCCATGACCATCGGACCGCGCCAGATGATGGGCTCCTCATCTTCGACCATAAAGCCCATCGACATGCATTTGACATTGTAGGCTTCTTTGGGGATGATTTGTCGCTGATCGTTTGCGATGGGTTGTCCAGAGACACGCATCATGGTGGGCAGGCTGGGACCATATACATCCGCATCCATTAGGCCGACTTTTTTTCCACGTCGCTGGAGTGCGATGGCCAGATTGGTTGCGACAGTTGATTTGCCAACCCCGCCTTTGCCACTGGCAACCGCGATGATGTGTTGGATTCCGGGGATGGGAAGCTTTTTGATGGGACCACCATGGGCACCCATCCCGGGGCCACTCATTCCGCGAACTGGATCGGATTGTTGCGGCTGTTTGGCTTGGGTTTGTGGGGGCTCTGCAGCGGCGAGAACGAATTCTACCGTACCAGTCCAGCCGACATTGGTCACTTGTTTGCGGAGAGCCTCAAGGATACGCTGCCGCTCTTCTTCAGAGTGATCTGCAAATTGCAGTTCAATACGCAGTTGATTGTCAGTAATGGATGAGTTTTTGATAATTTTTGCCATCCAGATGCTGCGTCCACTTTTGGGGTCGCGTACGCGAGAAGCAGCTGGTTCTAAGATGGCGTTGGCTTGATCTTGTGTCATAAAAATCTACATGTGAAAAGGGTTTATCGTTGGGACCACTGCAAAACGAGAGAGGCCAAGGTTTGATTGGGTGTGCCAAAATTGCGTTCTCTTTTGCCATCCCAGTGGTATACTGTTCCGTCGCTTACATAGTACATTGAGCGACTGTCCAAAGCAAAGATGGTGGCATTGCTGGTGGGAGATTTTTTTCCTGTATATTCTTTGGATAGTTCAAGTAGAGTCTTTTGAGGCAACCAGCCACAGCCATATGCCGAGACCACACCCACTTTTTGCGGCGAGCGATGCAGTGCAATGATTTCAATCTGGCTATTTTTTGTTCCGATCAGAAGAACTTTGGCATTGTGCGTCTGAAAATCAGGATAGGCAAATAGTGTGTATTCCGAACCATTGGTAAACGTACATTTTTTTCGTGTTCCCGCTTGTTCTAGAACATTGCGAACGGGCGCAATGCGGTGTAATTCCGGTGGAAGATCAGCCCAGGCATCGTGATCGATATGTCCTCCCATTTGCAACAGGAGTTCTTCCCAGATGGAGCCGGTTTTTTGGGGCTCTTCCGAAGCGATTTGTGATACGCGGATGGTGTGATTGGCTTCTTTGGTGGCTTCTGGTGGAGAATCGATTTTTGGTGTCGGTGTGGCATTTTTAGGGGTATGGAGAGCGTTGTCTTCGGTGGCTGCGATTTGGTTAATGACAAAGCCGAGATTGACAAGCAAAGTATCATCGTTGGGAACAAAAACATGAATACTCTGCTGTGCCATACCAATGAGGATCTGTGTATAGATACTGTGGGCATTTAGAGCAAGTTCGGCGGCACGAAAACGAAAATCCAACAGTGCACATAGCTGCTGGTGTTCTTGATTGTTGATACCATAAGAATTGGGGACAATATGAATACATGGATACGATGATGGAGCAACTGAGAAAGGATTTCCTGGTGCAATTTGATGAATGGTTAGTCCATGTGGTTCTATTTGTGCTCGTATATGTTCTTCATATGGTTGGAGTGATTGATCATAGATAATATCAATGGTTTTCATGGGATATCCCTTCGGTCGGTTGGACGATTTATGTTTCGAATCTGCTGTGATTCGATGGGGATTACAGTGTGATTGGATACAAAACTCATAACACTTTTGTGGCTTTGTGCATCGTGCCAGGCTTCTTTTGTTCGTCTTGTCGCAAAGATTCCCAGGAGTGGTTGTCGATGATTGCTATTTCCAAAAAAACATTCTCTTTGCTGTTGCAAAAGCAATTGGTATGATGGGATGGAGACAAAAGGAAGATCACAAGGGCTAATGAGACAATACTCATCAGCACAGCTTCTTAGTGCCGATGAAACACCGTATAGTGGGTGCCATTGTGTCGTATTTTCGATGATTTGGGGAAGTGGTAGTGGTAGTTCTTTCTTTACGATCAATGATACAGAGGCACAGCCGGCAGAGAGAAGAAGGTCGGCGATATGCTCAACCATGGTTTTGCCATTGAAAAAGAGCAGTGCTTTGTTGCTGCCCATTCTTTTGCTTTGTCCGCCTGCAAGGATGTATGCATTCATCCCTTTGGAATGCGCATGATGTCGACAGATTGTCCAGCCAAGAAGCCCGAACTCTGAGCGGGTATATAGAGCAATGCATCTGCCAGTGCGACACTGGATATCCATGCCGAACTTTGGTTGCCCGTGCTGACAATGGTATTGGTTTTTTGGTCGATTCGAACCCGAACGAATTCGGCCCGGCGATGTCTTTTTTTGATATCGTTTTGCAATACACCCTTTTGGGTGGGCAGAGCAATTTGTGGGTCACCCAGAGATTTTTTGATCAGAGGATAGATGAATAGCCAAAAGGAAACGATACTCGATACAGGATTCCCTGGGAGCCCAAAAAATGGAATGCCTTGTATGTCTCCCATTGCAAGTGGTTTGCCGGGCTTGAGTCGCACCTTCCAAAAATCGATACTTCCACCGACAGCCAATAGGCTTTCTTGGACGCGATCGTGATCTCCAACACTAACACCCCCTGTGGTTATGATAATATCGGGTTTTGCGGCCACCATTTCTTGGAGACGAGATACGGTATCTTCGACCCGATCCCTGGCAATCCCAAAGTCGAGTGGGATGCCTCCAGCATCGCCAATGGCAGCACGTAATGTATGATTATTGGAAGACCAAATTTGTCCAGGTAAGAGTCCTTCTTTTTGCTCGATAGAGACCAGCTCATCACCGGTAGATAAAATGGCGACCTTTGGACGACGATACACAGGAAGTGTATCGATACCGAGTGCTGCGACGAGTCCAATTAATCCAATTGTGACCTTTGTGTTTTCGGATGCAATCTGTGCATTGGGAGGAAACTCTTCTCCTTTTTGTCTGACATTGGCACCAAATTTGGGTGGAGTGAGGATATGTATCGCATTTTCTATTTTTTCTGTGTTCTCTTGAATTACGACTGTATCTGCACCTTCTGGCATTGGAGCACCGGTAAAAATACGAGCACAGGTTCCAGGTTGGATTTTCT
>JACLAC010005746.1_pt1 | contig 17735 bp, 10 predicted proteins | sample 8027881 | NCBI WGS metagenome assembly JACLAC01 (sample SAMN15725517, study PRJNA655200) | protist metagenome | isolation source: fluorescence activated cell sorting (FACS) single amplified genomes of... | place: Spain: Blaines Bay Microbial Observatory, Mediterranean Sea | collected 2016-01-19
GGTTTCATAATAGCCGAAGCTTGATGTACCAAACAGTAGATTATTCATTGTTCCCTGGCTGGCAGCAACGAGATTTAGTGCTTTGAGCAAGGTGTCTACTAGACGCTGGCTAGTTTCTACATTGCCACCGACTACTGCTGGTGCACTCGCTGGATCATCAGGAAAATCTGGATTTAACATACCGGGAGGTATAATAAGTTCGATAGCTTCCATTAAACCTTCGTTGAGTGGTAGATCAGTATTTAGACATAGGCGTAATACATATATCAGCGCGCTGCGGACAATGGCCGGGGTAGCATTCAGATTGCCTGGATGCACACCACTGGAACCGCTAAAGTCAATGGTTGCCTGGTCTCCCAAGATGGTGATCCGTACTTGTAGGCGAGCATTATCGTCGAGTTTTTCAGTAGCTTGATAGACGCCATCTGGCCAAGCTTTTAACGCGGTACGTATACCGGCATTGGATTGGTGGCGTAAGGTGTCCATAAAACGCTTAAAGGTTGCGTTGCCGTATGTCCTACCAAGTTTTAGCAGGGCTTCGCGTCCACGGTGATTGGCCGCTAGAGCGGCGCGTAAATCAGCTATATTTTCTTCAATACTACGCGTTGGATAGGGGGCTTGCAGTAATAAGTGGCGAATGGTCTCCCAATCAACCTGATCAGCACGTGCTAGATAAGTAGGAGGAATGACGATGCCTTCTTGGGCTAAGCAACTAGCGTCAGGAGGCATAGAGCCAGGGCGCATACCGCCTAATTCGGCGTGATGGGCGCGATTGGCAACATAAGCAAGTAAGCGGCGGTTGTGATCAAATACTGGAGATATTACAGTGATATCCGGTAGGTGTGAACCACCAAATTTAGGATGGTTGGTGATAACCACATCGCCTGGGTCTAGGGCTAGGGATTGACGGACAGCACGGACACAAACGCCCAGTGCCCCCAAATGAACGGGGATATGAGGAGCATTAACAACTAAACGGCCTTGGGGATCAAGAATGGCACAAGAAAAATCGAGCCGTTCTTTGACATTGGTTGATAAGGCAGTACGCTGTAATAAGGTGCCCATTTCTGTTGCAACCGTACTAAGGGAATGGGTAAATAGCTCTAGTTGGACGGCTTCGGGTTGTTGTTGAGTACTTGATTGTTTATCTGGTGTACTATGATGCAATACTAATGCCTTGCTGGGTGCGACTTTCAAGGTCCAGTCGGGGGCAATAAATGTTGTGCTATGGGCTTCCAGAATAAGTGCAGGGCCAACTAGTTGATGACCTGGTTGGAGTTGATGGCGCTGTACTAAGGGAACCTCATGCCAAGTTCCTTGGGTCCATAAGCGTGTAGTTGTTGTTAGAGGTATAGCAAGTGCCGGCGGCAGTGTTGCTGCAACAGATGGGGTAGTAGCTTTACAGCAGGCAATAACATGGAGGGATTCCACTTCAATAGGACGTGCTTCGGGACGGTGACCATAAAGTGCAAGATAATGTTGGGCAAAGAGAGCTTCTAGGGAGTCTATATCGTTGTATTCCACACTCAATGAAGTGTCTTGACCGCTAAAACGTAATTTTGCCAAACGGCGGCGTATAACGATATCTGCTGGATCTATTCCTTCTGCTGCAACTAAAGTACGTGCTGTGGTTTCCAAACAGGTTATCCAAGTAGTTAGTTGGTCGCTAACTTGATTAAGAGGGGCAAGGACTTGGCGCTCCGCAAAGCGCTCAACTAGAGCATGGCCCAAGCCTTGGGCGCTTAATAAACCTGCATCTGCGGGGACAAGTACCGTATCCATATTAAGTGCTTCTGCCACACCGCAGGCGTGTTGGGCTCCAGCACCTCCAAAAGCAACTAGGGCATAAGCGGCTGGATCGTAACCGCGTTGTAACGAAATACGGCGGATAGCATCGGCCATACGTTCATTGGCGATTTGGACAAAGCCTTCAAGCAAGTCCTGATCAGAGGTTTGCTGATTGTAAAAATCAGCTAGTGTATGCTGCACTTGATCTAAGCGTTCTTGGGCTTTTTGCGGTAAAATTGGTATCCCAAAATGGTCGTCACGCAAACGTCCCAAAAGCAGGTTGACATCGGTAAGCGTCAGGGGCCCCCCGGCACCATAACAGGCAGGGCCAGGATGGGCCCCTGCGCTTTGAGGGCCAACATGGAGCCGACCATCTACAAAACGACAAATTGAACCGCCACCAGCTGCCACAGTTTCAATTGCCAGGGCTGGGGCAACGAGATGGGCATCGCCAACATAATGCTCAAAGAGGTATTCGTAATCACCAGCATAACGTGCTACATCGGTGCTGGTTCCACCCATGTCAAAACTGATAATATGGTCGTATCCTGCTTGGTGTCCTGCTGTTGCTGCACCTGTGACACCACCAGCAGGGCCACTTAAAAGGCTATCTTTGGCTCGATAAGAAGCACGTTTTAATAAGCCTCCTGCACTGGTCATAATATGGAGTTCATCGGTGTTAAGCGCTTGTTGGACACCATTTAAATAAGTGTCGATTACAGGGCCTATATAGGCGTCAACTACGGCAGTTACAGCTCTTGGAACAATCTTAATAAATGGGGATAGAGTGGCAGCAGCAGCGATATACTCAAAACCACAACGTCGTAAAACTCCAACTACTGCTTGCTCATGAGTGGGATCATGATAAGCATGTAGTAGGGCGACGGCAGCCGAACGGATACCCTGTTTTATTAAATTTTTAGCAGTTTGTTCTAAGCCTTCCAGGTCTAGGGTACGCAAGGTGCGTCCATTGGCTTGTAGACGCTCTTTAATTTCTACTACTGCTGTGTACAAAGGCGCTGGTTTGATAATTTCAAGAGCAAAAAGTTCAGGACGTGCTTGCGTGCCGATATCTAATAAATCGCCAAAGCCTGCAGTTATAAAAAGAGCGGTAGGGGTGCCTCGTCGTTCTAACAGAGCGTTGGTTCCGCGTGTAGTAGCTAAGCGCATGGCCAATGGAGGGAGAGAGTGACTCATTGCAGTGCCGGTAACTAGATGGGCCGCCAGGATGGGGGCCTCGGCTGTGGTACGTACTTCAAAAGCGGTGCCAGTGGGGATGGAAGGGAGGGGATTATCCAGTGTTATAAGGCCAGTATGCGGAACATATCTTTTAACCTGGAGAGGAGAATGTGGTTGGTCTAAGAGATGGAAGGTAAAGCCTGCAATAAAATCGGCGGGAGCCTGCCAACTTACCTGGACAGAGAACGTTGTTGCTGCACTTTGATGAGTAATAACTCCTCTTAAGGCGCTATTAGAAAGAACTTTGGCGCGTTTAAGATGACCTGATGGATCTAATGCCAGACAGTCCGTAAAAGTACCGCCGGTATCGATCCAGAGTTGCCATTGCAGCATTGGCTAGGCTCCATAGAAAAACATGTTTAAAATATGGAAGAAAATAGGGCCAATGATCTACAAACAAAAGCATATTTCCGGTTGTTTAAGCGATTTGCCTAGCGGCATTGATATATGATTAGAGTAAAATTAGTAGATTTGACGCAAATATTGTTGTTTTGTTTTATCTTATTAAGCCTAAAGTATAACGAGTAATTGGTGTGGAGATTGGCTTTTAAGTATAGCATAAAAGCTATGACTAAGGTTTGCTTTGGTGACTTTAGTGATTGGCTGTTATGTTATACTTAAGAAAGATAAAAGATTTTATGTTTGGTAAGGAAGAAGCTGTATTTTTTTGTTTCTTTTTTTAATGTACAGGTAAAAATATGGATCAAATTAGTAACAGCAGACCCAATATTCTGTGGATTTGTACAGATCAACAGCGCTATGATACCATCGCCGCCCTGGGGGCTAAGCATGTGCACATCCCGCATCTAGATCAACTGGTCGCTACAGGGGTAGCCTTGACGCAGGCTTTTTGTCAGAGTCCCATTTGCACTCCTAGTCGTGCCTCATTCTTAACCGGTATGTACCCAAGCAGTATTCATGCTTGTACAAATGGTAATGAGTCCTGGGCAGGAGCCGCGCCATTGGTTACGCGTTTGTTAGCGGCTAATGGCTATGATTGTGGTTTAGCAGGTAAATTACATTTAGCCGGGGCACATGGCCGTATTGAACCCCGGGGTGATGATGGCTACCGAGTTTTTCATTGGAGCCATGATCCACGTGACTTATGGCCTACCGGGCATGCCTATGCCGACTGGATTGGAGTGCAGGGTAAAAACTTAGGCGAGCTGAGACAGGACACTGCAGCTTTACCTGCTGCATTGCATCAGACAAGCTGGTGTACGGATCGAGCCATTGATTTTATTGAAGAGCAGCGTCACTGCCCTTGGCTGATGAGTGTTAATGTATTTGATCCACATAGCCCTTTTGATCCTCCGCAGGCTTATTTGGATCGTTATGATCCAGCAATATTACCTGATCCATTATGGCACGAAAGGCAAGCCGAAGATCATGCTTGGTTGGGGGCGGTAGATGGTTCAACGGAGATTACCTTAAGCAAAGCTAAAGAAGCTATGGCCGCGTATTATGCTATGATTGAGCTGATTGATGATAATGTCGGCCGTCTGCTAACGGCTTTGGATGCTAGTGGCCAACGGCAGAATACCGTGATTATTTTTATGTCTGATCATGGCGAATTATTGGGTGATCATGGGCTGATTGGCAAGGGAGCTCGTTTTTATGAATCGTTAATACGTGTGCCCTTGATCTTTTCGTGGCCTGGACATTTTGTCCAAGGCGTAGTGAATACGGCGTTGGTAGAATTGATAGATATAGCACCAACATTGCTTGAATTGGCTGGGGTTGAGGTACCTGAACGTATGCAGGGGCAGTCTTTATTGTCTAACCTTAGTGGTCAAGCAACACCGGTTGCGCCTCGGGACTATGTACGTTCGGAGTATTACCGAGCGCTTAATCCAGATGCGCCTGGCCGTGAGCATCTGCAGGGGACCTATGCGACCATGATACGTGATCAACGTTATAAATTGACCGTCTTTCATGATCGTGAGCGTGGAGAACTATATGATTTGGAGCATGATCCAGGAGAATTTAATAATCTGTGGGACCAGCAGCAGTATAGCGATATTCGTTTTGCCTTAATGAAAAAAAATTTTGATGCTTTGGCGCGAGCTGTCAATATTGGTCCCAAACAAGTTACCTTGTTTTGAGGTGAGTGAATGTGCTAGAAACTATAGGACAAGCTTTTAAAGGGGTACAAAGATCACAATTGTGGGAAACCTGTGTGCCCAAAGATAGCTATGAAGTGGTAGTATTGGGCGGTGGTACCCACGGATTGGCTTGTGCCTATTATCTGGTCAAAGAATTTGGTGTCCAACGCGTAGCTGTTTTAGAGCGTCGTGAATTAGGAGCAATGGAAAGTCCCTGGCTAACGCCTTTATTGGGAATAAATGAACCGGTACCTTGGGCTGAACAGGTCTATAATACGAGTCAAACGATGTATCAGGCAATGGCGGCAGACCAAGAGTGTAAGGTGGATTATATTCCACGTGAAGTATTATGCTTGGCCTCAGATGCTCGGGAGGCAGGTGTTTTTAGAGGGGTGGGTGAAGCACAGCGTCTTAGGGGTGAAAAAAAACGTTTCTTAACGAATGCGGAAGTTAAAAAAAAGTATCCAGCTTTGGTTGGTGGGGCAGATTTATCAGGGGCTTTGTACCAGCCTAGTAGTGCTTTGTTACGGCCAGCTGCTGTCGCTTGGAATTATGCCGCTTTAGCGGGACGTGTGGGAGTAGATTTGTGTCCAGGGATCACCGTAGAAAAATTGGAAATTTCTGAGAACAGGGTCCTTGGTTTATGGACGGATCGAGGCCATATTCGTACCGGTATGGTGTTGAGTACGACAGCAGATTGGGGTGGGAATACGGCTGTCGAAGGTATGGAAAGATCATTAGTTGCCAAGCCATACGGCGTTTGGGTTAGCGAAAATACAAGACCATCTATGAATACCGTAGTACAATGTGGTGGTTTATATATCGGGCAAGGGCGAAGGGGGGCATGGTATTTGGGGGGGCAGTGAAGCAGAGCAGGTTAATGTGGGACCAGTTGCAACATGGGCTGGGGCATTGCTACCCGAATTACGTTCGGTCACTTTTTTACATCACTGGCATGGGTACGGTTATTATGCTAGTGATGGGAAGCCTATTATCGGGCCGTCTGCAGTTGAGGGATTATTTACAGATCTTGGTTGGGGAGCGCGAGCTTTTGAAGCGGCTCCTGCGTGTGGACGTTTTTTGGCGGCTTGGTTGGCTAACGGTCAACCACCCGATATGTGGCCAGGGTTAATTGAACAATCGATGCATGCTAAAAATGCAAAGGAATAAGTAGATGCGACCCGAAAATTTGGCGGTTGTAGATCTGGGTAAAGATAAGATGCCCAGGCGTGTCTGGCCGCAACAAGATGAAGCCATTGACCGAGGTACGTTAATAAAATTTCGCTATAACCGGAAGCAATATAATGCCTATCCAGGGGATACTGTGGCGGCCGCTTTAATTGCCGCTGGCGTTGATCGTTTGGGGTGGTCGATAACCAAACGGCCGCGCGGTGTATTCTGTGCCGCCGGCCATTGCGGTCGCTGTTTGGTTGAGGTTGAAGGAAAAGCACGGTTGGCGTGTCGTACCTCCATTACTGCCGATATGGTGGTGCGAACGTTGTCCCAACGGCGTATGAATAATGAGCAAAAAATGGCAGGTGAAGTGGACTACACGTTTGTAAATTTGTCCACGGATCTAGTGGTGGTTGGTGGGGGACCTGCAGGTTTGGGTGCTGCATTGTTTGCCGCTGAAGCAGGCATACGGGTTATCTTGGTAGACGAAAATTATGCCTTAGGGGGGCATTTAAGATATACGCCGGTGCGTGGTGGTGTAATGGCTTCGTCTCTCAATGATCTACTTCAGGCGGTAGAAAAGGAAAAAAAGATTACTGTTTTAACAGGTGCTAAAATAGGGGCTATTGAGGCGGGGTGGAAAATTCGTGTTTTGGGAGCAGAGGTAGGATGGGATATTACTGCAGGTGGTGTGGTAATGGCAACGGGGGCATATGACCGACCATTGATTTTTCCAGGGAATGATAAGCCTGGGGTATATAGTGCCACAGGGGTTTTGCGTTTGATGATGGAATACGGCGTTGTTCCTGGCAAACGTGTTGTTGTGGTTACTACGGATGAGATGGGTATAACGGCGGCATTGGCATTGCATACAGCAGGAGTGGAAGTGGCGGCAGTATTAGTGGAAAATAGTGGCGAAAACCTGACTAATACAAGGAGTCTAAAAGATAGAGATATAGCTGTATTATACTGGCATACTTTACTTGCTGTTAATGGGACACGGGTAAAAAGTGCATCACTTGCTTGTATGGATAACCAGGGATATGCGGTCCCGGAAACAGCACATAGGATAAATTGTGATGCTATTGTCGTGAGTGCAGGACAGATTCCGGCGCTGGAATTGGTGCAGTTATGTGGGGGACATATAGAGTTTGATGCCACGGCAGGAAATTTTCGTGTCTTAGATACGCCACCTGGAATTTGGCTAGCGGGACGGGTGGCGGGAGTACTAAACGATGCTTTGGTCTTAGCTGATGGCCAACGAATTGGACAAGTAGCAGCGTCTTATTTAGGTAAAACAAAAAAAAGGCAAGCGGCAATAAAAGTAGAATATTTGGATGATGGAGTTGAAGCAAGAATAAATAGGGGTTCAAAGCGGATATGGTGTATTAAGGATAATAAGGCCTTAATATGCGCCTGTCAGGATTTGCAAGCTGGAGACATTGCTACAGCCCTGGCCACTGGTTGTAGGGATATGGCTATGGTGTGCCAACAAACAGAGATAATGCGCGGTTACTGCCAGGGGAAGATGTGTGCACCGTATTTAGTACAGTTAATGCATGCTAAAACAGGTGCGGTAGAAGCAAATTGGCAAGATGTATTTATAGCAAAATCTTTGGGTGAGATGGAAGACTTAGAAGAAGAGCATAGTGCAAAAGGCAAAAGCCCCACTTATCTATGGCATCGAGACCAGCAGGTTGATTTAGCGGCCTCCGATGGCTGGTGGTGGCCGCAGACATACAGTGATGTGGCCACAGAAGTACAAGCAGTGCGTCAGGCTGTAGGGTTGGCAGATTTAAGCTGCCAAACAAAAATTTGCTGTAACGGCCCGCTCGTCAATGAGGCATTAGCTGGTTTAGGGGGTACCGATTGGACTACTATAGCCCCTGGAACTTCCCAACATATGGTGTTAAAAGATGATGATAATCGTGTATTAGTAGAGGTGGTTGTTGGCCGTATCAGCGATAAAGAATGGTATCTCACTTGTCCGCCACAACAAAGTCGCATGCTAATAGATCTGCTAGAAAATGCTAATGTTTTAGCCGAAGATGTGACGCAAGCATATGCTATGTTTATGCTTGTTGGATCTGGGGTAAATAATGTTTTGGATATATTGACAGAGGGATCAATTGCTAGTACGGCTGCCCCTTTTATGGTCGGTGAACAGGTAGCGGTGGCTGGGATTATGTGTCGTACCGGCTATTGGAATGATCGGGGGATATTAAAATGTGAACTACATTGTGCGTGGACAACAGGAGCAGAATTGTGGGAGCGTTTAATTGGATATCCTGAGATACAACCAATTGGCCAGCAGGCACTGGATATTGTACGTCTAGAAGAAGGTCATTTTTCGTTGGTAGCGGATGCCTGGACGCAGACCTATCCATTGCTAGATGATATTGTCCAAACGGATCATAGTGGCTTGATGCGAGTTGATCCTAGCGGTAGATATTTGTATTTACGCCCGTTCAAAATATTGAGTTCACATTTAGTGCCTGAACCGGGTCATCAGATTGTACAGAGTATAGAAAAAAATAAAAAAGAACTGATCGGCTGGGTATCATCGTGTGCCTATTCGCCCTATCTAGGAGCGGCCATCGGCTTAGCGTGGTTACCAATGGAGCAGGCCAAGCCAGGCATGATATTTATGGTAGATATGGGAGAGACATCGGCTTCAGGATGTGTCCATGAAGGAAGTTTTTACGAAGAGACACGCAGTGCTATACAAGCGTAAAAGAAGGTAGCGTGTTGCTTAATGAATACGTTATGAGGGATGCAACTAGAGGTTTAAATGTTTAAAGATGCGTTCCGGAATGCTTTTGATGATTAGCATGATATAACGCCAAAACCAGGGAGTGTAGAGCACATTCTTTTTTTTCATAAATGCTTTAATGATGTGTCGTGCTACTGCTTCAGGTGAGGCCACTAGGAATAGGCCCTCCATAGCGGCTGTCATGGGGGTTGCAACAAAACCGGGTTTTACCGTCAGCACATGGACATTGCTTGTTGCTAGGCGGTTACGTAAACCTTGTAGATAAAGTGCTAAGGCTCCCTTGGCGGCCCCATAAAAATAATTTTTCTGACGCCCTCGATCTCCAGCAACTGAGCCTATAGCAATAATACCGCAAGGTTGGCCACTGCGTTGTAGATAGTTGGCCAGATGACTCAAAATAACAGCTCCTGCCGTAAAATTAGTATGTAGGATACGTTCCATTTCTGCCGTATCACTCTGTGCTTTTTCTTGATCTCCAAGATACCCGAATACCATAACTACTAAATGGAATTCACCGCATTCATGTGTTAAGTGTTCGGCTAGGCTAGCAGCATTAGCCGTATCGAGAGCATCAAAGGACCAGGTTCGGACTTGGCGTTCCTGACGCAGACGTAAATCAGCAGCGAATGGTTCAAGTGAGGTCGTGTCACGAGCGGCTAGGATCAGATCATAGCCAACAACGGCTAGGCGGTGGGCTAGAGCCTGGGCGATAGCCGATTTAGCGCCTAGAATCAGGGCTCGATGCCTCATATGAACTGGATCAGGTGAGATAATTTGATTCATGTTATGCCCAGGCGGTCGGATTGATATGAACGGAAATGATGCTGGGGGTCATATTGCTTCTTGATGCGTTTAAATTCATTTAATTGAGGATACATAGCTTCAAAATCTTCTTGTTCTAAGATGGCATCTTTAGCTAGATATATACGTCCGCCGACTTTTACTATGATCTTATTGAGTTCACGTAAGAAAGGAATAAGGCGGTCGTTATGTAATGGTAGGTCTAAGGCTAGAGTGTAGCCGGGCATGGGAAAAGATAATAGACCACTTTGGGGACCAAATGTTTTGAGTACTGCTAAAAAGGAAGCGGAACCTTCGGTTGATATGCGCTCAAGGATTTCCTGCATAGTTTCTAAGCCGTACGTAAAAGGAATAACGAATTGATATTGTAAAAAACCGTTGCGACCATAAATTCGATTCCAATGGGAGAGCGTATCAAGAGGATAAAAGAATGGGTCATAATGAGTAATGCTATGTACCTGTCGTCGCAACTGACGATGATAATAAAAGGTATTGAAGACTTTCATGGAAAATCTATTGAGGACGAATTTGGGAAAGAAAAATGGCACGCTGTTCTGCTTGGAAGAATGTATTTTTTTTATATTACTCTGACGTACTTGTGTGGCGGGGGCATGATTACCCAACATGACAATACCACGTCCCAAATTATTCCCTTTAGCCAGGCAATCGATCCAGGCTACCGAATAGACGTATTCATCTTTGGTTTCTTCGAATAAACGGCAGGCTTCAATAAAATTGTGGGTTTTATGAGAGCACATTTCGATAAAACTTGAATTAACCCGTTTTAAACGCAAGGTAACAGCGTAGATTAAGCCGGTGAGACCCATACCACCCAGGGTTGCTTGGAAAAGCTCGTTATGTTCTTGACGCGAACAACGCAGACAAGATCCATCGGCTAAGACCATGTCAAGAGCTTCAACAAAGTTACCAATTGAGCCATCTATATGATGATTTTTACCATGAACATCTGCGGCAATACACCCTCCTATAGTAGGAAATTTGGTTCCCGGAGTGACAGGTAAAAACCAACCGTGTGGTATGATAAATTGAATGATTTCACCTAGTGTGATACCAGCTTCAGTATGTAGAATGCCTGTGTCGGGGTCAAAAGCTAAGAGGTGATTCAATGGCAGAGCTGAGACAATACGGGAACCTAGACAAGCATCTCCATAACTGCGGCAGTTGCCTTGGGCTAATAAGGACTTTGATTGCTGTACAAAGGCAACTAGATCCTTCTGGTAATGAGCACTAGCAAATTCAGCTTCGACATTTGGATAGAGTCCCCAGCCAGTAGTTAGGGTGCGTTTGAAAATCATAGGATAGTCGTTTTGTCTGATGGGGTAGTGGCCCCAATTTTAACGGGAGTGTAGATTATAGTTAAGCATGTTGTAGCAACATACGATCGGCTATGAATAATTTTGACTACTTTTTAATTATCGATGTTATCTTCAAAAAAATAAAGGTCTTTTTCGTGCATAGTGATGATTATAATTTGCTTTTCATAAGTTTACTCGTTCTAGGCATTGGCCCTTTGGTATATCAGGTGGCCCGTATTGCTGGCGCTGCATTGGCCGCGCTGGATGGATTTATTTTTGTCGCCATTGGTGGACTAGTGTTATTGCACATCGTACCAGAAAGCATTGCTTTGGGAGGGGGGATGGCAATTGTTGCGGCTATTGTGGGGGTCGTAGCGCCCGGTTGGATAGAGCATCATTTACATGGTCGAGCCGGTCAGGTTCATTCGGTAGCATTAGTATTGGGTTTGGTAGCAATTGGGGTCCATGCTTTTATGGATGGTATGGCTTTAGTGAGTAGTGGTCATCCAAGCGAGGGACATACGCCACATATGTTGCCAATGGCAGTGATTCTGCATCGCTTACCAGTGGGGTTGACTATATGGTTTTTGCTGCGGCCGGTCTATGGATTTAAAATGGCTGTAATGGGGCTAGCAGGAGTTGCTGTTGCCACAGTGGTAGGTGGACTGGCTGGTGGTATAATCGAGAGTGTTATGGAAAATCGTGGATGGGGTGTTTTTCAGGCATTGGTGGCCGGTTCACTTTTACATGTGATTTTGCACCGTTCGTATCCGTTAGGCGGAGGCAGTGCAGCAAAAAGTAGATTACTGGCAGGGATTGGTGCTTTGGGAGGTATTGCATTGTTATGGGGTATCGGGATTGAACATGATGCTGATCTGTTTATGGCTCAGGCAGGAAGCGATTTTTACTGGCTTGCCAAAGAAACTGCACCGGCCTTATTGCTTGCTTATACTGTTGCAGGTTTAGTTTATGGCTTGTTGCCAACAGCATCGTTGGAATGGATGAAAAAAGGCAGTGCTTGGAGGCAAGCACAACGCGGTTTAGCATTTGGCTTGCCATTACCTATTTGTTCGTGTGGAGTTGTTCCGGTTTACCGTTCGCTAGTGTATCAGGGCGTGCCGGCTACGGCCGGCTTAGCTTTTTTAATTGCAACACCAGAATTAAGTTTAGATGCGGTATTGATTTCATTGCCATTGTTAGGCGAAGAGATGACGTTGATTCGCGTGGTGGCTGCTGCCTTAGTCGCATTATTGGTGGGGTGGGGAGTTGGTCGTCTTGTGCCAGCAGTAAAGCTAGGTCAGGAGGGGGAGATGGAATGGCAGCTTGAAGGTTTAAGTCGAGGTACACGTCTCAAAAATGGTATGATACATGGATTAACTGAAATGGTTGAAACTACAGCGCCGTGGATTCTTTTGGGCTTGGGAATAGCAGCCCTTGTAGGGCCTTTGTTGCAGAGTCAATGGCTGGACGAAATACCTGCTGGGGTTGATGTTTTGATCTTTGCATTACTAGGAATTCCCACCTACGTTTGTGCCTCTGGGGCAACACCGTTAGTAGCCGTGCTAATTCTTAAAGGCATTTCACCTGGAGCAGCATTAGCATTTCTCTTAACTGGGCCGGCTACTAATTTGACAACTTTTGGTATACTGAAAAGCTTACATGGCCGTAAGGTTGCACTGATTTTTGGCGGGACCATCGGCTGCCTCGCGATATTGTTGGGAATGCTGGTTAACTTGTGGTTACCGAATGTGTCGGCAAAGGCGGTAACACCCGCTTTTCATGAGAGCAGTATGGATTGGCATATTATAACATTGATTTTGGTAGCTGGATTATTTATTCTGGCTTTATTACGTCGCGGTCCACGCGGTTTTATTAGTGAACTGTGGACTATGGATGAGGATGATGGCCATCATGACCATGACCATGACCATGACCATGACCATGGATGTTGTGCCGAAACTTCTCAGAATAGGCATGTGCACTAGTGGGCTTTAGCCAAGAGGTTATTTTAAAAACCTTATTAGACATAAGTATAATTCAGTACTGTTGGTAATTGAACGGTACGAACATCATAAACCAGATTTATAATGCAGCTTTCCACTCTATAATGATAAAAATATAATAATGTCCAGCACAGCGTTGAGGGAATTGGTGTGAGTGAAGATATACAAATACCTACGACTGTTAAGATGGAGGATTTGGAGCGCTTTTTATGTGGGGAATGGCGAGATCCTTTTAGTTTGTTAGGTATGCACTATCTTAGTAGCGATTATAATAGAGGTTTAGGAGTACTTATCTTTGATCCACAAGCCCAAAAAGTGGAACTTATTGAGTCGAGTAACGACAAGCATTATGTGGCTGAAAGGATACACGCAGCCGGATTTTTTGAAGCAGTCATACCTGATAGAGATGTACATTTTGCCTACGAATTGGCTGTGGAAGATATGGCTGGCCAGTTTAAACGGCGGCATGATCCGTACTCGTTCTGGCCAATATTAGATGAGCATGATCAATATTTAATTAATGCCGGGATTCATGATAAGGCTTATAAGCATCTAGGGGCACATAAGCGTCAGATTGGTATGGTTAACGGGGTTTATTTTGCTGTATGGGCTCCCAACGCAGAGCAAGTAAGCGTAATTGGAGATTTTAATTGTTGGGATAAGCGGATTCATACCATGCGGTTTTTTGGCAATTCTGGTATTTGGGAACTGTTTGTCCCGGAAGTAGTCGCCGGTGCACTATACAAATATGAAATTTATGATGGCAATGGCGCTAGAACACAAAAGGCCGATCCGTATTGTTTTCGCACCGAAGTGCCACCGCGTAGTGCTTCGGTTGTTCAGGATATTGATGGATTTGATTGGCACGATCAGGATTGGCTAGCAGCACGTGCGGAGCGTGACCCTGTGGTTGAACCGGTGGCAATTTACGAAGTCCATCTAGGTTCATGGCGTTATCAAACGGAAGCAGATCGGCCCTTGAGTTATCGCCAGTTGGCGCACCAATTAGTTGATTATGTGGTGGATATGGGTTTTACTCATATCGAATTGATGCCAGTAACAGAGCACCCTTTTGATGGTTCCTGGGGCTACCAGGTAGTTGGCTATTTTTCTCCTACTGCGCGTTTTGGTCCACCGGAGGATTTTGCTTATCTGGTGGATTATTGTCATCAGCACGGTATTGGTGTTATCCTTGACTGGGTACCTGGACATTTTCCACGAGATGCACATGGCCTAGCTCTTTTTGATGGGACTGCGTTGTATGAACACGCTGATCCTCGCCAGGGGGTACATCAGGATTGGGGTACCTTGATTTTTAATTATGGTAGACAGGAAGTATGCACATTTTTGTTATCCAATGCACTATTTTGGTTTGAAGTTTATCATGTGGATGGTTTAAGAGTTGATGCTGTGACCTCTATGCTCTATCTAGATTATTCACGTAAGGCTGGTGAATGGATACCTAATAAGCAGGGGGGACGCGAAAATATAGAAGCTATTGATTTCCTCAAACGTCTCAATTCAGTTGTCTATAGCCAATTCCCTGGGGTGATGAATATTGCCGAAGAATCTACTTCCTGGTCGGGGGTATCGAAACCTACTTATAGTGGCGGGTTAGGGTTTGGTTTTAAATGGAATATGGGATGGATGAATGATATATTGAGTTATATGACCAAGGCACCTAGCCAGCGCCAATATTATCATACGGATTTGACGTTTAGTATGTTCTATGCCTACCATGAACATTTCGTCTTAGCCCTTTCACATGACGAAGTTGTCCATGGTAAAGGTGCTTTGATTGCTAAAATGCCGGGTGAGGATTGGCAAAAAAGAGCGAATTTACGTTTGCTATTGGGATTTATGTACGGACACCCAGGTAAAAAACTACTGTTTATGGGAGCTGAATTTGGCCAATGGAACGAATGGGATTACCGTTGTAGTCTGGATTGGCAATTACTGGAACAGCAGGAACATCTTGGTTTGCAGACCTGGGTTCGAGATTTAAATCAGTTGTATAAAAATCATAAAGCATTGTATTGCACGGATACGAATCCTGCGGGGTTTAATTGGATTGATTGTCAGGATATGAAAAAAAGTGTAATTGCTTTTATGCGCCAGGATTTGAAAACGCATAAGCAACTGATCTTTGTTTTTAATTTTACGTCACAACTATTGCCTAATTATCGACTTGGTTTACCTCAGTCAGCAAGATATCGAGAAGTACTTAATAGTGATGCTGTAGTCTATGGCGGTAATAATGTTAGGAATGATGCTGGTTTGCAGAGTGAAGCTATTGCATGGCATTCATGTGCATATTCGGCCGAAGTGACTTTGCCTCCTTTGGGGGTTATTGTTTTTGAACCGATAATAGAATTAGCTTAGGAAAAGAACCTAACTAGGAGTGAGATTGGAATGCCGGGTGATCGTGAAAAGCAGTTAGTACTGGTTTTGCGCAAGATTCCTGTTTTTGAGGGGTTGATGCCGTTTCAGATAAAACGAATTGTAGGGGTATGTAAGCATCGCTTTTATCAACCAGGGGACACTATTTGCTATGTTGATACTCCTAGTACTGCGATGTATGTTTTAATTTCAGGTGAATTGAGTATTATCAGTTCTCAAAATGCGCGGGTGGCAACTATTTTGCCGGTGACGACGGTAGGGGAAATGGGGGTGTTAACGGGGCAGCCACGTTCTGCTACTGTTGAAGTCAGTAAGCCTAGTGCTATCTTGACCATTCAGAAGGTTCAATTTGATGCAATTATGGATGACGATGTCCATATTCAGGTTAAGGTATATCAAAATATTGTAAAGGCTTTATCGGATAAATTGGGCAATGATAATTTGCGTTTGCGTGATTTACAATTGGAAATCGAAAGCGCCCAAGAGCGGCTAGGCCATTTAAGGTCAGGGTATAAGAAAGCACAACAACGTACAGATGACGCTTTTTCTTTAGCGGCAAGCTATGGAGATATGCAACGTGACAAGTTTGAGGCAGAACACAGCGATACTTTACAGGAGCATATGCCGCGTTTCTTGATCGTAGATGGTGATGTAAATTGCTGTGCCTTATTGCAGGATGCACTTGGACAATTTGAAGTAATAGTGGCATCTAATGGAAATGAAGCAGTACATACCCATATGACCAATACTCGAATAACCGATCCCGAAATCTTAGAACACCGCTATCCGGTCCGTCTCGAGCGTTTTTCTATACGTCCGCAATCAGGCGGTAGCGGTGCGTACACCGGTGGGAATGGGGTTATACGTGAGTTAGTATTTTTGGAGTCCATGTCTTTGTCCTTGCTAAGTCAACGGCGTCAACAAGGACCTTATGGCTTAGCCGGCGGATCTGCCGGCAAACCAGGCACACAACTATTGATACGCCAATCAGGCCTAGTAACTCCACTCAAAGCCATTGACGCCCAGGATGTAGAAGCCGGGGATCGATTAATTTTAGAAACACCGGGAGGAGGAGGCTACGGCCAACCAACCTAGCACAGTAACTAATAACTATACGAGTATCTTAAGCCCAAGCTCCTATATCACCTAATCAATAACGCTTGACCATATTTGCTGACGCCCACAGCAAATTCAAGCAATTTCTGCTTACATTAATTTATTTTTTATAAATGCGGCAATAGAATCTACCGAAGCAAATAATTCCAACGTCAATTCATCATCTCCAATCTCCAGCTTAAAAGTATGCTCTAAAGCGCTGATTAGCCGCAAACCACTAATAGAATCCAACAAGCCTGCATCTCCCCAAAGTATTTCATCATCAGGCAACTCATCTGGAGTAATCTCGAGTGCTAAGACCTCAACGACAAGCCGTTTAATAGCCCTATTAAGTACTGCCTGTTTCAACTTGAATCTCCACTGTTCTGAGTAAAATAACCTACTACTAGCTCGGCCATTTTTTGCTGTCCTGCCATTTTTCCTATGGTACATGCAGGAAGATTAAAAGTACGTTCTAAACGCTTTAAGACCGCTGTCATTTCAACCTTAGAGCGCTGTCTAGTTTTAACTACACTTTGTCCGTATGCAGCATGGATTTGCTTTTCTTTATCGCTTACCGCCAAAAGTAAAGTTGGCATCTTTAACATCGTTTGCATCGCCTTGATCGTATCCCATATATAGGTATCAGGATCCAGCGTATTAACAACTAGAATACATGCATCCGGTTTAGTACTCATTAAGAAAGCCAACGTTGATAAAGTGTGCGTGCTGGGTTCAAATAAATCATAGGGAATTGTTCCCGATTGTGTTCCCACCAGGATGATATCTTTATCTTGACGTGCTATAGCAGCCATTTTATGACCCAATAATGGCACATACCATTGCACCGGAAATGTTAACGGCGAGGCATAGCCCATTGGAAAGGTATAATCCATCCCAAAAAGTGCAGCATGATGTTCTGTGCCTATTTGGCCTACATTATAGCCCATTTTTTTTAACTGATTACGCAATGCTAATTGCAGAGTAAATTTTCCTTGACTAGCACTGGTGCCAATCACTCCAAGGACAGGGACATCAACTT
>JACLAC010019644.1_pt1 | contig 17734 bp, 16 predicted proteins | sample 8027881 | NCBI WGS metagenome assembly JACLAC01 (sample SAMN15725517, study PRJNA655200) | protist metagenome | isolation source: fluorescence activated cell sorting (FACS) single amplified genomes of... | place: Spain: Blaines Bay Microbial Observatory, Mediterranean Sea | collected 2016-01-19
AAGAACAATGCATCTTTTGAGTTTGAGCAAAACGAAGAAGATATTTATGCTGCTCTTGTTGCATTTAAAGATCTAGAATTGTTACTGCCAAAAGATAAATACATTAAATACAACATTTGTGTTCTTCAAATAAAATCTTGGGTTTTAGGAGAGTTGCTTATCGAGCCTGCCCAACTTTTAAAAGATGTTAAAGGGTTAACAAGAAAGGGAATAGACCCAAAATTGGTGAAGTATTTACTCTTGAATTATCATATTATAAATAGTGAATATATGATGTTTAAAAGAGATTACGCAGCAAAAGATGTTTCCTTGAGTTATATTTATAAGAATTACAAATACCTGCAACTTTCGAGTGAAAACTACTTACAATTGGCGAGGTATTTTTCTAGTTATGGGAGGTATGATTGGTCAGAAAAAGTATTAAAACCTCATATTCGTAAAATTGATGTAGACGAGGAGTTGTTGTTTTATTATTTGAACTTAACAATAATTGACCCCCAAAACACAAAGAACTCAACCTATAGAACTACAATGTTAAATGCGATTAACCTAAATCAAAAAAGGTTTTGCAAACTGTTTGACCCTTACGGTAAAGGAGGTATTAATTTTCAGCTCTTACGAGATGAATATTTGAAATCCACGTATTGCGAAAATTGTAATAAGTAAAATCTATTGAAATTGTCGTGTACCTAACAACTATTTGCTACTTTCGAGCGTCTTTTAAAAGCAAGAACTAAAACGATTTATTTTACGTGAATATATATTCTCAAAAACAGCGGTGGAAACTACTTTTAGCAGGTACTGCGATAATAATAATTATTGCTTCATTGTGGTATACCAATGTTTTGGTTAAAAAAATTGCGAAAGAAGAACGGAATAATGTTGAGTTGTGGGCTGAGGCTATCCAAAGCAAAGCTTCATTAGTGAACTATACAGGAGAACTGTTTGATAAAATTTCTAAAGAAGAAAGAAATAAAATTGAAATTTGGGCTGAGGCTTCAAAAAGAATAGTCACTTCTGAGAACCAAGATGCGACGACGTTCTACTTACAGATTATTGGTGAAAATGAGACCATTCCGGTTTTAGTTTTAGATGAAAATGATAAAATCATGAATCATCGAAATTTTGAAATGGAAGCGGGAATTGACACCACGGCTTTTTTGATGAGTCAACTAGATTTGATGAAAAACAAAGATGAGCCAATTGATTTGGTTATTCATGTTACAAAAAACTTAACCTGGACATATAAGTTATACTATAAAGACTCGAAAATTTTCTCTGAATTAAAGCTTGTTTTGGATGATTTAATACAGTCTTTTATTTCGGAAATCGTGATTAACTCAGCTTCTGTTCCTGTAATTTATACCGATAGTTCGCAAACGAATGTTATCGAATATGGTAAACTTAGAGGTGGTGATACAGGTATTGGGGATGATTTTTTAGCTGCGACTATTAAAGATATGCGAGAGGAAAACGAGCCAATTGCAATTACGCTAAACAACAATGAAGTAAATTATATCTTCTATTCTGATTCGGAGCTACTTCAGCAACTTAAAATCTACCCTTATTTTCAGCTTGTTATTATCGCTTTATTCTTATTGATCTCCTATTATTTATTTAGCACATCTAGGAAGGTTGAGCAAAACCAAGTTTGGGTTGGATTAGCCAAAGAAACAGCACACCAACTAGGAACGCCTTTATCTTCATTAATGGCGTGGGTTGAATATTTAAAGCTAAAAGGTACTGTTGAAGACAATACAATTGAAGAACTGTCAAAAGACATCACAAGACTAGAAACGATTACGGAAAGGTTTTCTAAAATTGGTTCAATTCCAAAATTAGAGCCAGAGAATATTAATGCGGTAATAGAAGAGTCTTTAAATTATTTAAAAGTTAGAATCTCTAAAAAAGTAAATGTTAGTTGTTTTAGTGTGAATAACGCCGATATTTTTGCCAAACTTAATCCGTCTTTGTTTAGTTGGGTGTTAGAGAATATCATTAAGAATGCTGTAGATGCAATGAAGGGTGAGGGAGACATTAATATCTTAATTACAGATCAAAGTCAGTTTGTCTATATAGATATTTCTGATACTGGAACTGGGATTCCAAAAGCACAGCAAAAAACGATTTTTGAGCCAGGTTTTACAACCAAACAAAGAGGTTGGGGGTTAGGCTTATCTTTAGTTAAGAGGATTGTAGAAAATTATCATGAAGGGAAGATCTTTGTTAAGCAGTCTGACGATACTGGTACTACCTTTAGGATTGTTTTGAATAAGTAGATTGGCTGGAATCTATATCCATATTCCTTTTTGTAAGCAAAGCTGCAGTTACTGTGACTTTCATTTCTCAACTTCAGTTAAACACAAGTCTTCACTAGTTTCTTCTCTAATTGAAGAGCTAAAAATTAGAAGTAGTGAATTGACCAGCACCGTCAATACAATCTACTTTGGGGGAGGAACACCTTCTTTGCTTGAGGGTGACGAGCTTAAAAGGATAATAGAAGCTGTTTATCAAAATTTTGATGTAAACAATAATATTGAGCTAACGCTGGAGTGCAACCCTGACGATTTATCAGAAGAAAAATTAAAACAACTTAAGGCTGCTGGAGTCAATCGACTGAGTATTGGAGTACAATCCTTTAATGGAGAAGAGTTAAAGTTCTTTAATAGAGCTCATAATGCTAGTGAAGCAGAAACTAGTATTAAGAGAAGTCAAGACAAAGGCTTTGAAAACATTACAATTGATTTGATCTATGGGTCTCCACTTTCAACAAATTCGGTTTGGTTGGAAAACTTGCAAAAGGTAAAGGATTTTGAAGTGCCTCATTTATCAGCTTATGGATTAACTGTTGAGCCTAAAACGAAGCTGGAACATCAAATTAAAACCGGACAATTTCCTGTGTTGGATGATGATAAAATGATTACTCAGTTTAAAACCTTAATAGAAAAAACTAAAGAATTTGGATTGACCCAATATGAGGTTTCTAATTTCGGAAAAGAAGGGTTTTATTCTCAACACAATAGTAACTATTGGAAGGGAGAAGAATATCTTGGTATTGGTCCTTCAGCACATTCATACTTAAGGAGTTCTCTTGTTGAGGGAGGCCTAAAAGGGGTGACTAAACGAGTTTGGAATGTTGCCAACAATATGAAATACATCAAGGCGATTGAGAAAGGTGGTGGTTTTTCTGAGGATGAAATAATTGATGAAAAAACCGCCTTTAACGAGTACGTTTTAACGAGACTAAGAACGATTTGGGGAGTCGATACGGGGTATCTTTCTGCTCATTTTAATGAAGAATTAAACCATCATTTTCAAAAAGAAATAGCATCTTATTTGAATTCTTCCTATCTTCAAATCGATAAAAATAAAATTACGCTTACACAGGAAGGAATTTTTATTGCAGATAAGATTACTTCAGATTTATTTTATGTTTAGATGAAAACGACGATACAGCACCAAGACAAATCCTATTCAATCAACCTATCTAATCCTTTAGACATTTCTATGCCACTAAGGGCCAACAAAGAGAATCCTACGGCATGGTATGTGAATGAACCACGGTTTGAAGCTGTAATGGAAAATGGGTTTGTTGGAGATGTTAACTTGGGAGGAGCTGTTAATTTTAGAAATATATTTTTTAATCCACATGGACATGGTACGCATACGGAATGTGTGGGTCATATTAGCAAAGAGCCATACACCATTAACCAATGTTTAAAGCAATTTTTCTTTTTAGCAAATGTGATTAGTGTTTTGCCTGAAAATCAAGGGGAAGATCAAATAATTACTTTGGCCCAAATTGAAAAAGCGTTTAAAAATAATGGCGCTAATGCAATTGTTATTAGAACACTTCCGAACACCGAAAAAAAGTTAGGGATGCAATATTCAAGCACAAATCCGACGTTTGTTGATCCTGAAGCTGTTAAATTCCTAACAAAAAACGGGATAGATCACTTGTTAATAGACACTCCTTCCGTAGATAAAGAAGAGGATGGAGGGGCGCTTATTTCGCATCATACTTTTTGGGAATATCCTGATAATACGCAAGTTAATAGAACTATTTCTGAGTTGATTTTCGTGCCAGATTCGATTATTGATGGAACCTATTTTCTCAACCTACAAATAGCAAGTTTTGAAAATGATGCCTCCCCTAGCAAACCAATATTGTTTGAAATATTAACTTAGAGAGAACTTATAATAAGAGCAGTTTCCGATTTTAATTTTGTTATTTTTGATTGTTTAAAACAAAATTTTTAACAGTGCTACCCCCTATGAAACTAGACGAGTTAGATTTAAGTATTCTTAAGAGGCTACAAGAAAATGGAAAAATTACAAACCTTCAATTATCTAAGGATATTGGTTTGTCTCCCGCACCAACATTAGAACGTGTAAAAAAACTAGAAACAAATGGCTTTATAGAAAGCTATCATGCTTTAGTTGATGAGTCAAAATTAGAGTTGGGAATTACTGCATTTATGCAGATTTCTTTAATCAGACAAAGAGATAATGCAATCAATAACTTTATTGATCAAATTAATGAAATTGATGAAGTTTTAGAATGTTATAATGTTACTGGTCAGGCTGATTACTTGTTGAAGATAATGGTTAAAGATATTTCTGGTTTTGATGTTTTGGTGAAGGAAAAACTTACACCTATTGAAGAAATTAGAAACATGCACTCTATGATGGTTATCTCTAAGGATAAATACTCCAAGGTTCTTCCATATAAGTACAAAAGAAACTAAGAGGTTTCATGTGTCTTCATTTAATTGTTGCACTATGAATATAGAACAGTATCGAGAATATTGTGTTTCAAAAAAAGGGGTAACCGAAGGGTTTCCTTTTGATCAAACTACGCTAGTTTTTAAGGTGATGAATAAGATGTTTGCTTTAACTAATGTTGAAGCTTTTGAATTTATCAATCTAAAATGTAATCCAGAAAAAGCGATAGAATTACGCGAACAATTCGAGGGGGTTTCGGGAGCGTATCATATGAGCAAGGTTCACTGGAACAGTGTTTCAACTCATGGAGATATTTCTGACAAATTAATTCTTCAATGGATTGACGATTCTTATGATTTGATTGTATCTTCGTTGACTAAGAAACTAAAGCAGGAACTTAAAGATTTGTAGCGCATGAAGAAATTAATAGGATATTTTTTACAAGGAATATTATACTTAGTTCCTATTGCTGCAACAATTTATATTGTGATTCGTGCTGTTGTATTTGTTGATGGCTTGGTGCCGGTAAAAATTCCAGGACTGGGGCTTCTGCTTATTTTAATTGTGGTTACTCTTGCTGGTTATTTTGGAGGGTCTTTACTGGTTAAAAACATCTTCAACTTTAATAAAATTCTCGAAAAAGTTCCGCTATTAAAGATTGTTTACTCTTCTGTTAAAGATTTACTTTCTGCTTTTGTTGGGAAGAAAAAACGCTTCACAGAACCTGTTCTGGTTAAGATGGAAGGTAATGTGGAACGAATAGGGTTCATTACACAAAATGATTTGACTCACTTAGGGATTTCTTCTGAAAAAATTGGTGTTTACATTCCTTTTTCATACGCTGTTACAGGAAATCTAATCATCGTTCTAAAGGAAAATATTACACCAATAGACGGTACTTCTGCAGACATAATGAAGTTTATTATTTCTGGAGGGGTTACTGAAATTGAGGAAGAAAAAAAATAGCAATCATTTATTCATTTGCGAATATCGTTGCAATAAATTCTCCTCTTTCAGTTTTTGAATAATCTAATTCTACTGATGTCGATTCATCTTCGTTCTTCCATCGACAGAGCATATTGTCTTCTTTAAGACTACCAAACTCTATTGTGCTCATTTCTAACTTTATACCATCTACCACATTTTTAGCATTTTCAGCCTGTACGAAGTAAGAGTAAATCCCGACCTCGAAACAACCTTTCTCATCAAAACGGTACGAAATAACATAAGAATCACTTTTACCAACTTCATAAACATATTCCAAGTAGTTTAAGTCTTCTTTGATGAGGTTCCCTTTCTCTTCAACACGGACCTGTTCTATTGTTTTATTTAGATCGTTTATACGAGAACTAAAAGCTTTGTCTTCAGAAAACTGTTCAAAGTGAGTTCCTTTTCCGCCACAGGAAACAAGAATTATTGTCAGAAAAACTAGAGTTGTTGAAAAAAGTGACTTTACCATAATGAAGCATTTATAACTCAAATATACATTTTTAGTATTTATTCAGTTAACTGATAATTATTGAAATTAGTATTGGTTTTTGATTTACATTTGTCCGCGATGTTATCAAAATACAAATACCATATCTGGCTACATATTACCATAGTAATATTTGGTTTAACTGGAGTTTTAGGAAAGTTGATTTCTATTGATTCCTACCTGCTCGTCTGGTACAGGGTAGGGATTGCTTTGGTAAGTGTATTGGCCTACTTTCTTTTTACGAAATTCTCCTTGAAGATTTCTAGGAAAGAGTTGTTGAAAATTATGCTTGTAGGAATCGTTATCGCTGTTCATTGGGTGACCTTTTTTGAGGCAATAAAACAATCTAATGTTTCTGTGGCCTTGGTCTGTTTTTCAAGTAGTACTCTTTTTACCGCTTTGCTAGAGCCTTTATTTTTTAAAAGAAGAATTAAGGCTTATGAGTTAATTTTTGGAGTGCTAATTATTGTTGGGCTTTATTTCATTTTCAGTTTCGAGTTTAAATACTTGGTGGGAATGATTTTGAGTGTAGTATCGGCTTTTTTAGCATCGCTGTTTACCGTTTGTAATGGTATTTTGATTAAAGATACAAGGGCCAAGCTTATTTCTTTTTATGAGTTGTTGGGAGCCTTTATTGTCGTTTCCATTTATTTGTTAATTGCAAATGGAGGTGATTTAACAAGATTTTCTGTTCCTACAGTTGACTTAAAATGGCTAATTATTTTAGGAACTGTTTGTACGGCATTTGCTTTTATAATGAGCGTTGAGGTGATGAAAAAAATATCACCTTATACCGTAACCATTTCTATCAATTTAGAGCCGATTTATTCCATAGTTTTAGCGCTTTTAATTTGGCCAGAAACGGAAACAATGTCTTTTGGATTCTATATGGGAACCATAATTGTTCTTGCAACAATCTTCTTAAACGCTGTATTTAAAAAGAAACGTTCTAAATAGCAGAAAGTGCCTCGATAAAATCATTTTTCTTTCTTCGGGAAACTTCCACTTTCGACTGATCACTCATAATAGCTATTCCCCCCTCGCCTTTAATGTATTTCTCAACGTGTTCAAGATTGATCAGATGGGATCGATGAATTCTAGCGAATGATTCGTTACTCAACATTTCTTGATAATCACCAATAGGTTTTGAGATTAGAATGGGCTTTTTATTTATGGTAGTGTAGAGGTTGGTATAACTTCCTTCAGATTGAAAACGAATGATGTCCTTAATCTTTACAAAACTTAAACCTTCCCCATCTGGAATTGCAATTTTTTGCTGAGACGTTTCTCCTCCTAAATTATTTAAGAGTGTTTTAAATTTATTATTAATTAAATCCTGATCATGCTTTTTAGACGAAAAACGCTGTAGTGCACTACCAAGCTCTGTAGGGTCAATGGGCTTTAATAAGTAGTCGAGCGCACTATATTTAATCGCTTTTATAGCATATTGATCATAGGCTGTCGTAAAGATGATGTCAAAATTGATGGTGTTTAATTTTTCAAGAAGATCAAAGCCTGTTCCACCAGGCATTTCAATATCTAAAAAAACCAACTGAGGTTGAAGGTTTTTAATTGCTTTTTGAGCCAGTTCAATAGAATTAACCACTCCAACTATATTAACTTCAGGAAAGTCTGTTAAAAGGCTCTCCAGTGTGTCTCTACATCCCTTTTCATCATCAACAATTATGGTATTATACATTTCTTAAATTTTAGTCTAATGGTATAAATAATTCAATTTTAGTTCCAACAGAAACATTGTTTTCAATTAGGTCAACGATGTTCATATCAAGCTGACTGTCTTTTAAAGAGTTGATTATTGCTAATCTATCTTTAGTGATGCTCATTCCAAATGATTTGTTTTTATCATTATGTCTTTGAGAATCTTTAATTTCTGTCGCTTTTTTTCTACCAATTCCATCATCAATAACTTCACACTTAAGTAGATTCTCATTTTCCAGAATAAAACAAATTTTTATAATTCCATTTGATTCTTTGTGTGAGATTCCATGCCAGATAGCATTTTCAACGTATGGTTGAATGAGCATTGGTGGTATTTCTTCAAACTGTACATCTAACTCAGGATCGATATCAATTTCGTAGTTGAATTTATTATTCAAACGAAGTTTTTCTAAATCCATATACAACTCCAGAGTTTCTATTTCATCTTTAATCGGAATTTTTTGTTTTTGGGTATTCTCTAAAGTTCCTCGCATTAGTTTAGAAAACTTTGAGAGATAGATTACAGCGTCCCTACTATTACTCTTTGTTATAAAGCTCTGAATAGAGCTTAGTGTATTAAAAATAAAGTGCGGGTTCATTTGTGACCTTAAAGCATGTAGCTCAGATAAGAGTACTTTCTTTTTCTCTTCTTCAAAATGAGCTTTTCTTCTTTGTGATTTTCTATAACTAAAGAAGATAATTAAAAGGAGTACCGCTATTAAAAGGAAGATAATTGAAAAGAGAAACCAGAAACTTGTATAGATTGGAGGAGCAATGCTAAAAGTAATTACAGCTGGCGTCTTACTCCAAATTCCTCCATCACTCATTGCAACAACTTTAAAGGTGTAGTTGCCTGGCTTAAGAGCTGTATAGTACATGGTGGTGTTGGTCGTATAATTCCAACCTTCTTCTTTTCCCTCCAAGGTGTACTTGTATTGGAGTTCTGACTTTCCACTAAAAACGCCACTTATATTTAACTCAATGGTGTTTTGAGTATGATTAAGTTCAAAGTAGTTGAGCGTAGAGGTGTCGATACCGTTTATTTTTATGCTATTGATAAAAACAGTTGGAGGGAATGTGTCATTTTTCAATTCGTGAGTTCGCAGGATGTTTGAACTTCCATCAATAGTTGGCAAGTCAGAATGAAGAGAAACCCCGACTATTTCTTCAGTCTCTTGGTTTGTTTTAGAAAATATTTTGGGCGCTTTATACTTAATTTCCGGAGTACTATTTAAAAGGTAAACCCCATTTCCAGAGGTTCCAAACCACATATTGCCTTTGGCATCTTCAGTGATCGAAACAACTGTTTTATTTCCAAGATATCTAATGGAACTGCTTGAATTAAATGCGCCATCCGCATAACAAATAACCCCACCGCTATTCAGTGTAAACCAAACTTTACCGTCAGTACTTTGGTAAATGTTTTCAATGTTTTTTTCAGCGAAAACGCGGTTTAAAATTTTTTTATTATTGAATCGGATGGCTTCATACTGGCGTGTAAAAATAAAAGTCCCATCATTGAGTTTAAGAACATTTGTTTTAGAGGAGTTTAAATTTTCAGCTAAAGAAATAAAATGAGGTTTATTGTCAATACGAATAGCAAGTTTGTTTTGGATAGCATTTGAGTTGTTTCCAGATAAGTACTGGTCTCCTTTTTGAATAACGTAATAAGGATAGTCTTCTTGGAATTTTAAGGTTTGAACTTTTTCCTTTTCTTGATCAATTTTAACAACCCCACCTCCAACTACTGTACTAATCCAAAAAACGTTGTTGTTCTCAATAACACTATTAATTATTTTGTTTTCTAGACGCTGACTTACCAATTGATTAAACGGGAGTGGTGTCAGTTTTGATTTTTCAACTTTGTAGAATTCACCAAAAATTGACCATACAAAAAGTTTGTTTTTAATCGTAATAAATTTTGCTAAGTTTTCCTTTTCTGAAATTAATTTGATTTCGTTTTTATCACGTATACAGATCCCTTTATTGGTTACAAAGAGGATTTCTCCTTGATGTTCAATAACATCGTTAAACTGAAGGTAGGGGAAATTAGAAGATTTTAGAATATCAAAAGAAGGTTGTTGCGCATAGGAAATTAGCCCAACAAGCAGGATCATCAGAAGTCCGATATTTCTTACAAGTTTCAAATTAAAGGAAAAATAATGCTTTTGTTTTGATTAGGCAACCGCCAGTTTAAATACGGTAGGTTTCACTTTATAAGTGGTTGTTATGAGCTATACATATCACGAATAATTACTTTTTGTAATTCTCGCTTGAGAATTAAATCTGTAATTACTTCATCCGTATCAGCATGAGAGTTTTCTTTGAGTCTGCGATTTAAGAATTCTTCATCTAAATCAATTCTGTAGAGCATAGCCATTAATTTTGGATAGTCATCGTTGAGTAACTCATCAATGAGAGGCAATACTTGAGCGTATAACTCTTGGTAGGGGCTTTCTTGATCTCCTTTAAAAGTAATTTCAAAACTAAACCAGTTAAAGTCTTTTTTGAGTTGTTCAACGACTTTTGTGAGTAAATCAGTGCGTGAATAATAAGCAGATAATTCGCTTAATGAGGGAATGTTCATTTTTTAGAGAAAGTTAACTGTAAATGCTCTACCGGCGTGTTATTGAGGATGTGTTGTTCAAATATTTCATCAACATCAGCAACGCTTATTCCTTTGTAAAATACTCCTTCAGGATAAACAACAGCAACCGGTCCTTGTTCGCAAATATCAAAACAGCTAGAGCGCTGTGCCCTCACTTTCGTTCTAAGTTTGTTTTCTTGAATCAATTCTTTAAAGCGTTTTGCAATCGCAGTTCCTGTTTCCTCTCCGCAACATTGTCTAGGAGCACCAGCAGCGCGCTCGTTAATGCAAACAAATATGTGTTTTTCGAATTTCAATTTTCTCTTTGCATTAAGCTCTTTGCAAAGTTTTCAAAGACTAATTTTTTGTCTGCTGAAGCATCAATACTATCTAGGTGAGAAATGGCTGTGTTGTAAAACAAGTTCATTTCATCAATGGCTAGTTTTTTTATGTTTAGCGCATCAAAAATAACGGCAACACGTTCTACTTTAGCGTTATCCTCAATGACTTTAGATGTTAAACAGAAGTCTAAATCTTGAGCGGTTTTTCCTTGTGCTAGCTCTTGTGCTTTGAGCAATAAGTATGTCTTTTTGTTCGCTATCACATCTCCACCAACTCGTTTACCAACTTTTTTCGGATCACCATACAAATCCAGTACATCGTCCATCAGTTGAAAAGCAATTCCTAAGTTCTTACCAAACTCATAAATGTGCTTGGCATCTTCCTTTGAAGCACCAGCTAAAACTGCTCCAATTTTTAAACTTGCAGCTAATAAAACTGCAGTTTTCAATTCAATCATTTTTAAATAATCATCAATAGAGATTGTTGATGAAGTTTCAAAATCCATGTCCATTTGTTGCCCTTCACATACTTCAATTGCAGTAGTGTTGAATAGGCCTAGGGTTTCATGTAGATTGGCGTGATTATCTTTTGCTAATAACTGTATGGCTTGCATTAGCATAACATCCCCTGAAAGAATTGCGATGTTGGTATTCCATTTATTGTATACAGATGGTTTTCCTCGTCTCAATGGGGCGTCATCCATTATGTCATCATGAACCAAAGTAAAGTTGTGAAACACTTCAATGGCTAAAGCAGAATTTAGGGCGTCTTCATCTTTCCCCCCAAACAAGTTATTGGCCAATAATAAAAGCGCAGGCCTTATTCTTTTTCCTCCTAAACTTAAGGTGTAAGTTATTGGTTCATAAAGTTTTGAAGGCTCTTTCTTTTGATTGTTTGCTTTTAAAGCTTCTTCAATAATCGAAATATAGTTGATGATCTTTTGCATTCTTATCTAAACAATAAAAGAGGTGTCTTCTAATACTTTTTTTAACCCTTCTTCTAGCGTATAGATTTCTTGGGTTAAGAGGCTTTTCATAATTGTAATATCAGGATTTCTTCGGGTCATATCCCCTTCTTCAAGAGCTGGTAAGTGCTTTATTTCTGAAGAAGAATTTGTTAGCTTAATAATTAATTTTGCAAGTTCTAAAACAGGCGTTTCAACATTGTTTCCGATGTTAATTGTTTTGTTTTTTCCTGCTTCATTAAATGCCGCAGCTAGTGTAGCATTAATGTTATTTTCTACATAACAAAAAGTTCTAGTTTGTGAACCATCACCATAAATGGTAATATCTTCATTTTTTAAAGCAAGACTGATAAATTTTGAGATTACAAAATCTTTAGCCTGCTTGGGACCATAAGTATTAAAAAATCTAAAAATGGTATAATCTAAACCAAACTCTTGTTGGTATGATTTCAAAAAGGCTTCTCCAATATTTTTAACAATCGCATAGGGTAGACGAGAGTTTAATGGAGTCGTTTCTTCATTTTGTGGGTATTCTACAGGCTCACCATAAACCTCCGAAGAAGAAGAGTATATAACCCTTTTAACTCCAGTATTCTTAGATAAATTTAATATGTGCTTTATCCCACTAATATCTTCTAATACGCTAACAGGGTTGTCTAAAGTTCTTTTAACACCAACCAACGCAGCATAATGGAAAACGTAATCAAAAGAAAAAGTGTGAAAAACACTTCTTATTTGATCCTCAACATTTACATCACAATGGATAAACTTGAGGTTTTGATGTGTTGCTGCAGGAAGCTTTTCTCTTGAACCTGTTAATAGATTGTCTGCGACAACAACATAATTATTAGCATCTTTGATTAGGGCTTCTACAAGCGAGCTACCAACGTTCCCTGCACCTCCAGTAACTAATATGGTTGTTTTGTTAGTGCTCATTTGCTATTTCCATTAAATAGTTTCCATAGCCACTTTTAACAAGCGGTGTTGCTAAAGCAATAAGCTCATCCTTATTAATAAACCCTTTGTTGAAAGCAATCTCCTCTAAACAGCCGATTTTTAAACCTTGCCTTTCTTCTATAACTTGAACGTATTGAGATGCTTGCATTAACGACGTATGCGTTCCAGTATCTAACCATGCAGTTCCTCTATCTAAAACACCAACCTTTAATTGTCCTCGCTCTAAATAAATACTGTTGATGTCTGTAATTTCATATTCACCTCTTGAGCTAGGTTCTAATCCTTTGGCAATTTCTATAACACTATTATCATAAAAATATAAACCTGGAACAGCATAATTGGATTTTGGATTTTCAGGTTTTTCTTCGATGGAAATCGCTTTTTGATTGTCATCAAATTCGACGACACCATAACGTTCAGGGTCTGAAACATGGTAAGCAAAAACGACTCCTCCAGCGGAGTCTGTGTTTTCCATTAATAGATTATCTAAACCTGTCCCATAAAAGATATTATCTCCTAAAATTAGAGCTACACTTTCATCTCCAATAAACTCTTCTCCGATAACGAAAGCCTGGGCTAAACCATTTGGGACTTCTTGAATAGCATAAGTAAATTCACAACCGAACTGATTGCCATTTCCTAGTAGTTTTTGGAAGCTAGAACTATCTTCAGGAGTTGTAATAATTAAAATTTCTTTTATTCCTGCGCTCATTAATATTGAGATAGGATAGTAAATCATTGGTTTATCATAGACCGGCATTAGCTGTTTACTAACTGCTAATGTTAATGGGTGCAACCTTGTGCCAGATCCTCCGGCTAAAACAATTCCTTTCATACTGTTAATCTATTAATTCTTTGTGAACTATTGGTTTAACTTCTAATTCATCTAAATCTATATCTTCTTCTTCATCTAACATTTCTATTAGTGGTTCTTTTTTAAAAGCTTTAGTGGTTAAAGATTTATCCAGAGATAATAATAATGATGGCAATAAAATTAAATCAGCCATCATGGCAAAAACAAGGGTTAAAGATACCAATACGCCCAAAGCAATGGTTCCTCCAAAACTCGAAACAGTAAAGACCCCAAACCCAAAGAACAAAATGATAGAAGTGTAGATCATACTTACTCCAGTTTCTTGCAATGCTAAATACACAGCCTCCTTAATATTCCACTTGTGCTGTTTTAATTCTTGTCTGTATTTCGCTAAAAAGTGAATAGTATCATCAACTGAAATTCCAAAAGCTATGCTAAATATCAAAATGGTAGAAGGTTTAATTGGAATACCAAAGAACCCCATTAATCCAGCGGTAATCAATAAAGGTAATAGGTTGGGTACTAAAGAAACCAAAACCATTCTCACCGAAGAAAAAAGAACCGACATTAATGAAGCAATCAGGATGATCGCTAAGATTAAACTCGTTAATAAGTTTTCTACCAGGTAATTCGTTCCTTTCAAAAAGACAACACTTGTTCCTGTAAGACTCACATTATAATCTTCCTTTGGAAAAATATCATCAATCTTAGGACGAATTTCATTTAGTAATATGTCCATTTCTTTTGTTCCTATATCGGCCATTTGAAAACTAACCCTTGTGATCTGATTAGTGCTATCAATAAAGGAAGAGAAGCTTGTTGTTCGACTATCATTTTTTACATACTTTTTGAGTTTTTTTAACTCACTTGCAGAGGGTAAAATGTAAAATTTAGGGTTCCCTTTTTTATAGGATTGGTAACTGAATTTTATTGCCTCAGCAATGGAAAGGGGTTTTGAAAACTCTTTGTAATCGGCAAGTACTCTTTGTAGTTTTTGAATTTTATACAAAGCTTTACCATTCTCGGCGAAAACACCATTCTTCTTTTTAGTGTCAATAACAATTTCAAAAGGCATAACCCCATTAAAGCTCGTTTCAAAGAATTTTAAGTCTTCTACAATTGGATCATTTTTAGGGAGGTCATCAATAATATTCCCTGTTGTTGTAATCAAAGAAACGCCGTAGATGCTTAATCCGATAATACAAATTGTAACCATGTAAACACCTTTTCGTTGGTATTTTACTAAATACTCTAAGAGTCCAACAATTTTAAACATCATTTTGTTTTCCAGATGCTTTGTATGTCTTGTTTTTGGGGGGCTTAAGAAACTGAATACAATCGGTATAATTAGAATTGATAATACGAAGACGATAAAAATATCAATAGAAGCTAATATTCCAAATTCGATTAAGATTTCACTTTTTGTAAAGATAAACGTCGCAAAACCTAATGCTGTTGTTGTGTTCGTTAGAAAAATAGCGTTTCCAACTTTTTGAATAACACGGCTTAGTGCTTTTGCCTGATTTCCATGATTTTTAAATTCAGAATGATATTTGTTCAGAAGGAAAATGCAATTCGGAATCCCAATAACAATGATGAGCGGAGGAATTAAACCAGTAAGGATCGTTACTTTATATCCGAAAAGAGATTGAATACCAACAGACCATATCACACCAATAATAACCACAAACATAGAATACATCATTGCTTTGAATGATCTAAAAAATAAGTAGAGGATTAAAGAAGTAATGAATACTGAAAGTGCTAAGAAAATTAAAATTTCATCCTTTACTTTCGTTGTTGAGTTGGCTCTAATATAAGGTAATCCTGATTTATGAACTTTGATTCCAGTGTTTTCTTCAAAGGCTAGAACTTCAAGGTCAATTTTATCAAACAGTTCGTTACGGTACTTAGAATCGAGAACAGTTGCGTTGAGTGTAATTGCAATTAAAGTTGTGTTTGTTGAGTCCGTGAACAAGTAACCATTGTAGAATGGAAGACTGTAAAGTTCTTGTTTAAGGCTATCGAGTTCAGCTTGCGTTTGAGGTTTTTGTTTAACCACTTGGTTAAAATCAAATCTTTTTTCTTTTTTCTTTTTTAATAAGGAGTAGGTGTTGGATAGCGAAAGAGCTTCCACTACTCCGTTCATTAAAGTATCCTTTCCGTTTAGTTTAAAATCAACTTGAATGTTTTTAATGTTATGAGTAAGATCATACCAAGCACCATAATTCTTAAGCTCAAATAATTTTTCATTATCGATTCCGACAACGACGATACTTCCGTCTTTACCAAATGTTGATTTGAATTTTTGATATTCAATGTGAGTCTGGTCCGATTTCGGAAGCATTTGAGCCAATTGATAGCTCATGCTTACAAACTGAACGCGATAAGCCATAAAGGCTGTAATTACACCTAAAACAATTAGGATAATTAATCGATTTCTTAATATTAGTCTTGAGAATTTAACCCACATACTTATACGTTCTCAGAACTGTATTAATTATAACTATTAATGCGCTTTCTTAGCTTTCGACTCATCAATTTTAACTCTTGTTAAATATTGAAGGTTCATCGAATTTGGTTGATAACCAGTCACAACAGACTGGATAAGTTGGTAGTTTTCATGATACCAAAGTGGAATTGCTGGAACTTCATTTGCAACAATTTGATCTGCAGTTAAACAAAGTTCATACCTTTTTGTTTGATCAACAGTTACTAAAGCCTCTTCGTAAATTTTATCAAATTTAGGGTTTTTGTAACGCGCATCATTTGGGAAAGACATTTCTTGATTAGATTCTGGCACGTCTGCACCATAAAATAAAGATAAGAAAGTTACCGGACCAGGAAACTCACCTAACCAACCACTTAATGACATGTTTAATTCTGATTTTCCGTTCATTTCTATTAAGCTCTTCAGTGTTACAGAAGAGATTTCTACGTTAATATTTAAATTAGTCAATAGTTGTTTTTGAATTTCTAATGCAACTCGAATGCTTGTGTTGTTTTTTCGAGAACCAAATTTTAAAGTTGGAAAACCTTTCCCGTTAGGGTATCCTGCTTTGGCAAGTAATTCTTTTGCTTTTGCGATGTTTAATTCGAGTCCAACAACCGATGAGAAATCATAACCTCTAATTGCAGAAGGCACAACCCCGTTGTTCCCTGGGCCATAAGCCTCTCCTTTTAATACATTGTCAACAATTTTAGATTTGTTAATTGCCATTGCTAAAGCTTGTCTTACATCTTTGTTATCGAATGGAGCTACAGCTGTGTTTAATGAAAGGAAAGTTGTTGTAACTTCAGGATATCTTCCAAGCACATATTTAGTTGGTTTATCTTGGAAATCAGCAATCTGATACTCTACTAGATCTTTTACTGCTTCTGGTGGAATACCTGTGATGATGTCCAATTTGTTCTCCATAAATAGATCCAATTGTTCCTGTCCAGATTTTACAACATTAAACGCAACAGATTCGATATACGGCAATTGGTTCCCTTGTTTATCAGAAAGGTGATAGTTGTTGTTTCTTACTAACGTCACCTTTGTTTCCGTATCATTTGCCTTATCATAAGAAAAAGGACCTGAACCAACGATAATATCTTTCTCTATTGCTTCTTGCGCAACTATTCCAGAATTAACAGTAGCCAATAGATTTAAGAAGTTTGAAGAAGGTTTATTTAAAGTAAACTCAATGTTATAATCATCAACTGCCTTTAACCCTTCAATTTCTCCAGAAGTATAATCTTCAGAGCCTTTTATAAGGTTCTTAAAAAGGCTATGAGCATAGCTCGACTTATCAGAATAAATTCTCTTAAAGGTATACACAACATCAGAACTTTTTAACTCACGACCTTTACCATCTGGAAAACAGCTGTTGTCTTGAAAATGAATTCCTTTTTTAAGGGCGAAAGTGTACACTAGGTTATCCTCACTAATTACCCAAGAACTAGCTGCTAATGGCTGAAGTGAAAGGTCTTTTTCGTTAAATCTTAATAGCGGCTCAAATATTTGCGCAGCAACATGAAAAGACCCAATATCAGTTATTTTAATAGGATCTAAGTTGTTATACTTTTCGTTTACAGCAAAGTCAAGGCAAGTAATCCCTTCCGTATTGCTATCAGAATTGTGTCCGTTGTTTTTATCGTTGTTTT
>JACLAC010010564.1_pt1 | contig 17732 bp, 14 predicted proteins | sample 8027881 | NCBI WGS metagenome assembly JACLAC01 (sample SAMN15725517, study PRJNA655200) | protist metagenome | isolation source: fluorescence activated cell sorting (FACS) single amplified genomes of... | place: Spain: Blaines Bay Microbial Observatory, Mediterranean Sea | collected 2016-01-19
AAAAGGGCCGATATGGAAAACAATAATACGACGCTCATTCACGCTGCCCGCCTCGCCGATGGCGTTTCTAAATCTTCGCAGCACGAGCAGGGCATACTCGTCGCCGACGGTCGAATCACAGCCGTCGGTCCAACGGCGCAAATCAAGCAAAATGCCCGGCCAGACATCGAGACGATCAATCTCGGCGATGTAACCATAACCCCGGGCTTGATCGATGGACACACTCATTTGAGCTTAGCCGGTGACGGACGTGATTATGCGGCGATGTTTTCTGAAAACGACGAGATGATGATGCTCACCGGGGCGCACAATCTGCAATTGCACCTTGCTGCAGGCATCACCACTCTGCGCGAGCATGGCGCCCGCAACAAGGTCGATTTTCTGCTCAAGGAAGGTCTCTCGAGGGGCTACATAGCCGGCCCCCGCATGCAGGTCTCAGGTCGACCGATCACCTGCACCGGCGGCCATTTCCACATGTGCAACGAAGAGGCCGACGGCCCCGGCGAAATCCGCCGTTCGGTCCGCCGCTTGGTGCACGAAGGAGCGGACTATCTCAAGATCATGGCCTCCGGCGGAGGCACCGCCGGCACGATCCCCGGCCGCGCGTCCTTTAGCGTCGAAGAATTGCACGCCGCAGTACACGAAGCCCATCACTTCCACAAATTGACCGCCGCGCATTGCTGCGCCAAAGAATCGATGCAAAGGGCGGTCGAGGCGGGAATCGACTTGATGGAACACGCCGAGTTCCTCGATCCCGACCATCAGATGCGCTTCGACCCGGACCTGGCCGATAAAATGGCCGAATGCGATATCTGGATAAGCCCGGCCCTCCAGGCCTGGACCCAATACGGACGCATCGTTGAGTTAGAGAGCAAACAGGTAGAAGATGATTTAACTGAATTCGAAGCAAGTGAGCTGCAATCTTTGCGAGCCCGCGCCGAAACCCGACTCGAAATAATGCGGCGCATGCTCGAACACTGCAAAATGGAACGCATCGTGCCCGGCACCGACTCCGGCGTCGGCAGTCTGTGCTTCGGACACCTCGACTACGACCTGCGGCTACTAGTTGAAGTCGGCTTTACACCTGGCGAGGCCCTTCTATCGGCGACGAGGATCTCAGCCGAAGCGCTTGGTATTGAGCGAGACCTGGGCACGATCGAGCCGGGCAAAGTCGCCGACTTGGCCGCCTTTAAAGGCGATCCCACCGAGGACGTGCTGGCGCTGAGTGAAGTAGTTGCCGTCTTTCAAGGCGGCGTGCGCGTGAGTTGACCGATCCACACCGCTTCTTTGAGAAAGCCCGGCTTGAAAAACATCCTCTTTGTCTGTACCGGTAATATCTTTCGCAGCATGATTGCCGAACATGCCCTGAAACGGGAACTTGGCGAGCATTCACCCTATTGCGTAGCTTCCGTCGGCACACGGGCCGAGCCGCAAGCGATGGTGCCGCTCGTCCTCGACTGCCTGCAACAACGCGGCCTCGATCCTACTGGCCACCAACAACGACGAATCACACCCGAATTGTACGTCGAGGCAGACCTGTTAGTGGTAATGGGCCGCGACCACCAGCAGTATATCGCCGCGCATTTTGGCGAGCACCCGCCCCTATTCAACGAGATCTGTCACCAGCGCTGTGAAGCCGTCCTCGACACCAATGAGGCCGTTCCCGATTTTGCCCAAAATCCCACCGCCCGCGACCTGCATATTCGCTTTGTCGTCGACCACATTTGCGACTCGATACCCGCCTTTATGGAAAACGTACCGCGGTATATAGTTTGAAAGTTGCGCCCTGCGAAAAAGGCCGGGTCAGTCGGTTACGTGCGCCCAAATACTGCCTTCTACGCTTGCGCTCTGACTCCGTATGCAAAGACCACATAACCCGGGTGTTGTCCATTGAGGCCGGGGTAAAGTAGGGATAACCCTCGGTGATTCTTGTTTCTACGCAATCGTCCACAATGACCCTATTCGATACCACTTCGATACCGCTTTCACATCCGTCTTTGTTTATTTTTGCGAAGGATCAAAAATTGGCCAGAGCCAGTTTGGTCGCCAGGTTTGGCCGATCGTAGAAAGCGCGCGAATCCTCGTCCCCTTCCTGCGACAACCGCCTCGGCACGATGGTGTGGTCACTAAGCGCCATATTCGAACGGTGGCCGTAATATATGTGAATGGTCCGCCGCTGCCGATCCGTCTTTCGGATTATGCCCGCATGAGCACTACCAGCATTAAATAGAATCGCCGTACCGGCCCGGCCGTACAATCGTACACCACGTTCCGGGTCGATGGTGGCCGGTTCGGCAACGCGCTTGTCCTGTACTCGTTCCGGCACAATCGCAAAACAATGACTCGTTTCGTCGACATCTGTCAGGTAATAGATCAGCGACAGATTCTTCAGTGCAAATGGTTGCTCGGGCCAGTGTGCCGTATCTCGGTGCCAGCCCGCAGCCGGCGGGTCTTGGGCCAGAGCCTCGCGAATCATCACCGAAAATTCGTCAAAGCAGAGCTCCGCGCCCATCAACTCCTCGACCAACGGCAGGGTCGCCGGATGGCGGATTGTCCCGTCGAAAGCCCGCGAACTCAATAGCGTCGATACGCTTTGGAAACGGCCGTCCTGCCCTCGCGAGCGCCACAATTCGGCGTACTGTCGGCGATCCTTATCAATGGCACCATTGAGCTCTGCCAGTTCTTCTGCCGACAATGCATCTTCGATGACCAGATAGCCATTGTCGCGGAAAAAATGTAGCGATTTTTCCATACTCGCTGTATCCCCCAATCAAGACATGCCGATCCAACCGGTTTTTTTACAAAGGTTAACGACAGATCAAACTCAGCCGTCCCTACTGTCTACCTAGCCGATGTTTCACATGGCCCCAGGTCAATATCCTGCCCGCGATGAAAATTGCGCCCCATCAAATATTTGATATCCAACTCGACGTCGCGAACAAAAATATCGGGCAGTGCCTGCGCATCTCGCCGCAATAAATCTACTGCAAGCGAATTGGCGCCCTGCTGGGGCCAATACTTTTCATCTAGTTTGAATATATACCAATATCCCGATCCTGTTCGATAGCGCGGCGCCGACATCCGATAGAGCTCGTTAATCTGGCGAACAAGACTCAGGGGTAATTCGCGGCCGTTCAAAACAAAGCGCAACCGGTCGCGTTCGGTATGGCCCATTACGCGCACTCTCAGCAAAACCTCATGCACCCTGTTTACCTTGCCCCAACGCTTGAGATCGTCGCTAATCGACCACGTAATTGTTGCTCGTTGGCCCTTTTTAAGAGGGGCCGGCAGTTGCATGGTCATACCCGGTTCCGTCATCGGATCTGGGTGGCGGCCGGTCATCGTCGGCACATAGTATATTTTATCACGCGCAGCCATCACCTGTGGATAGGGCAATTCGCGCAGCTTCTCGTAAAATGAAGCGCCGTAGGGCCAATTGCCGAACCAGTGCGCCAGATAGAGCCCGTCGATGCCCTGTGCCCAGTAGTTGCTAGCCGCACCACGCACCAACTCGATACTCGCCTCGCCCAGTCGGTCCGAGTCGATATGGCTTTGTAGGGCTGCGTGCACCCTGCAAGCAGTGCCACTGGCCGCTTTGACCAGAGGCCGAAAATCAACCGTCGAATCCAAGAGCTCAGGCCCAGAGAATGACTGGCCGATCAGCACATCGACGATGCCTTCTTTTAACCAGGCTTCGATATCCATACCGACCTCGTAACACCCCTCCGTACTAAAGGGAATCCGTATCGCCAACTCGCGGTTTCGCCCACTGCGCTTGAGAGCGCGATAGACTTTGCCGATCCACTCGGTCATAATCTCGCGGCCAGCGGCCACCTCGTCTGGATGAAAATAATGGGGGAAGTAATTCATCTGCAGCTCGAAACCGTCAACCGGATACTTTTTTATCGTTTCCGCGATAATTGAAAAGCGCTCGTCGCGGACGGCGCGATGCTTGAAATCGAGACAGGTGAAGCCCGGATGATCGTGGGCCAGATCCCCTTGCGCACCGATTTCTAATTGGGAATTGTCGAAGCGAAAGTTCGCACAGCGCACATCTTGATCCCGCGGCCCTCGCCCCTGCTGCACTAATAACGTCGGATAGACCAGCTTGCCATATTCGTGCGCCCGATCGCATATAAGCCGGAGCGGATCATGTCCCGTGCGAATCAGATCGCGGGCATTCTGGTGGGCTCGGCGAAAAATCAGATGGGGCCATTTTTTTACATTGTGTCCCCACAGTTCCCCGACTTCCGTGTCGTGCAAAACAGTCCGACCGTCTCCAAGGCAAAACATAATCGCTTCAACCGGCGTACCCAGCAACTCATCGACTCCCTGCTCGTATTCCTCCGGCTGCATGGGTGGCTCGTACATATAGATCAACGGATGCCGGCCGTCGTGGTAGAACATGATCTTAGGTGTAGACATCGGTTTTCTCCTCAGGTCCAATTGCGCGAATTGGGCACCGCCACCCAACTCGAACCTGCGGCGATTGACTGCTGGCTGACCAAACCGGGCAGGGTCATGTCCATCGCCATATCGATGCCGATGGCTGGATCAGCTTCACCGCGAATCGCCGCGATAAAATCCTGCACTTCCCAGTAATCGCCGCCACCATGGCCAGCTTTCAGCGCCTCTTCCGGTGGGTTGCGCCAGTAGTCCGGCAAAAACTCCTCCAACGCCGACAGCGGTTCCCATTCGTGCTTGGCTTTGCGGTCACGTAGCCAAATTTTCGCCGCCGCCTCGTGTCCATCAGCCGACTCGTATGAACCGTCGGTGCCCTGCAGCGCGTAGTGCGTCATGTTGTGTGGTCGGTCCGAGAGCATGTCGACCCGAATCTGAACCAACCCTCCCCCGGATAGACGGCACATCATCGTCACCGAATCCTCCATTTCGTAGTGGTCACCACGCGGGTCGCGATAATGGTGTCCGGTGCCCATCGCAGACACCGCAACGACCCGCTGTCCCTCAAACCACGTCAGTACCGGCCCTAGGCTATGGGTTGGATACGTGCTGCCATTGATACCCGTCTGCCAATGTCGCCGCCATCGGGTGATTTCGTTGAGCTCTTTCAATTCGTGTATATAGGCCCCCTCGGCATAATACAATTCGCCAAAAAAACCGCGTCGGACCAACTCGCGAACCAAAACATTGGGCTTCATATACGTGAAATTCTCGGCCATCATATAGACCGCCTTATTGCGCCTAGCGGCTCGTACCAGATCGCGACACTCCTCCACTGATACTCCGGCGGTGACCTCGCTGAGTACGTGTATATCGCTTTCCAACGCCATGATCGCCTGCGGCGCATGCAGGGGCATCGGGGTGCCGACAACGATAGCATCGACCACGCCCGCTTCGATCATTTCGGCCGCATCCGTGAAAGCGTACTCGACTCCCAAATCCGTCGCATTCTTCTCGACCTCTGCTGCGCGAATATCACAAAGCGCTGCAATTTCAGTGTCCGCGTGAGCCTGCAAAGTGCGCACATAGCTACTCCCCCTGCCAGCTGCGCCAACAATTCCAAAGCGTATTTTGTCCATTTCACCCCCATTAAGATCTGTTTGACAACCCGCTTGCACGACAGTATTGTTTAAGCTGAATTACTGCCAACCACTCATTATTATAGGAGAAACACGATGGCCATCATTCCGAACATTAGCTCCGATATCGCCGGCCCACTGGGCGCAATCCACCTGCCTCGTCTGTGGTCGAAATTGCGCTTGAGCGCCGCCGGCCAGCTCGAAGACGGCTATCCGGAGTGTGGCGCCGGATTCGATCAAATGGTTCTCGACGGCCTCGGCGTCGACCGCGACGCCGCCGTCGCCTATGTCAAGGACAACAAAGCCAGCTACATTGCGTTTGAGGGCTGGGTTAAGGAGCAACGCGGCGGCTCGATCCCCCAGAGCGAAATTGACGCTTCCAATGCCGCCATCCGCGGTTACAACCATGATGACGAGACACGCGGTGGTATTCTTTCCGCCGCCGGCTTGAGCGATGACGGCTCGATTCTCGATGCGGTCAATCTCAATAATCTAGATGACTGGACCGAGTTGCACAACGCCCTGAGCTAAAGGCCTAGCGATCAGCTTTCTTGGCCCGTCACCTTCGGGTGATGGGCCTTTTTTATGCCCACGGCAAAGGCACCGCCAAACGCTCGCTAACCTGGCGAGCCGATTCCTGCTCCGCTTCACCGTAGGGAATGCCATCGTTGCGATACTGAGCCATCTTCTCGACTTCGATCCCGCCCGGCAGCAGCGCTCGATCATATCCTGGCATAGGCTCGTAGGTCTGACGCACGTCGCTTACCATGCGATCGACCTCTGCTGCGAATATATCCTCGTCGACCACCGAACCGATATGTATCGCCAGCACCATACCCCCCATCTGTGCCGCAGGCCACCGTTCGCGCACCGATTCCAACTCCGGCAAATTGAAACCAGTCAGTCCTCCGCCCAACAGACTGGCGATCGCCGTATATCCCATACTCTTAAAAAACGCAGCGGGTATTTGCGATAACATCGCATCAAATTCGGGACCCCTTTGATAATCAGCCATAATACAGCTAGCCGCATCGAGCACCACCGGCGGTTCCTCGTTGGAGGGTATCGCAAATGAGATCGGTGGATTTCCGTAATAGCCGATCTGAGGTCTTTCCTCCACACCCCGGGCGTCTCCCTGACCGATATAGCCCTGCACCGAAAATCCGATACAACCGCTCTCCATACAGATACGCGTATAATGACCCGCCGAACCATAATGGCCTATCGGGCGCACCGTCGCCATGCCGAGTCCAACCGCCTTGGCCTTAGCTATCGCGATTTCTGTCGCCTTCACCATCGGCAAATAGCCCAGGGTGCCATCCCCGTCGAGTACCGCGGTCGCCGGAGTTTCCTGCAACACTTGGATTTTAGGTTGCGGATTGGCACTTCGGCATTCAAAAGAGCTGCAATACCCGTTTATATTGCGCGAACCGTGACTGCGTACCCCGCGCAAATCAGAATTGACCAATAAGCGGGTAAAAAGCGCAGCGTGCTCTTCTTCGAGACCTGCTTGTGTAAAACAAGCCTCGCCGAAAACCATGAGTTGTTCTTCCTTTACGCGGATGAAACTCTCCGGTGGCTTGTTCATATTTATTACCTTAGATAAATTTTTATAAATTTAGTAATGGCCATTATTCATATCTTCTTTTGCACCCACTGTCAACACCCCTTGCCACTGGCAAATTACCTTTGTATTTTGCCCTGCACACTCCACCCGAAAGCAGATTGGCAATGAAGCTCGACGTCCTTAAACTAACGAAAGAATTTGTCGCCTACCCGTCCGAAAGCCAGACTAGTAATGTAGAAGTCACTCAACACGCGGCCGGAGTCCTCGACAAACTGGGTTTTACAATTGAAGAAGTCCCCTATACCGATGCGGCGGGCGTAGCCAAATTGTCCATCATCGGCAAACTCGGCAAAGGACCGGGCGGACTCTCGCTGATGAGCCACAACGATGTGGTGCCCGCCAACCCGGCCGACGGTTGGAGTCGCGACCCCTACAGTCCTTGGGTCGCAGACAACAAGCTGCATGGCCGCGGATCCTGTGATATGAAAGGGCCGCTTTCCGCCAGTATCTGCGCCGCCGCCCACTTCAAGGCGGGACAACTGAAAGCCCCACTATATATCGTCGTGACCGCCGACGAAGAGATCTATGGTGTCGGTGCCAAACACGTTACGGCTAAATCTAAACTCTTCGCCGAAGCCAGCAGCGGTTACGGGCTCATCTGTGAACCAACCAGCCTGTGCGTCGTCTACGCACATAAGGGATCGGTGGCGATTCGCGTCACCTCCAAGGGACGGGCCGCACATACCAGCAGCTTAAAGGGACTCAACGCCAATATGAAGATGATCCCCTTTTTGGCCGAGATGAAAAAGCTCAACGAGCAAGTGCTCACTGCGCGTCGTTTTCGCAACGAGGAATTTAAACCACCTCACTCCGAGTTGAGCATCGGCATCAACGACCACAACCGCGCCACCAATATTACCCCTGTGCAAAGTGTCTGTACTCTCAACTACCGTCCGATGCCCGGCGTCGACACCGAAGCCCTAATCGAACGCATCCGCAAAAGCGCAAAAAAACACGGCCTGATTTTTGATCTCAGACACCACGGCCGACCGATTTATACCGATATCAACGCCCCGCTGGTGCATACCGCGCTCCAACTCACAGGCAAGCGCAAGGCAGCCACGGTCGCCTACGGCACGGACGGCATGGCGTATATCAAGAAGATGAAACAGATGATCGTGCTCGGTCCGGGTAATATCGCCCAAGCCCACACCGTCGACGAATGGATTGAATTGGATCAGTTGCACCGGGGCGTCGACCTCTATACGCGATTTATCGAAAGAGTCTGTGCACAAGGACAAACCTGATTTCGGCTCCTTGCCACAACCGCAATAAAAAACCGCCGAGCATATACTCGGCGGTTTTGTTCTGACTATTTTCGTCTATGAAACACAGGTTTCATCCCTGCAATCTCTTAGGCCGTTTTAGCCTATCCTCTGCAATCAACGCTTCGGCGATTTGCACCGCATTCAACGCCGCGCCCTTGCGCAACTGATCGCCACTGACCCACAGATCCAAACCGGTTCCATCTGGTCGGGAGATATCTTGGCGGATGCGCCCGACCAACACGTCGTCAATACCCGAAGCCTCGATCGGCATCGGGAAATGGCTCTGTTCGGTTTCATCGACAATACGAACCCCCGGCGCTTCGGCCAAAATATCACGGGCCTCTTCGGCGGAAAAAGCTTCGGAGAATTCTAGGTTGATAGCCTCTGAGTGCGCGCGCATCACCGGAACGCGAATGGTCGTTGCAGTCACTTGTAGTTGTTCATCGTGGAACATCTTATGCGTTTCGCGAATCATTTTAATCTCTTCTTCGCAATAGCCTTCCGGACCAATATCCGAGTTATGCGAAAAGAGATTGAAGGCGATCTGGTGCGGTAATTCAGTCGGTTTGATGTCCTCGCCGGCTAATACCTGCCTTGTCTGCAGTTCCAATTCCTCCATCGCCCTAGCGCCCGCGCCGCTGACCGCTTGATAGGTCGATACCACGATCCGCTTGACCTTCCGGCGCTGATAGAGCGGCCAGACCACTACGTCCATTATGATCGTCGAGCAATTTGGATTGGCGATGATACCTTGGTGTTCGGCTAAATCTTCAGGATTAATTTCGGGTACCACCAGTGGCACCTGCGGGTCCATTCGATAGGCCGAAGTATTGTCGACTACCACCGCTCCAGCCGCTACCGCGTGCGGATTGAATTGCTTACTCAACGCCCCCCCAGCCGAGGCCAAGACGATGTCGATATCAGCAAAGGAATTTGCATCAAGTTCTTGAACCTGTACTTTTTCGCCGGCATAATCGAGTTCGCGACCGACCGACCGAGACGAGGCCAAAAGTCGCAATTCTCCTAAGGGAAAATCACGTTCGGCGAGAATCTCCATCATCACCTGCCCAACGGCGCCGGTGGCTCCCATAATCGCTACATTGTACTTTTTGCTCATTGTAATTCTCTTGCCATCCCTCGTCTGTGGTTCAGTTTCTGTCCATAAGATACTGCATTAAAAGATGCCCATGCTCGACCTGCATGCTGCCGTGTTGCGCCGGCTTTTCTCCGTAGGCGACCATCGCGTCGGGCTCTGCTCCCGTCCCCCAAAGTACGAACGGCACCGGCTCGCGGCTGTGAGTTCTGAGCGCGATCGGCGTGCGGTGATCGGGCGCCATTAGTATTCGACACGGACCCACGTGATCTAACCCGGCGAGTATCGGACCGACAACTCGGCCGTCAAAATCCTCGATCGCCTTGATTTTCGCTTGGACATCGCCATTGTGTCCGGCCTCGTCGGGCGCTTCGACATGCACGTATACAAAATCGCCGTGCTCTAACGCTGCCAACGCGTATTCGGCTTTGCCTTCGAAATTGGTATCGAGGTAACCGGTAATCCCCGGCACGTCAATCACCTGCAACCCCGCGCTCTTTCCTATCCCACGCACCAAATCCACGGCCGAGATTACCCCACCGGTTACGTCGTAGCGAGCCGGTATGGTTTCCAGCGTCAACGCCCGACCCGATCCCCACAACCAAATGGCGTTGGCCGGCCGGTCGCCGCGGGCAACACGGGCAGTATTGACTGCAGATGCGGCGAGAATCGGTTCAGCCGCTTCCATCAGCGCGCGAATTTTTTCCTGACCTTCGCCGGTGGGCAAGTGCGCCGTGATCGATTGGTCCATAATATCGTGCGGTGGATAGGAGTGCAATTGTTCGGGTCCCTTCTCATAGACCAGTAAATGGCGATACTGCACTCCGGGATAGAGACGAATGTGATCCCGGCCCAATTCCGCAACAAGCTCTGCGACCAATGCGGTGGCGTCTTCGCTCTCGATATGACCGGCGCTATAGTCGACGAGCGTATCGCCTTCACGGTAGATCAGATTCATTCGGAAGGCAACGCCCTCCGCACCCAAATCGACGCCCATGCTCGCCGCTTCCAAAGGCGAACGCCCTGTGTAGTGAACCCGGCTGTCGTAGCCGAATAGTTCCAGGTTGCCGACATCGCTGCCCGGATGGCGCTCGGCTGGTATCATCTGCACAAGACCACCGACGCCCTCGCGCGCCAAGCGGTCCATATGCGGAGTCTGTGCCGCCTCTAAAGGCGTCTGCCCACCGAGTTCGTCAAGCGGGTAGTCAGCGGCCCCGTCGGGCACCAATACCATGTATTTCAACTAGAAATCCTCCATGCGAATCAGCTTCACCGCCCCCTGCACCGCGTCGAGGGCATTGAATGCTGACAACGCCCGCTGCATCGCAGCCTCATTCGCCTCGTGGGTCACGATAACCAGTGGCACCGACCCTCCGTGAACGTCGCGCTCTTTTTGAATCACCGACGCAATGCTGATTTGCTCCTCCGACAAGATACGCGCGATGCGCTCCAGCACTCCGGGCTGGTCGCACACTAGTGCACGCAGGAAATAACGCATCTCAACTACCTCGATCGAACTGATCGACACCGCCTCCTCACCCAGGATCATATCGCCAATGGCCGTTCCCGCACCGGCGACCTTGCGTTCGACCAACTCAACCATGTCCGCTACCACCGCGCTGGCGGTGGGCATCTTCCCTGCACCACGGCCGGAAAAAACCTGCGGACCGACCGCCGAGCCCTCAACTTGGATGGCGTTGAATTCATCGTGGATATTGGCCAGCAATGAATCGGCCGGAACCATCGCCGGATGCACCCTCGCCTCGACACGGCCATTATGCTGCTTGGCGATCGCCAATAGCTTTATCACGTAACCGAGTTCGCGCGCGTGTTCGATATCGCTCTTTTCGATACGCTCGATGCCCTCGCAAAACACATCGCTGCCCGTACCCATACTGTGACAGGCGATACGACAGAGAATCGACAGTTTTTGTGCTGCGTCCATCCCGCTGACGTCCATTGTCGGATCCGGCTCGGCATAACCTTCGTCCTGTGCGTCTTTAAGTATATCTGCGTAATCACCTTCGCCCCGACTCATCCGGGTAAGGATATAATTCGTCGTGCCGTTGAGAATACCGTAGAGCGATTCGACTCTGTTAGCCACCAAACCATTGCGCAGCGAGCGGATAATCGGTATGCCACCGGCAACACTGGCTTCGAACATCAGATCCGCACCATTGACTCGGGCAAGTTCGAAAAGCTCCTCGCCACGCTCGGCTAACATCGCCTTGTTTGCCGTCACCACATCCTTGCCCTGGCGCAAAGCCTGACTAACCCAATCAAACGCCGGAGCCGCACCGGTCAGTTCGACTACTAATTGCACATTGGGGTCGGCAACCACTTCTTCGGCATCGACCGTCAACAGCGCTTGATCGATGCTCGTTCCGCGTGACTTTTGCAGGTCGCGCACAGCGATCCGCTGCAGGGAAAAGCCCACATGCTTGCGTCTTCGCATTGAAGAAGGCGCATCCTGCAACAATTCGACCACTCCGCTGCCGACCGTGCCGAAACCGATTAATCCGACCCCTATTGAATCGCTCATATCTCTGTGCCAATCCCTTGTTCTATAGCAGTTTAGAGTTAATAAATATAAATGCTAATACACTTTTTTGGCAAACAATAGACCTGTGGGCCTATAAGCCGCTTGTGCCTATATTATGGCGCAGAACCCTTTGCACAATAACATTGGAGACTCAGCGATGGATGTTGAAACATTTAAAGCCAGTATTGCCGACGATGCCCCACCTGCCGCTATCAGCAACGCCTTGCAAGCACTGTGGTATGATCGCAAGGGCCAATGGCCCAAAGCCCACGAACTCGCACAACAAGAGCCCGACCCGATAGGTGCCTGGGTCCACGCCTATCTACACCGAGTCGAAGGCGACGAAAGTAATGCCGGCTATTGGTACAAGCGAGCGGACAAGCCGCATAGCAAAGCCGAATTGTCCGCAGAATGGGAAGAAATCACGAAGGCTCTACTGATCGGCGTTTAAATCTCACCTGTCGCCTTTAATCCAGTCAACTGATCTTGTACGCGCTGGCGGATCGACGGGTCCAATTCCAGGCGCAAAGCCCTTTCATACGAGGCGGCAGCCTGTTTGGTTTGACCCAATTGCAAATATGCGGAGGCTTTGTTGATCAGGGCATCGGCGTATTCTGGTCGCTGCGCCAAAGCCGCGTCGTAGGCGGCGAGCGCATCTGTGATATTGCCCTGATCGAGGTAGACGCCGCCTAGATTAAAGTGTGCTTCGGCCTGATGCGGGTTGCGCGCCAACGCCTGTCTGTAGAGATCCTCGGCTTCGGACAAGCGGCCGCCACGAGCATAGATATAACCCAGATTGTGATAGTATTCTCCCCTTTCCGGTTCGAGTTCGCTGGCCCTCTTATAAGCCGCAATCGCCTCGGACCATTTTCCCGCTTTTTCGAAGGCCTGCGCCAACAGGGCATGCAGTCTTCCCGCATCGGAATCGATATCGATCGCTCGTTCGAGAGCGGCGATCGCCTCGAGGGACCGGCCGTGTCGCAAATATACCCGACCAATATTACCAAAGGCCGTTGCGCTCATCGGATCCAAGCGGGCCGCTTGGCGGAAAGTCTGCAAAGCCTCCTTCACCTGACCCAATTCGAGTTGGGCCATACCCAATCCATTGCGAATCGTTGCATTATCGGCCAGTTCGAGACCGCGTTCGAAATAACTCTTGGCGCTGTTCCAATTGCCTCGTTTCATCGCTTCAGCGCCGAGTTGCTGCCAGGATTCGGCCTCGCCCCTACCCGCCCGCCGATACGAGGTCATCGCTTCTTCATTGCGCCCGAGCGCGGCCAGCACGTCGCCACGCATCAACAGAAACAATTCATCCTGCGGCCAGTGGACCAGCGCTTCCGCCAGTATATCTACCGCCGCTTGCAGCAGATCTTCAGCCCGACTAGCCTTGACCAACCCCTTGTAGGCCTCGCGCATCTGTGGATCGGCATCAAGGGCTCGACGGAAATAGACGCGGGCGGAATCGGTAAAACCCGCTTCGAGAAAGGTATTGCCAATATTGTGATCGATAGAGGAATGTTGCTGTATCGCCTGGGCCCGGCGGTAGACCTGCATAGCCTGCCGCCATACGCCCTGTCGTTGGTAAATATTGCCCAGATTGTTAAGAGCAGGCAGCATATCGGGGCGAATCTCTAGCGCGCGACGCAGATGCGGTTCAGCCAAATCGAGTCGCTGCTGGCGGATATAAGCCGTACCGATATTGTAATGGGCCCTTTCGAGTTGCGGCTCTATAGCCAATGCCTGATGGCTAACTGCGATCGCCTCCTTGAACTGTCCCTGCTGTAAAAGCACCTTGCCCAAATTGACGTGCGGCCGCGCCATCTGCTCCCCCTTTGCCACCGCATCCCGCCATAGCGTCAACTCATCGCGCCACACCTCATTGCGCTGGACAGACAACGCCATCAACAGCAATATACCGATAAACCAGTTACCGCTGAACCGCCTCCGCTCCAATAGAATAGCCAACGCCAATGCCCAACCCGCCATCGGCAAATAGAGGCGATGTTCGTTGACCAACACGTGCAAAGGTACTAATGCCGACGGCAACAATCCGATCGCAAACCAACAGACGGCAAAAACCAGCAGCGACTGGCGCCTCCCAATCGCGCACAAAGCCGCGAGCGAAGCGAGCAACAACCCTGCCAATAGCACCGGTGCCGAGAGAAAGCTAGGCGCTACTGCGAATTGGGGTTCGACGCTCAATCCGATCGGAAAGGCCGCCTTCCATATATAAAAGACACCGGCTTTGCATTGGGTCGCCCACTGTGCCACCGGGCCACGCACGGGTTCGAAAAGTGCCTTACCAATAATCGCCTTTGTGCCGAACACATAAAATCCACTGAGTAAAACAAGGCCCGCCAATACAAGCTTGTAGCACCGCCCGACCAACACCATGTAAAGTCCGACCAACGGGGGGAAGACGATTGCGATCGATTTGCTTAGCAGCGCGCCGACATAGGCAGCGACCGTCCACGGCAAAGCTTTTTGCCGACCCCGCGACACCTGAATCGCCGCCTTGAGGGCCAAGAGCAGAAAACACGTCGCCAGCAGCGAGGAGCGGCTGCTGACATAATTGACGGATTCGCTCAACACCGGATGCACCGCGAAAATTAATCCGGCTATCAGCGCAGCCCGACGCGAGGCACCCAATAGTGGGACCAGAGACCACAGCAGTCCTGCGTTGGCCAGATGCAAGAGCAAATTGACCGCGTGCCAGCCCAAAGCATCATAACCACCTACTGCATAATTGCAGGCGTAGGTCGCCAAGAGCAGCGGTCGATACATACGTGCCTCGGGCATAGCCGAGAACGTACCGGGATCGACAAAGAATCGCGGCACATTGGCCAATGTGCGCACGTGCGGATTTTCGAGGATTGAATGTTCGTCGTCGTAATGGAAGCTATGACCCAATACATTGTGAAAAGACAGCAACCCGCAAACCAAAACCAGTGCCAAAGCCCACCCGCGCTTATTCGCGATTCGATCCATACTATCCCTCCAACCGCAATAAGGATCGAAAAACCTGTTGGACTTCTTGGCGGTCTTGCCTATTGGACCAGAGCAACGCGCTCAATAGGACCGTGAAACACAAACCACCTAAAAGCAATTGCTGCATTTCGCCAGTGAGACCCGCGGTAACCCAGCGACTGGCCACGGCTACTCCGCCAGCCGTCAGCCCGATCCGCAATAAATAAGCCCAAGGCAACAGTCGGCTCAAACTCCAGCGCAAGTGCCAACCGACAGCGGCGAGCAGGAAGACGACCTGGATATAAGTCGAAAAAACGGTGGCGATGGCCGGCCCGATAAAGGTCCATTCCGGCATGCTGACACGTAGATAAGCGACCAAAGCCAAACTCAAACTGACATTGCAGACTAAATCGCCGAGACTGCCCCACAATGCCCAACGCGCCTTGCCCATGCCAACGAGCAGCGGATTGTACACTGCGCAACGCAACGGCAATACCAAAAGATACAGGCGAAAAACCCAAATTGATCGGTCGTATTGCGGATACATCCAGCCGATGAGGGGCTCGGCAAAAACAAAGAGAAAGGCAGCCAGCGGCAAGACCAACAGAGCCAAACGCGAGACGGCCCGTTGCCACAGCGCCTGTATTTCACCCAATGCCCCAACTTTAAACAACCGGCTGATTTCAGGCACCAATACCGAAATCACACCGGCCAATAGCAAACTGACAGGCACTTCCAGGGCGCCAAGCGTATAGCCGGCAAAAGTCGCACCGGCGCCGAAGACAATTAAGACAACGAAGCGATCGACATAACGCGAGAGACTGCCCACTGCGTCAGTGAGGCCAATCGGGCGCGTGTAACGCACTAATTCGGCGAAGCCGTGTAAACTCCACCGGCCAATGCCCGAACCTAAACTCTTGTGGACAAGAAAATTTGCAGCAACGAGTCGGATCATCGCCAAACAAGAAAAAAGCGCCAGTACTCCATCTGGCCCCCAACCCAAAAACATGGCGGACATACCACCAGTGAGTAAACCCACAGCCATGGCCAACTGCAAGCCAGACAACCAGACTTGGCGATCGACAGCGATTAGCACCGACTCGGCAAAACCGCCGGCGACCAAGGCAAAAACATAGGGCAGAAATAACCATAAGTAGACGGCGATCTCCTCTCTGCCTGCGGTCCTCTGCTCCAGCCAGGTCGAAAGCTGTGGTCCCCACAAGGCCAGAATTCCAATCAGCAACACGGCCGAAACCATCAAACAGAGGGCGGCTTGTGCGACTAGGGCGTGCAGATTTTCACGACGGGGAAAAAAATAGAGGACGCTGGTAGGCAGCCCCAAAAGGAAAATGGGAATCAGCGCATTGCCCAAGACCCAGACGGCCAAAAAAAGCCCGCATTCGGCGGGAGACCAGGCATTCGCGAGTAAGACATAAACGGCATAGCTGCTCAAAGTATTGGCTGCTCGCCCTACTGCGACAACGCCGATCTTGCGGGTCAGCCGGCCGCCGGATCCCATGCTCAGACGCCGTTGGCGCCCACAATGCACAAAAAAGCCGGCTTGCGCACGACCTTGTTCATCAGGGCGTCGACTAGTCGCCATACCGCATAGGGCCATCGGGCACTGAAATGGGGAAAGCCGCCGAGTTCGAGCAATTTGTTGGTCATCAAATGCACTTCGCGTATTGCGAATTTCTGGCGCCGGAAATGCGCGGCAAGAGTCGCCTCATCAAAGCGGTGCAGATGGGCATTGGCCGGAGTCAACTGATTGCAGTGGATGCAAAGATGATCTACGATCGTCTCGCGATAGGGCACGCTCACCAATAGACGCCCCCCTGGCCGCAGAACCCGGCGCGCCTCGGCCAAAGCTGCATCGATATCTTCGAGATGCTCGACGACTTCGGAGAGCACTACCGCATCAAAACTCGCCGTGGCAAAGGGCAGGAAATACAGATCTCCCACTTGGTAAGTCGCCGCCTGTGGAAAACGCGTCTTGGCTCCCGCCACCCCAGATCGGCCAATATCCATCGCCCAAACATCAATCCCATGCCGATGGCAGCGATCCCCAAACCAACCCGATCCGCAACCGATATCGAGCAGGCGTTCGCCCGGCCGCAATTCCAACAGCCGCCGCAAGGTCTCCATGCGTCGATCTTCTGATGCTCGCCGCACAGGATCCAACCCCTGCGGGTCGACAATCGCCTCGGCATCAGTCTGATAATGAACCTTGTAATCGACTAGCCGATTTTTTTCGCGTTGGGTATTTTCACTCATTAAAAGGGTTTTGCTTGACAGATAAGACGCGACTTGACTAACGTATACGAAAACAGAGAAAACTCCAGGCATAAAAAGACCCATCTGGCCGTGGCGCAGACAGGAGACGATCCTTGACAACTGCTGTTATTGGAATCAAATGCCAGCGCTCTCTTCAGTCTCCGCTTCCATTAATTGCACCCGTTCTTCTGCCATCAAATCGGTTGCCGGTTGTCGGAGCGCTTCCTCATAAATGCGGACTACATCGCCCAAATTCGATAGTAGTGACTCCCGCTCTTCGACTTTCAGTTTGAGCGCTTCCATCTCTTCTTCGCTATCGGCCACTTGAAGCCTGAGGTTATCAATTTCGGGCTGAATGGCTTCTAATTTGGTCTTCAGACCGCGGAGACGCACTGCAGTGATAAATTTGGTCGCCATTACG
>JACLAC010012602.1_pt1 | contig 17719 bp, 21 predicted proteins | sample 8027881 | NCBI WGS metagenome assembly JACLAC01 (sample SAMN15725517, study PRJNA655200) | protist metagenome | isolation source: fluorescence activated cell sorting (FACS) single amplified genomes of... | place: Spain: Blaines Bay Microbial Observatory, Mediterranean Sea | collected 2016-01-19
ACGATCAAGCATGATCGCAACATCCGGAACGTAATTACGCTCCTGAATCCAATCCATGTACTCCTCTCCAACAGTGATTGTGACGACACGAGACAATTCGGTATCTCGTTCCGACAAATTCGTATCGGATCGTTTCGTAACTGCTCTTCTACGTCTTCGACTTCTTTTCAGCTGTCCTATTCCAGGAGATGCCGTCGTGTTGTATATCATCGTGCTGTGTGCACTCTCTCCTTCAATTCGTAGAGGTGGATTCTCCAGCATTGCATCGTAGATGTCCAACAGGAGGTCAGAGGAGTACCTGTAAGTTTGATGATCGAGAATGTAAGTCATGGTCTTATGATATGAGTGAGTGATACTAATACGTTTCAATTTATAAGTGATGGAAACGATTCAACTTCTCGCGCTCGAACGCTCGAACACCACGTACATCAAATCCAGAAATTTCACGTTCAAAGATTTCTTCGCATCACCTTTTGTGTCACTACTCTGTTGTGCGTGTTTTAGTTTTGAGATACGTATTTGAAGACCATGACGACTGCTCTTGCTCTTGGTCTTTACTGTCAACTCATCATCGACACCACCCTCAACATCATCATTGGATTCCAACTCGTACTTCAAAACGTCCCAAAAGAAACGATAGTACTTTCCGTCATCTCGCATTCCCTTCTCTGAGCTGAGACATTGCAAGATATTAAGCTTCGCCATACGCGTTCCCATGATAATGGCTGCGTTACGATCGATCGCAAAATTTGCTCGAATCATTTCGTCCACAAAATCCGAACCCTTGAAACATCGATCGTATCGCTTTCGCTTGAATCGATATCGTTTTCCTTCCACCTTGAGTCTGACCGCCATAGCCACAGCTATTTGAACAAGTTCGATTTTCTTCATCGCATCTGGATGCATGAGAACTCTTCTCTTTCCCTTGGAGACAGATCGTATGGGTTGAAGTCGTTTCTGCTTGCAAGCCTCATCATCTGGTTTGAGGTGCCACATGTTGATTCCGTGTGTGCATTCGTCGATGCCCGTGCCAAAGACAATGTGAAACTCGTTTGCATTCGTGCCCTTGGCAAAATTCGAAAGTGTCATGTTCACACCCTGTGTGTGACCCGAAAAGGAACGAAGCAGTGTGACATTCACTGCACTGGTTTGTAAACCCAGAAGACTACGTATCGCTGCAGCACTCTGTGTGGATCTACGTCGTTCGTGTGCAGATTGAATCTTGATATCGTGCAATTCGATTTCGTACTCGTTTACTATATCGACCAAGGGTTCTACGGTGAAGAGACGTAGTTTCTCCGCCAGACCACTGTCCTTTACGTTGATGTCAAAGAGTTGAACACGATGAATCGGACTCTCGTGACACCATTGACGAAGTGCTTGAATAGCAAACTCGTTCGCCTTGTCATTCCACAGAAAGCTCCAAATCACAATCCATCCCGAGAAATGTCCAGTTGCACCGATCTTGCCCGAAGGAGACACACTGAGACCCGATTTTCCCACTGCATTGCTAATAGAAGTTTGCTTTGCAAAATTATCAAACCCTTTCATCTGTGCCAGGTTTACGACTCTGGGTTTCCCATTGTTTCTGCCCAGACCCGCAAGTCTCCAAAGTTGCAATCCACTGCTTTGAGGATACCTGGGTTCGAGCGCGAAGCGCGAGTTAAGTATTTCGTGACATTCGATGATAATAGTGAGTAATACTCGTAATATTTGAGGGATACGATTGAAAATGTTCTCGAACTCGTGAGTGATACAGTGATATTTGAGAGATGTGACTAAAGTTCTCGCGCTTCGCGCTCGAACACCACGTACTCATCACCGACTTCAAATCCCAAGAGTAGGGTTCGATAATCATCCGCAGCTCCCGAAATTGCGACTGCACAGTAAGGTCGCATGTGTTGATGTTTCACAACTCCAGATTTCACACCCATCGGGACGAGTTCGCGACCGGAGACATCACCCTGCAGACTCTTGGGATCAAGATTCCACGCTTTGACCTTGCCGTCTCTTCCCGCTGTGATTGCGTACCTGTGTTCGAGCGCGTAAGTATTTCCGTAACACTCGAGTGGTATTGTTGCGATTGAGGGACACAATAGAGTGACACGGGTGAGACTCATTGGTTGTGTACGTGACACGAGCGAGTCTTCTAAGTAAGTGAATAAGAAAAGTGATACGCAGTCGAACACCACGTACGATCCATCCTCCACAATCGTCACGGAACTCGGAAAGGCCTGACCACGGTCGATATCCGGAGCAATATCTTTTCCCTTTGCAAATGTCTCCTCGATCGAGTCGATGAAACCACTGTTTCGTCTCATTCTTCTTCTTGAGTCACTTTTTCTTTTCTCGTAATCGGAATCCAAGTGTCGTAACGTGATGGAATCGTCGGAATGTCTCAATGCCAGAGATATGCTGTCCGAAATCTCCACATCAACATCTTTCTTCTTCTTACGATCATTGTTGATTTCGGTTTTGGTCTCATCCTTTGAGGAGAATTGAATCTTGACCCATTCCTTGAGACGATGTTGCGTCACGAGACGACCTGTGTTCGAGCGTTTAAGTATTCAGTAACATTCTAGTGGTATTATTGAGTGAGTATAAATGATGAATTGAACAAGAGACGCTCGAACGCTACGTACCCACGGGTTTACACTGATTGGAGAGAAGATTTCTCATTCGTTCTCTTCGAATCTGTACTGCGGGCTCCACAGCTTTGTTCCAGCGTTCCGTGATCTCGTCTTGATACCATCCCGGCATCAAGTACGGAACCAAGACATAGAGACACATATCACCGTGATCCGTGATTGAAATGACTTTGTGCCCATCCTGAGACACCGCAGCAGCAACGATACGATCGCTATTCAAACTGAATCTTCGATCGTTTGTGAGCCAATCCTGAACGACACGAAGAAATGCCCATCGCCAAAGACGTCTGCATCGTAAGCTTCGTCTAGCTCTGTGCAACGCTTCCTCATATCGAACACGATGATCCTCGACCTTGTCAAGGTTATGATAGTGTTTCAAGACGAGTTCCCAATACTCTGTGTGCCACTGAACACCTTGTAAATTTCGATTTGCCATTTTCTGCGCAAAGATCATTTGAATTTTTTTCTTCTGTTGAAGCAAAATTCTCTGTTTGATCATGGTAAATCGATTGCGAAGTCGTTGTCGCAAGGTTCGAATCTCCAGCTCTGCTGTTTTCGCCGCAGCTTTCGCGACGAGTACCTGTGTTCGAGTGAGTTTTGTGTTCGAGAATTCAACGAGTGATTCAGAAGAGTGAGTGTTCGAGAATTCAACGAGTGATTCAGAAGAGATATTTCTCGAGGTCGAACACAACGTACAGCAATAGCACAACATGTCTCGCTACGAAAACTACGGTTCACATCCTCCAAAATTCTTTCCAACTCTCGAGGACGATAGATGCGAAGGCCTTTACTTGCAGACACGATCGTGTCCATACCTTTCGAAACACACACCGCACCGTAGTTTTGATTTCTCATGTCCTTGACAGTGAAATCTGGAATCGGTAAGTTCTGAGGATTGATCAGGAGTACAAAACCGTACGCAAAGAAAAAGTACACAAAACCGTGAGAAGAATCACGATCAATGGCATGTTTGATACACATCCAAATGATTAGACCCCAAAAACTGTGGTACATGAGCCATTTCGTTGTAGCCACAAGTCTGCGAAAGAACCAACGAGGAATACTTGCGAGGCACGAGCAACACGGTCGAGATTTTGTGCGATGTGGTTTGTAATTTCGTTTTGTCTTCTCGTTGTTCTTGATTTGAATGCTATCCTGATCCTCCATGTTTGAAAAAGTGGACGCTCTCGTGCGACCTCGAGTTCCCCTCCTTTTCTTGTTCTTGTTCTTCTTCTCCCCGATCAAAAAAGAAACCGTGACAGCCACTGCATCTTCCTTTCGCTTATCGAAGGATGCTACGACAGAATCATCCTCGATATTTTCGATATTTTTAAACATATCATTGATGAATGAGGAGTCAAAGAATTTCGAAACGACATTGTTCTGTTGTGAAAAATTCAGAAAGTCACTCGATCCATCGTTTCTCAAAGAATCTGTCTTGACATCCTCTTCTACATCCTCATCCTCTTTCTTACCCTCCTCATCTGCGATCTCTTCCTCCTCTTTCTCCTCCTCCTCGTTGTCGTCCTCCTCATTGTCGTCCTCCATTGCGTTCAAGCGTTCTTGTTTTCTCTTTCGAATTGTTTCGTACAGATCTCGCTTGAGTTGTGTTTTCTTCAACTCCACACCAAGAAGTTCGATGGCGTGTCGATCTTCGAACAGATTGATGAGCCAGAGTCCTCGTATGGAGGATTCGCGCATTTTTTTGTGGTAGTACGCTGCTCTCGTTCCCCACGCCTCCGTCTTGATAATCGCGTGAACGAAAAGAAGCAAAAGAAAAACCATGACATCAACAGAGAGTTGAGGAGTTCCCATCGTGTTCATCTGAGATGTGCTCGTCTCGTTCGCAGACAATGTTTTCAGTGTCCACTCATCTGAGAGTGAGTTCACTTCAAAGGTAAAATTTTGGGACGTAAACGTGTCTGTTCCAATCGTAATGTCCGGAGTCTCACAGTGACATGGTCCTTGTATATCTTTCTGCAGTCCAAACAGTACCTGTGTTCGAGCTCGAAGCGCGAGATAAGTTTTTGTTATGTTCGAGTGTTGATTGTCAAGTGCTTTTCATGTGATACGAGTGAGTGTTGAGTGACATATCTGACACAGAAAAAAAGCGACATGATTGAAATTAGATTAGAGCTCGAACACCACGTACAGTGTAGTGTGAAGGATGTTCACAAGACGTATCGGGAAGCTCGGCATATTGAAAGGACAAACGGCCGAACATGAGAATAAAGTTGTAGATCCACAACACGGTGAGCATCCATCGATGTCCTCTCAATCTTCGCTTCAACGGTCTTCGAATACGACTTGACTCACACCTACGTTCCAACACACCGTTCGAGAGACGCACAGAGTATATATTTGGATCGTCGAATTCCGCGACAACTTTACCTCGAATCCAAAACGCATATGCTGCCGGTCGTACCTCCACAACATCATTGATTGCATATGATACGTTACCACCGTCATGACCGTGTGTCTGAACTTCGTAATCGTTGATTTGGCCCTCCTCGTCACCGAACCAGCAGGATATACGATGACTTCCGACAAAAAGAACGGGTACGATTATGTACGGAAGAGAGAGTAAGTTGAAGACGGATGTGCCCAGACAGAACACGAGAAAAATCAAAAGCTCGGGTACGATCGCGACGAAAATGTACTTGAAAATTTTCTCCACGTCGTACCTGTGTTTGAGTGTTGATGTTCGAATACGCTTCATGATTTGTTTGTGAGTGAGTTATATGAGTGTGTGTGTGTGTGTCTAACGAAAACGTGAACGATAAAAGTGATAGAACACTACGTACATGAACATGTTACCGCTCATGTAATCACGTCGATGACGCACAAGACTACTCATAAAGTCATCCGTGTCGGAACCTCCGACACTGTAAACATTAGTCCACAAGTTCAAAAATCTTGTCATACCAGCCACAGACATGTGAGAACTCATGAGTCTCTCGGAATCGAAATGCCAAGCCGAGACACGATCCTCCTCAAGTTGCGAGTTCGATCGGTACAACATTCGACGCAAGCGTTTGCGTTTGTACTTTATCTTGCGTTCGTAGTTGTACCTATTTTCGAGAGTGTTGGTGATAAAGTGTATCAAGAATGAGTGATTCTACGTACCACATGACCATAGCAAGAATGATCGACTCATCAAATGCCAAAATACCGTTGTCCACGTCATCCACGTTTGCACCGTACAGATCCCACATGTCCGCGCGCAGCTCCTCGTCTGCTCCCTCAAAATGAAGTCTAATGAACGTACTCACGTACTGCACGATGATGATAAGTAGCACACTGAGTTGAAGCAAAAATATGAATCGTAACGTGAGTGATGATCTTCGAAGACAGCACAACAGCAACGCAATAAGAAGAAATGCCAGACCGACAAAGTTACAATGCAACCACGCACCGATCACAAGTAGAGAGATTACAAGTGTCGGAAGAAATGCTTGAAGTTGACCGACCATATTCGCAAGACGCGAACGTTTGTATCTTACGCGTCGTGGAACGGAAGGAGATGATGCCTCCTTTGTTGAAGGCTTTGCATGTTCACTACTGGATTTCGTCGTATCGTCCACAAACGGACTCTGCGGAATCGCACGACTCGGTCGCTGGACACCTTTCACATCATTATCCTCTTTCTTTTCCTCGCCCTCATCCATCGAATTCACTCTTGAATTCATACGAAATAATTGAAGTTTCGGTGCGTGACCTGTGTTCGAGTGTCAGTATTTCGTAACATTCGATGATAATAGTAAGTAATACGAAGGATATTCGTAATTCTTGAGTGTCGTGTCGATCTAGATACAGTAACACACTCGATTGTGACGAAAACTCGAACACCAACGCTCGAACACCACGTACGTTTCTTGTGATCATTGAAAGCTGTGATCGTACTTCCAAACAGTCGCGACGAATCCTTTCGATCTCCGAATGTATCTCTCGCCACGCTCATTACTCTCGATCGTCTTTTCTTCACTTCAGCTTCCAACACGGCGTCAACTTCGATACGAGCATCGACCTCCAGACGATATCTCCAATGCTCCGTCGTGGAGAGCAGAGCGCAACAGAGTAAGAAGATACACAAAATCGTTGTCTCCAATCTATCCTTGGTCTGAAGATCCCCCACCGTTGGATTGCGTGTCGATGTCGGATAGATCGAGCAGAACATACGATACTCCGTGAGCATACAATACTCTGTTGAGGTTAAATCTGTATACACAGATGAATTTCGATTCAGTGTGTTTGGACACAAGCTCGAGTATTGAATCTGCGGTCCATCACGTGTCCACTCCTCGAGTTCGTTGGGGCATGACCATCCATCAAATGTATTGTGGGATAGTTGATCTGAGCACATGTATGTTCCAAACACACCCGAATGATTCAATCGATTGGTCTCGTTGACGACGGGGCAGAGCTGCTCACTCACAATCTCAAGTTTTGAGAGCGATTGAATACACACGAGAAGTGTTCCGAATACGGCAGAGAACCTGTACATCACACCCTTCCAATTCGTTGGCACGGTCTCCGGTTGCTTGGACGTCTTGAGTTCCGTTCGGGGTGTCATGACCCACAGAAGAGATATGAACAGCAGCACGACAGCTACACCATGTATCTCTCCGATACTTAAAATGCTGATGATGATCGTACACACAAATTCAGCAGTATACGCCAGGAACTCCTTGAAGTACCTGTGTTCGAGCGTGAAGCGCGAGTTTAGTATTCGTATTCGAGTGGTTATATTGAGAGTGGTTATATTGAGAGTGAGAAAGCTACAAGAGATAGAGTGAGTTGTTTTTCGAGTACTTCTGACAACGAAGTGAGTGTTGAAGTGAGAGATATTATTTAAATTCTCGCGCTTTGCGCTCGAACATCTCGTACTGGCCGCATCGATACAATGACGTTCTCTTCTTGTTCAGTTTCTCCTTGTTCTTGTGAGAACGCCTGAACTCGGCCTGAACAGCACTGTCGATGGAACAATACACACTGCACAGCACGAAAATGATAATACTTCGTCCGCACTGTTTGTTGAGATCCGTAAATGTCAATGTGGAAGCCGGTGTCACGAGATTGAGACTCGTAAAGAATCCCGTGGCGTTTTCCACACCGTAGTAGTGCTCCTCAAAGTACATCCAACTGTCGTCAATGAATTCTTGAATAAAGTTCATGGATCGATTTGCCTCGTAAGGAAACGGATACATCATCATGATGTAGAAAAATGAAATGTTCACAGCACAGTAGAATGCGACGAAATACATCCAAACGAGCGTGACATGTATTGAGGATCGGCGTTTTCTTCTCGTTGATTCTGTGGATGGTTCGAAGGTCAATCCTAGTGGTAGAATACATAGTAGGATTCGCCATCCCATGTTGAATACTTTCAACCATTTCGTGCCAGGCGTCTCGAGTGTACCTGTTGTTGGTGTTCGAGTGGTTGTTGGTATGTTTGAGTGGGATATAAATGAGTGGTGATACAATGAAAGAAAGTACATACCCCACAAGATCAACGCATATACAACGACTTGTATTGTCCAACGAAGAGGTCTTCGCCATGTTGTAAGTAAGGTGATTAGAAATATCATAAACACATTGGTTCGAGTCTCCTGTCTTGACGCCTTTTTCTTCTCCTGCTCCATAAGAAACTCCGCGACGTCAGAGATCTTTCTTGATCGCGGTCTTTCTGGCTTCTCCTCCTTGTCCTTTGGTTCTTTATTTTTTTCTGTCATCTCCTTGAGATGAGCTGTCAAGTTGCTGAATTCGTTGTTCTCATACATGAGCTTTCTCTGAAAGGCTTGATGCCACACGAAGATAAACAGAGACCTGTGTTCGAACGCGAAGCGCGAGTTAAGTATTCGTCATACACGAGTATGCGTTCGTGTGTTGATTTTGAAGTAATTTTCTTGCGCTTATGAGTGAGTGATACGAGTGACATTCTTGTAATTTGAGCGATATAATTGAAACATGAAAAAGTGAAATGATTGAAATTCTCTCCAATATTCGAGAACACCACGTACGCAGCAGCTAAAATACCTCTCGTACTTGAGACCCAATCCTTGGTCTTACCACTTCCCGGATTGATACCGAACAGAGCGAGAAGACCGATCATCCACGAATTGCTCAACACGGAATCATCAAAGAGAACGACGAGTTGAGCAATGTAGAGAAGAATGATCATAATCTCCGTAATAAAAATGAGTAAAAACAGATACGACTGAATTCGTAGAATACGAGGAAACCTGTGTTCGAGCGCGAGGCGCGAGTTGAGTTTTCGTCATGATTGTGTTTGCGCTCAAACACCACGTACAATGCTGTAATCACAAATGCGAGCAGAAAAGGGCTGTACACCACAGCGATATTGCTGATTGCGATGGCACTGAGTACTACGATCACCGCGGTTTCACCCGTGCCTATGTTTGAGTGTTGATGTAGTGAGTTAGTCGATGTTAGTGAGTGAACGATACGACCACGTACATATGATGATCAGTGTCATGAAGAAATCATAGACGTAATCACCCAATATTCGAACCTCATGATCTTGAACTTCATTGTTCAATGCCCCACTGCTCACCGTTTTGAGATGTAAATCCAGAACGTCATGACGAGACGTCTCCTCGATGAGTTCGTCGTGCGTACGTACCTGTGTTCGGGTGTGTTTATTGTTGAGTAATTTTTGTGGTATAAACGAGTGAACACCACGTACGACTCTATCGTTACATCGAACGATCTTCTGATTCGGACGTAAACCTTGACTTCGTGCCCACGTGTTTGTGTGTGAGATGACAAGCTCGTCATCGAATCGGATCCCGAGTTTACCTTTGGAATCTCTGCGTATAAGAAGACGCGTTGTCGTGCCCTCATCATCTTCTTCTTTCGAGTCGTCCGAGTCCCCACTCTCCTTGGTTGAGATTCCGATACCGTCCTCATCGTCCTCCTCATCGTCCTCCTCATCGTTCTCGACACAAAGAGCGGTGTGATTACGAATCTCACCTAGCTCAACTTCCACAACGCTACTACGTTTATCGGGTATCGTAAAGGTGGAATGACGTCTCATCTTTACTCTCGTACTCGACGACGAATCGCTTGCTTTCGGATCCACACGAACGAATATGGAAAGACACATCACAGCAGAGATCAGGATGACGTATTGTGTACGATCGACTTTACATGTATCGTGATGGAACCCCACCGCATCAAGAATTTGACGATTGTGATCGCTGATGTGACTGTGTTTGGTTTGTGTTTGTGTTTGTTTGTTTGGTGTGAGAAAAAATCAGAGAGAGAGAGAACGTACAGCCCAAAAAGACCGTAGGAATATTCAAGCGAGGCCTCGTTTTCCAGTTCAACACTACAATCCCACGTGTCGTTTACCATGAGCGTGATACCGAGAACGTATCGAAGCACAGTCATGAACACGGTGTAGCGAAGACACAGTGTGAGAACGTTTCGCTGCTCGTAAATAATTTGAGGTATGATGAATCCCAGAAAGATCAGCACGAGATAAATCATGTTCACCATGGATACCGTCTCGAAGGACAGAAACATGAGAAGTAATGCCAAGATCAGATTCGAGAGCTTTTGAGATTGGTGTACCTGTGTTCGAGCGTTGGTGTCAGAGTTTTCGTAATATTTAAGTGCTCAATCGAAGAGCAAGTTATTCTGAGGTAATTCAAGAGCGAGTGACATGATTTATATTCTCGTACTTGATAACCTTGTTTTAATATGATTTTCTCATTACATTCGAGTTATATCCTCAGACTCAACGCTCGAACACCACGTACAGTAGATTTTCTCTGCTTGAAACCTAAGAGAATTCTCAACCTGTCGTCCGTACCTGTGTTCGAGCGCGAAGCGCGAGTTAAGTATTTCCGTAACATTCGAATGATGGTATTGTTGCGAGCGAGGGATACAATAGAGTGACAAGGCTGAGACTTATTGGTTGTGCAAGTGACACGAGTGAGTCCTCTGAGTAAGTGAATGAGAAAAGAGATATTCTAGCGCTTCGCGCTCGAACACCACGTACGTCGAAGTCCCGCATACCAAAGTGCACGCTCGAATCGAATCGAGTACGCAGCAACCTTGACGTACATACACATGGCAAGACCTAAGAGTAAGAGCCCGACCTTTTGATCGTAATCGACACGATGAAACTGTACCTGTGTTCAAGCGCGAAGCGCGAGTTAAGTGTTTGTCATAATCGAGTTTGTATTCGAGCGTAGATTTTCGTGTGACTTTCTTGCGGTATGAGTGAGCGACGCGCATCACATTCTTGTGACGTAATTGAAACATGAAGGTGTGAAATGATTGAAATTCTCGCGCTTCGTGCTGTAACACTACGTACGAGCCCCACCTTTCGTGCCCAAGTCGCGTTTTGAAATATCGGTAACTGCACGACGTAGAAGGAAAACACGATGATTGTGGTAAAACTTGCAGTCCACATTAACCATCGATTGATCTCTCGCGTTGTCGAGAGTAAACGAAAGCCCCAGCGGAGTGTTACGCATACACATGAAATAAACAGAGGAAAGAACAGGACAGATGGCAGTGTGGTCGACACAGCGACCATGAGAATGGGTTTGGCCAGTGTCACACCGTATCTGTCGGGGTGTTCCAGTGTTTGAGTGAAGTGAAGTACGAGTAATTCATTTTGTACGTACGCCACAAGTCTCATACTAAGGACTCGAGGTGGTTCTGCGGGCCTCGGTACGAATTGAAAGAAAGTAGTGTGAAGTAAAGACACCACGAATACACTCAAATCAAGTTGCAAGGCATCAAAGGAACGTGACTGTGAGGAGATTAAAAAGGTCTCGTCATTGTTCTCACCGAGATCGCTCATTGCTCGAACGATTTCGAATATGAGTCGTATCACGATCATGAGTAGTGATATGTTCATGGCTATACGTATGACGAGATCTCGCGATCGTACCTGTGTTGTTTGTTGTTTGTTCTTGTAGTGTTCGAGCGAGAATTTCAATAACTTCTCTTTTTCACGTTTCTATTATGTCACTCAAATCACAAGAATATCATTGTTGTTGTTGTGTAAATACATAGGACGAAGTACGTACCGACAAAACTCTCAAACCCGGAAGACCCAGATTCGAGAGAAAAAAGATGCCAAAATAGATAAGGGATTGAAAATTCGTTTCTCCCTGAAACAGTGGTAAGGTACCCAAACAGAAAAGCAGTACGGACACGGCGAGGTAAAGCATGTCCCACAACAGACCGATTCGAACGTAGAACCAATGCAACGCCGAGGACACGGCTGATTTTCTCGAGCCTTGAGGTAAGGTGTAGTAGTATCGTTTCAAGGGATGCTTGGAGTGCTGTGAGATGTACACCCTGGGTGTAATACCCATGTGTGAGACAGCCACATGAAAATCACTCTCCAAATCCGCGTTCTGAATGTTGGATATTCTGTTCTCGTAGATATCCACGAAATCGTTCATGTTCAAGGAGTTACCTGTGTTCGAGCGCGAAGCGCGAGTTCAGTATTCGTATTCGAGTGCTTTTATTGCGGGTGAGTGTTGTAGGTGATATGAGTTATTGTTCTGAATTATGTAAGTTACATGTGTGAGTGCTATGAGTAAGTGAATGCTGAAAGTGAACGTACCGTCCAAATTCGCTCTGGGAGGTGCACCCGGTCTACGCTTGTTCCTTAACGAGTTACAAATATGATTCCAATAGTTTCTGTCCATGTATGGTACCCAACTCAGCAGAGCTGATTCGTACGCCATCAAATCGTAGCACGTCTGAAAGTTCATCGAGGTGAGTCCAGCGCTGTACCTGTTTTTATTTATTTGTCGTTCGTTTTTTTTTCTCCGTGTTTTTGTCGAATGGGAGTGATTTTTTTTTCTGAGTTCGTTGAATGAGTGATGTTTCACAGAATGGGCGATGGGTACTTCTCTGAAGTCAGTGATATGAGTGATATTATTGATATTGAGTGCTATTTCTTAAAACGAGTGATTGGATACGTTTTGATCTAATTTTTTTCCGAGTGAGGTCATATGAGTGACATAAAAAATCAATACAAGTAATTAAGTGCATATAATGAATGATTGTGTGATACATAAGTGAGTATGTGATGCATGATTGAGTCAATGAGTGAGTGAGTGAGTGTCTATCCCTTCAAAACGAGCGATCGGATACGTTTCGAACCCAATTTTTCTCTTCTGAATGAGTCACATGACCAACACAAACGTGACTCATACAAGTAACACAAGCCCTTATATGATACATAAATGATTGTGTTATGCATGATTGAGTGAATAAGTTAGTGACTGAGTGAGTGAGTGTCTATCCCTTCAAAACGAGTGATTGGATACGTTTTGATCAATTTGTATCTTCTGAGTGAGTCACATAACTCACAAAAGTCACTCACATGAATAATTAGTGAGTGTATGATACATGGGTGATTATTTGATGCATATATTTCTGAGTGAGTGATATAATTGATACAATAGATTACAAGTGAGTGTCTATCCCTTCAAAACGAGTGATTGGATACGTTTTGATCAATTTGTATCTTCTGAGTGAGTACTATAACTCACAAAAGTCACTCACATGAATAATTAGCGAGTGTATGATACATGAGTGATTCATAATGAATAAATGAGATAAATGATAAATGAACGTACGTTCTGAAGACGAACTCTATCTTTCTGCACTTCTTCTCCGCGACTCTGACTCGAGGCGAGGTCGTCCTCGGAATCTCAACATCATCCTCATCCTCCAACAAATCCTCCTCCTTACTCGTCATTTCCTTTGTATTGAGAGATTTTTGAACCGCGAGATGGAGTGTGTGATTGAAGATACTCTCTCTCTCTCTCTCTCTCTCTCTCTCTCAAAAATTGAATTTGAATCTTGTTCAGTTCAGTGAAACGTCGACAAAACTGCGAAGTATCTGATTTGTGATCGATAACTGTGTGTGAGAGACGAGAGACAACCGTTGCTCTTCTTATTACTATATTGATAAGAGATGATGATGATGAGGAGGATGATGGAGTAATAATAGTAATAGTAATAGAGAAGCTGGTGGAGAGTGCATGATAAAAGGTTTGTGTTTGTGTGAAATTTGGCGCTTTAAGGTACTTTTGTGTGGTAATTTGAAGATTTTAAACACAAATATGAGATGTAAGATACATTAGGAAAAGGAAGATGAAGGTATAAATAAGAAAATTCAATATAGTTTCTATTCTTCTCAACCACCACGAGCCTTCTTCTTTGCGTTGTCTCTACTTTTCTTGTCCTTCTCGGCTTCCCATGCCTTGTCTCTTTCGTGCGCATCTTTATCGTAGTAGGATCGAGCCACGTTATATGAGCTTGTGGTGTGATCAGGTTCTGAACCCAATCCGAACGTACCTTTGGTTTTCTCGGAGCAACAGTCACAAACCAAACATGACTCCAGAAGAAAGACCGAAGCCGTGGAGCATGTCGCGAAGGGCTGACACGCCTTCTGAATCAAAAGACACGCAGGAATGTAAATATTCTCTCTACAACAATTCAACAACTTTAAGGGTACAGCACAGCACAATATGTTGTGACAGAACCACTTACAAGACTTGTTACATGTCTGAGCGCAGTTCTCGCACGCCGTACAATCTCCCATTTCTTTAACGTTTTATCTACTTTTATCAATTATGATGATGATTATTATTCACTATCACCTCTGACTCTTCGTCTTATGATGTATTATACAACAATATGAATGAAATGTTCGTACGTTAAAAGTTTGAGTTTCTCTCTCTCGATCTCTCTCGAAATCGAATTTCCTTACGTTTTAAACGTCTCTCTCTACTTGAATGAAATGTAGCGATAGGTCTTCAACGTTCAATCAGTTACTAATGTGCGTGAGGATAATGAGATGTAGATGGTGAGGTTTGGGTGAGAAACGCTGGAGTTTAACCGATGGATTGGATGTGTGATGGATTGTATAGGGTATGAGGTTTTGGTGTTTTGAAACTTCCATGTTGAGTGAGAGATGATGTGTGTGGAAAAATTTTGATATAGATAGTGGACGGTTGGAGATCGGAGTTTCTTGAGTTTCTTGATTGACGATATCGACAGAAATGATGGCAAGAGAAGATCGTGGATGGTGTTGAGTTTGTTGGTGGGTGTGGTTACACCAATGGTGGCGGTGGTACCGTTTTTGTTTGCGTTGGAGAAGGATGGTGAGGATGATCCTTCAAGAGAAGGGTTGGTGGTGTCGTCTGTGTGGTTGGGTTGCATTCAAGGGTAAGTTCAATAGATTTTTATCTCTACGTGCGTTTCGATCGATTCACCAAATCTCACAAATACTTGCTTTGCAGTTCTGGAATGCTATTCCTTCTTCACGCGTTAAATCTGGCGTTTGCAAAGATTCCGATTGGAGGACATACGCTGTGTGCATGTGTTGCGGCATCTGCGGTAGTAGCGTGTGTTTCGATCTCGTTACGAAGTATTTTCGAGACAATCGTTCCGTTTGAAGTGGTGTTTACAGGAATTTTCGGCTTAATTCTCATGGATATTCTGTACGGCATGATCAAATTCATTCCAGTGAAGGACGAGCGAACAGGTCAGACGAAACATTGGGCGATCGGTACGTAGAATTTTCGTAATGTCTTATTGTCGCTCATCAATATTTGTTTTCGAATCAAACACACACAAAAAAACAGGAACATGGCTTCACATGCCCGCATCACATCGATTCGATCTCAAAGCGAGAGCTGCTGTGAAGCGTGGTATTCAGACTACGTACGTTTTCAAGCTTGCATGTCGTTATCGTTTTCAAATCTCACATCACATATTTTCAACAGGTTTTTGTCCTCTGGATTCGTTATGATCTATCCTGTCCTCGGTGGACTCTTCTTTCAATCCGGAATTTTTATCCAAGCACTTCTGATTCCTGTATTTTTCATCGTTCGAGCAGGTTTTGAGTACGGCGCCGACGCGATCACATCCCGCACATTCGGTTCGGACGGAATGCCTCCACTCAATTTTGCAGGCGTGCTGATGCATGAGATCTGTCTCTCTGTGATGATCACATCGATAAAACATCCGTTGGTGTTTGCTTCGTTGGTTCTTTCAGATGTGCTGGAGAATACTTTCTGTCTTTGGAGCGTATTTATCTCTTTCTCTCAAGTTTATCATATCAAATCATTGAAATATCACCCATTTATTCAGAACTTGATGTTGATGAATTCACTCTACCAGAGTGCGTACACGGGAATGGACATGACAATGCGATTCGAGTGGTTGAAGTGTCGTGATGAGGAGAACTCGACTTGGTCAGGTGGATTCGAGTGGGAGTGTTGATTTGATGCGTGTAATTTCCACTTTTAATAAAAATTATAATTCTTAACTTACTCATCATCCTCACTGCTACTATCATCATCACCGTCACTATCACTGCTATCACTACCACTCTCCTCCTCTTTCTTCTCCAATCCCTGAATGTACTGCCTTGCCAACGCAGCAACACGCTCGACATCACCATCGTTCTCAGCCTCAAAATCATACCATCTCTTGTACAACGCTTTCATGCGTTTCGAACTCCAACGCTGAGATTGAACCCGATCAAAGAGACTTCTTGATTCATTCAAGTTCTTACGACGAATTTCCTGATCTAAGTACCGTGAATAGATGTCCCACCGCTTTGGATGAGTCGCTACGAGTTTCTCGTATACCGTACGAGCTCTGTTCTCATCACCGTGCTCGAACTCAATTCGAGCCATGTTTTCAATCAATGTGACATGCTCTCTCTTGGGAAGTACCAACAATGCACGTTGCAACAATTTTTTCGTCTCATGACCATTCTTTACGGCGTATGTCAAGTGTTTTTTCCACACATCCAAAGAGTTCTTATACTTCTTGAGCCCACTCTTCATCAGCGTTTTCAATCTTTCCTGTTCGTCCAATTCGATCATTATGTCAACGTATCTTAAGTATATCTTGACCGGATCACATGCTGAAGATGCACGCCTGTAAATATCGTTCAAGGTGTGCACGTCGCCAAACGACTTTTCCAGATTTAACAAAGATAGATACAGATTCAATTTATCCTGTTCACTCTCGAATCGTACGCTTCGAATGGCTCTTTCACCGAGTTGTCTGGCTCTCTCGATCTCCGTGCGGGAGAGCAAAAAGGAAATGTACTGAACGTAGAGATATACACTGTTTGGCGAACCCAGAAGAAGTCGTTCGAAATCTTCGGACGATGTGGGAAGAACATCGGTCTCAAGCCGTCGAGCCTCTTGCATTGCAGTCTGTCTCTCAATCTCTTTTTTGGAGAGTTTCTTGTTTTTGTTGCTGCTCTCGTTCTCCGTCTCGTCGTCATCGGATTCGATATCGAATTTCTCGTCGTCCTCCTCGTCCTGATCTTCTTGTGCGAAGAGCGACGCAACACCAAGTGATTGTGTTGGTTTCGGTCTTGACATCATTACTTTTTCTTGCTCCTCGTCTTCATCGTCCTCCTCCTCGCTCTCGTCGTCGCTGCTGCTGCTGTCCTCGACATCCATCTTCTGCTCCTCCTCGACATCCATCTTCTCCTCGTCGTCATCCTCAACAACGTACGATGGCTTCAATCCAACGGCAATCTTACGTCTATCGATCTTCAAGACTTTCACACGGACGAGATCACCGACAGATACAACCGACTTTACACCATCAAGAGTGCGGGGAATCTTGGAGTCCGAGATCTCCGTGACGTGTGCGAGCGCGTCGACCGAACGAAAATCACTCAGAGAAACGAACGCACCATACTTTTCGATGCGTTTCACAACACCTCGAGTCACAAGACCAACACTCAGCTCACTTCGAGGTTTCTTTCTCTTGGTGTTACTGTCCTGATCACCACCACGTTTACGTTTTTTGTTCTGGGAGAGGGTGATCTTACTCTTGTTCTCGACACGATCCACACAGAGATTCGTGACGTACTCTCCAAGCTTGAACTTTGAATTGTCTGAGATTCGTCCGGTCATTCCTCTTCCAATGCGAACGAGATTACGTGTCGTGTCGACGACAAATCCACTGACGAGAGCACCCTTTTGTGGTAGCTTGTTCAATACTTTGTTTTTGTTCTCTGAGAATGCAAC
>JACLAC010023166.1_pt1 | contig 17718 bp, 11 predicted proteins | sample 8027881 | NCBI WGS metagenome assembly JACLAC01 (sample SAMN15725517, study PRJNA655200) | protist metagenome | isolation source: fluorescence activated cell sorting (FACS) single amplified genomes of... | place: Spain: Blaines Bay Microbial Observatory, Mediterranean Sea | collected 2016-01-19
ATGTCATTGGGTGCGCTATTCTCCTTCATAATCTGATCGAAATCAAATACCGTCCAGCCGTCCAAGAAAACCATTTGTTTTCCGCCATGATCATGCTGATTTTTGTGGGAGTCACTCTGGGATTGTTGCGACACAACTGGTTCCCGGCAAACGTTTTTGTCGGCGATACCTTTTGCTACTTTGCCGGAATGACGTTTGCGGTAGTTGGCATTCTGGGACACTTTAGCAAGACGTTGCTGCTCTTTTTCATTCCGCAAGTCATCAACTTTTTGTGGAGCGTTCCACAGCTCTTCAAGATTGTTCCGTGCCCGCGACACCGACTCCCCGCCTTTAACGCCAAAACGGGTCTCATGGAACCCTCCACCTTTGAGTGCAAGCCCGAACAATACCTTTGGCTAAAGTCATTGAACCGAATCGACTCCACCGCCGAACAAATTCCAAACATGACCATCATCAACATGACACTCTCCATGGTGGGACCCATGAGCGAACGGAATTTGTGCTCACTTTTGCTGGCGTTGCAAATAGTCAGCTGTGGTCTTGGATTCTTGATGCGATATTATGTCGCCGAATTCTTTTTCTGAGCAATTGCACAAGTTAATTTGTACTAGTAGTTGATCCATAGTTATTTTGCAAAAGATAGTCTACAAGATACTAGCGTAAAGATCTGAATCTGGCAAGGATTTGTTATCAAAACGGGTCATTAGTTTTACTCAAATATCATTCGAATTGCAATAACTTTGCATCCAAGACATTTCATTCAACTCGTCTCTCGGTTGGGAACTTTGACGGCAACCGCGTGGCCGTCGTATTCCTTGACCAGGATCGAAGCCGGCCCGTCCATTTCGATCGTGATGAGCGGCGAGGGTGGATTCTCGTTGTTTGCGATTGCGGTTTGATGGGGTGTCAGTGTGGAGGCTAGCCTCGTCAGGCTTGTATAAACACCGCTGTTGGTGTCGTCGCTGGTGGAATCTGCCGCCATCTTTCCCTTGGAGACGAGGCACAGCCCGTTCAGATCATTGACCAGAATTCCACCGACGCCGGCCCGCTGTTCTCCCGATACCATGGCCTCGACCAATGGCGATATTCGACTCGTTTTCTTTGTGGAATTCATTGTGTTGTATTCTGATTCTTGTCGAATGCAATTGGATTCGATTCATGCAGGAAGCAGCTTAATCGCTCAAGTGGATAACCTGCTTGTTGTTATCTTTCCCTTCTTCGGTTAATGAAAGAGTTCCAGCAACAGGATCATGTAAAATGCACCAAAAAATCCTGGCCTTATGTCTTCATACCTTTTATATAGTCCTACACGATTCGTATGCAGGTCCGTAACAAAAATTCTTCGCGCCAAAACGAAAATTCTTTCTCTGAAGGGTTTCCTACGCGAGTCAGCAATTTTGAGTTGTCCTCGGCATAGCGCTTCAACAACCCTCGTCGAAACAATAACACACCGGAGAACGAACCATTGACTCGTAGATATCAATCACAAATCATCATGGCAGATCAAGAAAGGAGCAACAAGAGGCGCAAGAAAAGTAACGTCGTTAAACGACGCAAGGGGGGCCAAGATATTCTCATCGACCAGGATGATTTCAAAGTCATCAAAGCTATCAAGTTCCGAAATAAGGAGTGGAAGGCCAAGTATTTGAAATACGAGGTGGAGGGAGTCGAAAAACGGGTTTCCTGGATTGACATTCAAGGAATTTTACTCGACAATGAGACCATCGATAAAATTCTCTCATTGTCAGCTTTGAAGAAACTAGTCTTCAGGGATTGCCTTTTGGATTCCCTGCCTCCATCGATCGGGTTGTTGCAAAACCTCGAGGAGTTTGAACTGCATTGTTGTAGCATCCATCATATTCCAACAGAGATTGGGGATTTGGTCAATCTCAAAGCTTTGAGTCTGTCCGACACTCGAATTCAGTGGGAACACCTCCCCGCCTCCATTGGAAATTTGAAAAAATTGGAATATCTTGTCCTGGAGGATTCAGACATTGGCGAATTGCCGGAGGAGATTTGGAACTTGACAAGTTTGCGAAGTTTGAATATATCACCAATGCCAATTAACATTCCTTCATCTATCAAGCGGCTCAAGGATCTCGAGATCCTCAACATTGGTACTATCGAGGGAAATCTTCCAGAAGAAATTGGAACCTTGACAAAGTTGAAAGAACTCTATATCGAGAAACACCTTGGAACTATACAGTTACCTGCTTCCATGGTGAACCTCAAAGAGCTGTATCACTTTGAGCTCAACGTGGAAAGTTTTGACTATCGTCAGTTGGAATTTATCAAAAGCTTACCTAAAATCGGGGGAGTCTACGTTCGAGCCCACGAACCTTGGCAATCTCCTGAAATCCTTCCAGATCTCATTCAAGATACTCCAACTTTGGTTGACGTTGATTTTATGATGGAACACGAACGACCCAAAGTCATTTATGCTTTGTCTTGCAACCGCTTCAAAAGCCGAAACCCTTTTGGTTCCTCGTCCCCGCTTATAAAGAAGATGTGGCCACGGATGCTAAGCAATGCAAGCCGTGCATTTTATACTTTCGGTGGTCACAGGCCGTTTTACAACATTGGGGTGCACGATGCTGTCTATAAGCTCCTTGCTGATGGAGGGGGATCCTTTCTAGAAGTACTCCTCGATCGAAGCAAGAACATCGGCGGCGATGCTGATGAATCCTGCAACTAGTTCTTCTAACACTATAAAATTTAAATCACGTCTTTTTGTCAATAATTAAATTTAGTACAGTAAATACAGTTCTATGCTTTTGTTCATTTGTACCTTCTACGTAATACTGTAGGAATAGAAAAATCTCATGTCGACAATTTGATGGAAGCTTAGCATTCGAGCACCGAAACCATTTCCGTTCAGACGTCCTTCTGCAAACCAGAGAAGATCTCTTTATATGACTTCCCACGAAGATCTTTTTCGTTGGCGAGTTCCGAGGGCGCAGACTTTTGTTTCAATAGATTACTCATACCAACGCTACCCAGTTCTTTCCCAGTGTCGGCGTCGAAACATTCAAACGTTGTCGATGCTGTTAGCTCGGGACAAAGTGTAGCTTCCACGCATAACTTCGCCACGTCGTATCGGGAGATTCTTCCCGACCGAACGTCACCCTGACTCAATGCGACCTCGGAAACACCGCGAATTGGGTCTTCTGTGAGTCCTCCTGGTCGAACAATGGTATAGGTCAACCCTTGCTTGCCAGCGTACATGGCTCGAACGGTACCTTCCCCTTTGATCTTCTCTTCCATGATTCCGCCAAAAATATTCAAAAATTTGTAGATTGGAGAATCTGGTTTGCTGACACCTCCACTGGATACAATAACAAGATGTGGGACTCCGTTGGCGATACACGCTGATGCAACGTTTTTCAATCCAATGTTATCAACTTCGGATGGCGTTCCGCCTTGTTTGGATGCAGATGCGGCGAAAATGACCGCACGAGTCCCTTTGACGGCTGCGTCCACCGTTGATGGAATGGTTACATCGCAAACGGTTGGAAGCAAAAGCGGGTTTTTCTTGTCATCCGATGAATCCGACTCGGGCTCGTAATAGACGCCACCACGAGATGATGCCCGTACGGGCATTCCCCGGCTCAAAATATCTTGGACACATTTGGTTCCAGTCTTTCCGTTTGCCCCGATAACACAGAAAGGAAGCTGGCTGCTTGTATCGTCGGCATCGGCTGCCAACGACACTCGTGGAAGAGACAAGTCTAGTAGGCCTGCCGTGCCAATGATCCCAGTGTTCACGAAATCACGTCGTGAAGGCGCCTTGTTATTCGTGGTTAGACCCAGTACGCGCACGGATTGAGATCCGATTCCGAGCCAGAGCAAAAAGAAGGAAAATCGTAGTAGGTGCTGCATCTTTGAAACTGTTGTGGTGGTTATTTCATCAAACGCAATGAAATGAGAAAGCTAGTGATTTCAAACAATTGCCGATTGTGAATACTCGTCACGTCATCTTGTCTCGACTACGTTCAATTTGCGCGCCAATTTCGAGATCATTTCACCAAAACTTCAAATCGCGTCACGTCAGAGAGTTTTTTCGAGACACGCGTCTAATTTTCAGAATGATCCGCGCGTGATTGCAACTACTGTACTTACGATTTTACCATAGCATTGAACTACTAGTTTATATTCTTGTTATTATCACTATTGTTGACATTGGCTCATAATGATTGAGATCGATCCACTAGTAGTAAAAGTCGCCAAACGAACTTTCGCTGCTGGTGCTGGAGGAGCAACTACTACTGCTGCTGCTGCTGCTGCTGCTGCTGCTGCTGCTGCTGCTGCTGGTGTCCAAATGACGATTGGCGTTCGTCTTGTTTTCGGCCGTATTAAGGGCAGTATCTCCAGGACGCGACGGATTCTGTCCATGATCTTTTGCAAGAGCAACCTTTTTGTACTCTTTATTATCGTTCTTTGAATTAGAAATGACTGCTCCTTTTCCAATCACACTTATCTCTGATTCATCCAAGACTGAGACATCACTGCTAATAGAAGCCTTATCGGATGGTACTTCTTTCTCGTTTCCAATACAAGTGGTTTGCTCGGCAACTTGCCTATAATCCTCTGCAAAAGTTTCGCCTTTCCACTTGCAACTTTTTGGGGAGGCATCTGATTCACTTGGGGCTTGTTTCTGTCCCTCGGCAATATCTGGCCTATATGTACTCTTGTTCACCCTCCCCTGGATCCATGGATTCAACGGAGAGCAATGCAATAAATCGAGAGAATCTTCTACGTAGTCAGAAAAAGGATTGCTCCCCAGTCTCGACTCCTGCGCACCTAAGAGAACATGTGGTGGATGGGATGGCTTCAACAGATCGGAAGTAGAAGCGTCTTGCAGAATATGGTCCAAACTTGAAACTCGAGAAAGGACACCACTCTTTGGTGCGGCCGGACCTTCTTTTGAAACCGCGAATTCGGGCATGAAGAGAAAGAGTTGGTTTTCTTTGGAAGAATGAAAAAGACCATCGAATTTGGGGTTTCGGAAGTGTCCGAGATCTTTATCATTGTTGGATCGCAGTAGAAGTGCACAGTCTCTGGTAGCTAAACGGTGGAAGAGAGATTGAACGAGATAATTCTTCTCTTGGTGGCTTTCTTCGTTATTTTCGCGTGCACATCGGAGACCAATCGTTACGCCATAGATTAGTGACGCATCGATAGAGGAAATGGGTACAAGTTGAACGACTTGTAGAGTCGTTTCACTCAGCAATATAAGATCCTCGTACAGTCGCAACGCCTGTGCGGAATCCACTCGGAATGGCATATTCTTGTAGTATGCGGTAAATGAGATGTCGCAAGCATCAAAGTCGGCTGTTTCTGGAAGTTCAAACGATATCATCGGCGAGGTTTGGCCGAGCTTGGATACTGTTGCTGAATGTAAGCTCTCTCGAGACCATTTTTGGCAGAGTGAAGGAAAGTCGACTGCAACATCAACAGCAGAAATGGAAATGTTTACCGGTAGCTGATTTCCGTCTATTTTCAAGTCCAAATGCAATCGGTTGCGAGTCGTTTCCAAATCATCTTCGACCTTTGATTCGATGTGGCGCTTGATTATTTTCAAAATACCAATTTGCGATGCCATAGAACTAGTCAAGCACTTTTCCACTGCCACTTTGTCCGTATTCAATTTTTCGGTGTCACTATCATCGAGTAGTGAATCATTTCGGGGAGTCGTATCACGACGATCTTTCGTCGTTCGCTCGATGACAGTCTCTCCCATAACTACAACGATCTCGATGCTCTGGACTCTGGAGTCTCGAAAGTACTGTTGTGATTTCTCCCAGAAAGCATCAATACCACTTGCATGGTTCGTGGAATTGTCGTCGAGGAGAAATGATGCGGCACTAGTAAATACGACGATCTTGAGAGGTGTGAAAGGATTGATGTCATCCACGGTAGTCTCGACTAAAAGACAAAAGGAACGGTGAGTATCGAAACTCTGTTTATTTGAACAGGAAAAACAACGAAACAAACCCAAGTACATACCGAGATCACCCACGATCTTCCAAGATGAATGCGCCAGAAGTCCCTTCGGGAGTCTAGCGGTCATTGACATTTTTGTAGCTTCGTCCTCCAAAGACGATGGAATGGGCAGTCCGTTTACACTGAACCATGCATCATCGCTATTGTCTCTTGTGGTGGGTTCGGAACGAATTCGAATATTGTTTGTGTCGTTGCTGCGGAAAGATTCGGTCCAAGTCACGGTCGGAGTGGAAAAGCCTCGTCGACGAAATGTTGTCCAAAGAAAGTCTTTGACATTTTGCAAGAAGTCTTGTTGATCGTCCTTTCCTGCTTCGGTATCGACGTGCCGTGTGTCCAATGCTATGGCGTATTGAAAGCAGTTTTCGGTGGAGCTGGTACAATTGTCTCGTTTCGGATTGCTTCGTGGTCTTCTTGCTGACAATGACGATTCAGAAATTGTTGGTAAATGATGGGTTGTGCTCCTTGGTTTGTGTAAAGAATCTCCTTTCCCTCGTTTCAAAGTTCTAGGATCGATGGGTGTGATGGTGGTTGCGTTCGTGTCATTCGAACGGACACTCTGCTTTCGTTTGGTACCTTTTCTGCGATTCTTTAGCTCGCCGGCACTAACGAATTCGAACGATTCATCTCTGGGAGTATTCGTTTTCTGTGATGCCGACGTTTGTGTTCGCGAAGCGGAAGCATTGGTTTTGGGTTTCCCTCCATCGACCGCCTTGGGACGTTCGGCGTTCCTCTTGCGTCTGCGGCGGGATCGGAACATGCTTCCACCGGTAGGATCGTAGACATCGGGCATTGTTGTCGATTGTAGATAGGAGATTATAGACCTATCTTTGAATAGGAAACAGTCTTTTGAATTGAAAGGATTGGAGAAGAACCAAGGATGGCGTCAAAAAAAGTGAGAAGCAAAAACGAGACCGTTCTCCTTTGATTTTTCGAACTTGCGAATCAACCATTCTCAATCGTGTATCTGGATTTTTCACGTCTGCGAGAAACGGTGTTAGTCGATGTAGTCGATCACAATATGGGAGCCACGAAAGCCTGTCGAACGATTTGTAGAAAATTGTTGTCATCAATTAATTTCAAATTTGACATTCAACGAAGACATTGCCTTGCTTCGAATCAACTGGAAGAAAGGCAAAAGTAATCAGACCCAAAACACCCATTCAAAACGTCAATTACGAAATAGATGAAGAATATTTCCGACTTGGTGGTAAAGGGGGCTTCTCGCTTTGCTCTGCGGCGTTCGTTCAACGCAGTGGGTCGATGCCATTGCCCTCTCTTTTCAGAGATGCAGCAGCGATTCCATTCGTCCTCCTCTGAAGAACCCCGAAAACGGCTCGATGTCGCCATTGTGGGACCACCAAATGCCGGAAAATCTCAGCTTCTCAACATCCTGACAAAGTCGCCCATTGCGGCCGTTTCTCGAAAACGGCACACGACTCGCTCCGACCTCTTGGGCGCCAGAACCATCGACAACACCCAGATTGTATTCAAGGATACTCCCGGATTTCTCCGAATCGAGAATGCCAAGGAGGAACGATTGGATCGAGATCTGATTGCAACGGCAGCTGCCGAGATGCAAGACGTAGATTTTACGCTGTTGGTGTTGGATTCGGCTCGAGTTCTGTCCGACAATTATCGACATGCTCTGGTACAACTCATGATTGGTGCACTCAATTCGCAGGGCCGCATCGAAGAAGAATTTGAAAGAGACGACTATACGGATGAAGAATTGGAAGTGGAACAGAACAACAGAGCAGTGGTGGAGGAGAGAGGAAAATTTGCAATCGTTTTGAACAAGGCGGATTTGATCAAACCCAAATCCAATCTCATCGATCTTGCACAAGATATTGGTTCGATGGCCGACCTATGCTTGGAGGATCATTTCAAAACGATTGGTAAGGAGTTTGACTTTGAAGCCCAGATGGAGCATTCTCCGATTGTATTCTATGTTTCTGCGCTCAAAGAAATTGGGACAGACGACATTATGGACCATTTGGTGAGCCTTGCAACGCCGTGCAATGAATGGGCGGTCGAACCTGGCAAATCAACCAACATGACAACACTGGAGCAAGTCCAAGAGATTATTAGAGAGAAGATTTATCGGTCTTGCCACCGCGAGGTACCCCATAGCGTACAGCAAGTCAACCGAATCTTTCGAAAAATATCCAAAAAAGGTGTGGTCATCCACCAAGACCTGGTCGTCTTCACGAAAAGCCACCAGAGACTGGTCCTTGGCAGTAATGGACGCACGCTCAAGCGAATCGAAGACAGTGCCCGCAAAGATTTGCAAAAAATGTTTGGATGCAATGTAGCGTTGCAGCTTCACGTCAAGTATAGCAAGTCAAAGCAGCGGAGGGGAGACAGCGGAGGCGAGTACAATCTGGGAGAGGTTAGTCAGACAGTTCTGTAAGAAATGCAGAAGTTCCAAAACTTAGTTAATAGCGTGCTTGTTATGGTATGAAAGCTTTGAACTACAATTAGTACTCCGAACATGTGAAGAATACTTTATAGCTCATCATCCCCACCAGAACCAGGAGGACCCGTATACGTCGCCCAAGCCTTGTGCGACTCCCACAACTTAATGCGTACGGCTCCCTTAAAGTTTTCACATTCGGATTTCAACAATTCTCGCATATCATCGTGTATTTGTTTGCACATGAATTCTGTAGTAGTCATTGTCTTGTCGGGGAACACTTCGTCAAGATTCTTGAGGTTGTAACGCGACAAAACTCTCGATAGAATGTCGAGCGCCTTGCCAATATCAATCACCCAGTTCGTCTCCGGGTGCAGTTCTTCCGCTAGAAAGTCAACGTCGCAGGTGTATGTAGCCCCATGCATGCCACCAGCCGGTCCAAAGGAAGGATGTCCGTGAAAGGAGTGCGCGATCATGAGGGAGTCTCTGACGCCGAGAGAAAATGGGAAATCTTCGACCCGAAGCCCACTTGCTCCGATGGAGAAGGCTGTAAGAAAAACAGCAAAAAGCCAAATTTTCTGAATAATTGTCGCCATCATGTTCTTAAACGTTGGTTGGGATCGAGGGAATTGGTCTGAATGAACTTTGCTTCCGTGGTGTCAATGGGTTCAATTACAAATACTGAGATCTTTGATTTGAATTTTGATGCGTCCAACACGCACGACGGAAATACCTTGACGGGCTGTACGTGAACCGTCAAAATGTGATTACCACCGATTTTCTTCACAAAACTTGAAAAAAATCCTGCGCTGAAATCCTATCACAGAAATTTCTGTCTTTTCCATCAGGGGAGCTTTGTCGACAACAGACGCACTAATCGTCTTCCTAGCAACTATTCCGATACGTGCTGCTACTTTGTCGAGATATTTGCTAGGTGCAACGTAGATTAAGCAATGCAGCACACCTACCTCCGGTACGAATGTGCCGATTCGTTTGGTTTGATTTCGTCGTCGGCCTCTTCCAAGGCGCCGCAGTCGAATTCCATCCTTGCTTTTGGATCTACCAAACGAGAGGCCCCTATATTGCTGACAACTGCGGGTAGCCACTGTATAGGATATCATCTACGCACTACTAATCCAACTATCAAAATTGCCCAGCGTGAACAACTCAGTGGGGGCGTTGGAACAGGAAAGGCCCTGAACAGTGATCAAATTGTCTGCTTGCAGGTCGCATCCGGAGGTGAAAACAGCGATACATCCAAAGTTGCAACCGGCTGGGTCGACGGCGCGGTTCGAATCTTTGATGTCCACAATGAGGAAATGAATGCGCGAAAGGGCTGCGGATTGGTCCAAACAATTATAGAAGATGCACACGACAGTGACTTTGTGATGAGAGAGCCACTCCTTTTGAATGGCCATTCGGGATCACCCGTTCGTTCTCTTGCATTCGATTCCAGTGATGGATCTCGACTAGCGTCTGGATCAAGCGATGGATCTGTTGTTTTGTGGGATATTGTTGCCGAAACGGGTCTATTTCGCCTCCTAGGCCACCGTGGGGGGGTCACAGATATTCATTTTGTTTCCCTCAAAGACGGAGAGATGGATCTTCTAGTAACAACAAGCCTTGATGGATTCGTCAAAATTTGGGATTTGAAAGGACAATGCTGCATTCAAACTATCCCATCGCATCGGGGAGAAGTCTTGGCGGCGGGTTGCCTTACCATTCCGAATAATCTACCCGTTCAATCGGCCAGTGATGCTGTAGAGAAGGGTGGCGATGACCGCATTCGTCTTATTACCGGAAGCACAGATGGACAGGCCAGAGTTTGGTCTATTCAACCTTCCAAGAGATATTCTTTGAGTAACAACAACAGCAACAGTCCTGCTATTGTTGAGGACGATGGCGTCGATGGAGGAAAAGACAACTTGGATGACGTATGCCAATACATGGGATGTCTGACTGCCCCGCCGAATGTTTCAACGTCGGCAGAGCGGTTATCTTGCATTCACTTCCATCCGAATGGAAAGTACGTGGGAGTTCTCCATTCCAATTCCAAAAATGTTGACGTATACCTCATCAGGAGTATTCAGGAGTCGTTGCGGAAAAAGCAAAGGCGTCTACGAAGACGAAAAGAAAAGGCCTCGAAGGCGAGCAATGAAGCAGCAGAGGGCACCCAAAAAGCCAAGGGACAAAAGCGCGGTATATTAGATGACCCCGAGTCTGACAACGACGAAAATGATAAAGAGGAAGATGAAGTAACCAAATTGGACAAATCTCTTGACCCCGAAATGGTCAAGGCGTCAGATGAATTCGAATATTTTGGAACTGTACGAGCAAGCCACAAAGTGAAAGGTTTCATTTTTGTTCCTTTCAAAGAAGTAGGAGGTGGCGTTAGAGTGGTTTGTTCCCTAGCGACAAATGCTCTTGAAGTTCATTCTCTAGCACGGAAAAAAGAAAGCGGCGAAGAAACGAATGCAGTAGTGGCTTCAACAAAAGTTTCAACTATGAGTATGGGTGGGCACCCTACAGGTATTCGAGCAGTGGAACTTTCATCCGATGATGCACTAGCCTGCACGGTATCGAAAAATACAACGAAGATATGGAATGTTGAAAAGCGGTCTTGCGTACAGTCACTGTCTCCTTCCGTGAACAGTGCATCTTGCTACGGTCTTTGTACCGTGTTCCTGCCAGGAAATACTCATTTGGTTCTTGGTACACGGGAAGGGCATTTATTAGTCCTCGATATTGCAGCTGGCGATGTTGTTTACGTTGAAGAAAACGCGCATGACGGGGCAATATGGAGTATCGACATGCGTAGACCGACTTCTCAACAACCTGCTGTAGCACTTGTCACAGGATCGGCTGATAAGACAGTCAAGTTCTGGGAACTGGAAACGCAAGAAGATAGCTCTGCTCCAATGTTGGTGCATTCGCGTACCCTTGAAATGTCTGACGACGTAATTGCAGTTCGCTATTCGCATAGTACAGACCCTACGAAACGAATGGTCTTTGTCTCTACTTTGGATTCAACAATCAAAGTGTTTTTCGACGATACACTCAAATTCTTCTTGAGTCTGTACGGGCACAAGCTTCCAGCGTTGGCTATTGATGCAAGTGATGATGATGTCATCTTGGCATCATCAGGTGCAGATAAGACAATCAAGATTTGGGGACTCGACTTTGGTGACACGCATCGCACACTCCATGGACACGAAGACTCTGTAACTGATTTGAGATTTGTCAGGAGGACTCACAACTTCTTTACAACTAGCAAAGATTGCACCGTACGATACTGGGATGGTGATAGATTCGAACAGATTCTTGTCCTGAATGGTCATTTCGCCGAAGTAAGCTGCCTATCCATAAGCAGAACTGGTGCTTTTGTAATGACAGGAGGACTAGACAGACAAGTCCGTGTTTGGGAGCGTACAAAAGACATTGTTTTCTTGGAAGAAGAGCGTGAAAGAGAATTGGAGCAAATGTTCGATGGTGTAGGCCGAGAAGAAGATGGTACGGGCAGATTACTGATGAAAAAAGGCGAGGGAAAAGATGATGACGACGACGACGATGGAGAGGGAGACGATGAACCACAAAGTGAAGCTGCTGTAAAGAGAAGCGTCCTGAGCGTCTCAGCTGGAGATCGAATCATGGAAGCTCTCGAGCGTGCTGATCAAGAGAAAAATGATGCTGCGACATTCCGCAAGAAAAATCCTGGTAAAGAGAAATCTCCAAATCCTTTGCTTCTCGGAATGGAACCCGCATTGTATTTCCTTTGGGTTTTGAAGTCTGTAAAGCAAGCCGAGTTGGAACAAAGTTTACTCGTGCTTCCCTTGGGGCACGTGGAGCGCGTTTTGTACTATCTCATTCTCCTTCTAAGGAGTGGTCGTGGTGTTGAAATTTGTGCTCGCGTGAGTGTGTTTTTGGTCAAAACTCATCAACATCAGGTAAGGAAGATTTCTGGAAAGGACATGATATCATCTTTGGTGCTGTGACGAATCTTTGATCTGAAACTGACAACGCTACGTCGGAACAAACCATGTTGTTCAACATATACCCAAATTTCCGAGCACTTTCGTTAGAAAACATATTGTTTCTTCTTGTGACTATCAATCGCTAACTTTTTCTTGCACATTTTGTTTTCTACAGATCATGTCCAATAGAAGTACCATCGTTCCATTGCGGGAATTGAGACGACTCTTGCGGCAAAGACTCTCAGAATCTCGTGACACGGTAGGTTTCAATCTTGCAGCCCTTCGTGCGGTTGCTAGAACAAACGCAACTAAGAAGGAAAATTACTTGAACTACAACGCCGAAGACTCGAAAGATATCTGGGCTGGAATGGGACTTGGAAGTGATCTTGCCGCCGCGTTGGAAAGTCGTAGACCGGCGCGATAGGTTCTTCACTGAACAAGAAACGATATATCCTAAACAACGATAGAGAATATTAGAAGCCATTTGCCACATCATACTATAGCTGATTGAGCAAAAATTGTTTGACTAATCTTATGATCGATCAAATTATTATTTACTTCCGTTTTCAAAAACATATTTGTTTTTAAATCGCTTTCTCAAGGAGCAGGAAGGCACTTCACAACTTGTTTCTTCGAAACAGGCGCCTTGAACAAAGGATGGTGGCAAAGTGTTGGGATAGTGACATCGATTACGTAGTGACAAGTGGAATCCTCTTTGACCGTAACGCTGATCTCGCTGTTGCAGGAGTATCGCACCGTAATGGCACGTTCAATTCCACCCTCACCGAATTCACCTGCCTTGATTGCAGAATCAGTGACATCGACTTGGTCACAAACGTCTCCCTTTGTGTATTCTTGCACATAATACGCACCATTTCCACCTGCACTGGACGATGGAGTGCCCTGAGCTTTGAGATTAGTAGAGAGAGATGATATTGATGAAGTTGCGTTTACAACGTGTTCCCATTCGTTTTCTTTGGTCACCCCCTCGTGATCTTCGGGTATATATCGTCCCAGATAATGTTCCGTTACGACTGCCGGCGCCTTCTTCTTTTGGGATCCTATTATTCCTGAAAGCTGGTCTACCAAACCGACTTCCTCTTCGTGAAACTGGCGTACGTAAGCACCAGGACAAAACTCATAAGACCACCAGCCACCAGTTTCGGATCGTATACAGAAATTTCCCGGCTCTCCAAAGGTATATTCCAAAATTTCAATCACTGAGAGCTTTCTGGCTTGGGCTGGGTCAATGTCGAGGTTTAGCATCGAATTTTTTGTCTTTTTGATCTCGGTGCTCTTGGTATCGGATATTTCGCCAATGGAATTACTGTCCCCGTCATCATAGTCGTCGCACATGAGAGATGTGCAAATTGTAATATTATAGTGACAGACTTTGGACTTGTCTTCGGTGGCCTTGTAGACACTGACAATATCGGTTTTGATCTGATTTCCATTTTGCAAGACTCCCCCCTTGTTACTAGCAATGTTGCGTTTGGAACAGCATCGAAATTCGGCTTGCGTGACTCGGGGCTTGCCAGTCTCGGGACAAGTGTCGCCTCCGACAAAGGTGTCGACAACCCGACCGAGCTCCTTTCGTCCCTCGGCTAGAGTTTTGGATGGATCGATTTTTGGATCGGCATCGTCATCATCCATTATCACTTCAATGGTGCGCCCCTCAAAGCTACCAAGGTTTGTAATGCTTTCGAGCTCGACCTTTTTGGCTTGCCCATCGATTCTGACCAATTTGACATGAAATTGCTTGATGTTTTCTTGGTGGCACCATTCGTAGCTCCACCATGAGTGGGGGTGCAACTGAGCACAGAGTCCCGTGAGCTTGGCCAGTCGCTTTTGGATCGTGTGACCGACTAGGATTGGATCGAATCCAATCTCCGATAGCTTGGACGATGAGGAAGTTTCTGTCGAAGGATCATTGTCTCCTGGCTCCGGCATGGAAGATGTTTCATCGCTAGAAGAATCCACTGGAATGTTTTCTTCTGATTGTTCGTTTGAAGGTGGTGGATTGGTTTCGCTCTCGCTAATTTTTCTGAGTCTCGGCGTGTTGAACATGCTATCACCGAGACTGTCGACCTCCAGTTCGTCTTGGTGGTAAACTCGACATGCAAATTTTCTACCAAAGTTATCTCGGACAGTCGTATACATTGGCTCGAATATATCATCATCATTTTCGTTTTCGACTTCTTCTTCTTCGACTTGTTTGGCAATGGAAGGGAGCTTCAACGGCAGGGAAGCCAATCGACTCGCCGTAGCTCGACTAAAACCACCATACGGAGTTCCGTACGGAGTATCGGGCTCCAATTTCATTATATCATATTCATCATTCTTAGGAAAACTGTCTGTATGTATGTGCTGGTGGTCCAAAGAGTTCACACCTTCGAAAAAGATTACCAGAAGCTGCGTCGTCACGAGCAGAAACGACGGACTCATCATGACGGAGAAAGCTACCGCCCTTGCTCGACGAAATTTGATACTCTAGAGCTATTACCAAGTGCTAATTTGATTTTAGTTCCTTGCTGGAGGCTTTGCTTTCATCCAGGATGCTATCAGGGCGACGATGATGATAGTGACTCTTCAGCTATGGATCCATTTTCAATTCTGGAATGTTTGTATTTTCCAGGACATTTTACAGCTCATCATTGATTTGATTCATTGGACTCAAAATTGTTTCACATCCACAAAATTCCATCCGACACGAGTTTTCCCATTCATCCTTCAGGACTCCCGCACAACACAACCTGTCCCCCCAAAACGAAAACCGAACGGTGGCATTCTTCTCATCCTCTATGGACGCTGATACCTTGAGATAGGGAGAAAATCAAGCACAATGACGGATCAAACGATTGCAAACCGAAAATTGCGCGTTCTCGTCATCACTCTGGGAGGGGATCGCCAGAAGAAAATCCAAGACATGTTTGCGGATCCTGTCATGGCGCAGCAATTTGAGCCGCCCACGTTTAGCATGGGTGTCACTTCTCGGCACATTCGCAACCGCGTCAATTTCATACAGACTGCTTACGATGCTGGACTGATACCCCAACAAGAGTGGAAGGCCGTAATGGAATATGAACAAAGTGGACTGAGCGAGGGAAAACCAACCGAATGCTGCTTTGACTGTTTGAATGATGTCCCGGTCACCCAGGGACGACAGGGAAGTCGGGAGGATATCAAACTCCACTATACTGTCGAACTATGGAGAAAGGCCAAAGCCATCAATCGGGATCGGTCCGTGCTGGCCTGTGTTTTTGCGCATCTCATGGCAATGAAAACCTTTGTTGAGGACGGGACCTTTGATATTATCCTAGAAGACAATGTACGGACGGATCCGCAAAGCTGTGCCCGACGAGTCCGGGAATGTGCCAGTGCTGCCCATGAATGGGAAAACATCTCGGAAGACAAGTGTCATTTTAGGTTTGTCGGATGGTTGGGATCCATTCCGAATATTGAGTGGATCATGCAGACGCATTTGCCGAAACGGAACTATACGAGGGAGAAGAAGGGAGAAACCTGTGACGACGGTTCCGATTCCGTCACGATTGGCCCGCTGCCTCGTCTCGAACACTTGGAGGAAGACATGTCGATTGTTGAAAGAATAAAAAACACCACTCTCACTGATAATGAAAAAGAGCCTTCGACGAGCAAGCTGGAAACAGAAACAGAATCCGAAAAAAACGCCACACAGCAACACACAAAACCAGGAGGCAATCTCCTCTGGGGCGCTTATGCCTATTGGATTTCGAGAGAGGGCTACGAGACCCTCATGAACACGCTGCGAAGCGATGTTGGTGCCATGTTGTGGAAGGGCAAGCGGATGCGAAACTACGCCGTCAAGCCCATTGACAAGATTTTGCCGCGACAAACCCTATCCAAATTCGGGCCCACATCGGTACAAATTTCGACGCATCCGGCCTTTTTTCGGGCGCCCATGCTGACCAGCAAGATCCACACCAAGTGGGACCCGGGCTTTTGCGAAAGCACGGCCTACCAGCTGAAGCATACCAAGCTCGACTGGCCCGACCTGTGGCTCACCGAGACAGAGCGCGACATTGTGGAGCACCACAAGAAATCTGGAAAATGGTTGACCATTATGGAATTGAATGCATTGCGTTCCAAACAAGACTAGAAGTAAGATCGAACAAAGTGACAAAAAATCTTCGAAAAGATATTTCCCTAAAATAGTACACCACTGCCCCAAAACTAAGAAAGACTTGTCGTTGCACGGAATCGGTGCTAGTACAACACAATGCACAACTTTAACTCTGTTTGCACTATGCCGCTCGTATTGCCTACCGCGAAATATCTCCTCCATCACCTGCCATGGCTATCATAGCTCGCTTCAGGGCACCAGTTCTGCGCTTGATATCTTCCATGATTTCCTTGTCTCTGGCTATTCGCAACGCACGCTCTTCCTGCAATTTTGCCCGAATGCTAGCAATTTCCGCAAGAGTCTTCTCGGGTCGTTCGAATTTTTTGGGTTCGCTGGTTTCAATTTTGTGTTCTAGGAGTGCAATAGCCGACCGACTGATATAGTGAAACGAAAAAGAGCACATATTAGAATGGTTGAGATTAGTTGGATTTTGCATATGGGGGTCTGCCAACAAGAAGAACAGAACCAAAGAATGTCGACGTACCGGGCGGCTCCCTCCGCATAGCAATTCGTCGTTGAAATCCCAGCCACCGTTTCAAATCGCTGAACGATTCCTCCCTCGATTTTGTTGAATGTATTGTTTTCGGTCCTCAGTTCCGACAGTAAATTTCTCTGCAAATCATCCTGAAGACTATCCAGCAAATCTATTTTGGCATCACTCATAGTTACATTGATATGCCGAATCATTTGTGTATCGATTTCATCCACTCGGCGCTCCAGTATGGGAACGTCGAGCTGTCTGTGCGAGGAGCTTTCGCGGCTGAGAGCGAGTCGTTCTATCGATGTCAACAAGGGGTGGATTACTGTCCGTTCAAATGTGTCAGAGGTTGCCAGATCGAGATTCATTCTCTCCGCAGCATATTTTGAGAGCAATTTCGCCGTAAGACGATCCTTTTGTTTTCGTTTGGAAAAGCAGCGATCGAATAGATTGAGAAATTCGAGTGAATCAATGACAACTATGAGTTTTGAGAAGCAAAATAACCGAACCAAAATACTGTATCATTCGACGTACCATGTCGTGAATCTGGGCCAAAAAGTCTCTCCGTCGTTTGATTGTTTTTTCTTGTAGGTTTTTCATTTCGGTTGGAACCCTCTTTCGGTCTGACAAAAAGACGAATCTGGATGGTGTTTTTTCTTCGCTGCCAAGCATCGCTGCCCGATTGCCATGA
>JACLAC010017715.1_pt1 | contig 17712 bp, 23 predicted proteins | sample 8027881 | NCBI WGS metagenome assembly JACLAC01 (sample SAMN15725517, study PRJNA655200) | protist metagenome | isolation source: fluorescence activated cell sorting (FACS) single amplified genomes of... | place: Spain: Blaines Bay Microbial Observatory, Mediterranean Sea | collected 2016-01-19
CATAGGGCTAAGATGTATCGAAGTATCGAAGCCGGCGGCGACTCGTATACTAGGGGCTAGTTGCGTTACTTGCGGTCATTGTCATATCAATGTGGTGTATGCTAGCGAAACGTGGCTCCACGAAGTCGAGTTGATCTTGGTCTAATGCACAACCGTGAAATCAAGGTGCACAAGAGCGCGACAGGCGTGACGCTGACGTGTCGGCGCCCTTGTGATCAACGAGACGAGGTCCTAGCACCAAGTTTAGCGTAAAGTCAAGAAAGTTCAAAGTGGTGTAGCCAGAATCAAACAAACGTGATGCTCACGGTGATAGTGATATGAATAACATTGAGGACAGCAGCAGCGAGCCGAAGTCTAAGTCCGCCAGCACGAAGAAAGAGTGATGAGGATGACAATCGTCTGCAGTTGCGCAGGAGCAAGGATAAAACGCGCATGATCATAAACGGTATGAAGAGTCGGTGTCCACTAGTGAGGTGGATACTGCTGAGGATATAGAGGAAGTAATCGATGATGCAATTGAAGAGGACGCAGAGGTCTGGCCGGACTCATCAGAAATTCTGCAGCGCGTAGACGAGACTTGGGACATAGAAGCAAGAGAGGAACGGGCGGCTTGTGCCGAGCACAACGAGTAGATGCGAGACGTCAAACTTGTATAGGTTGCTAATGGTTTGAGTGACCAGGCTCCTACGAAGGCGCTCGGTGTTCTGCCGTGAGAAAAGTTGGACTGTGGTCCCTATTACCGGCGCGCATCCTAAGAGGGTAGCACGGTGATATCGCGTGCAGCTTACCGCCGACTTCTACGTGCGGATGCTGCTGAGTGAGGGCTATTTGAACGGAGTGATTATCCAGCGATTTCCCGCAGTTCGGGCGCACTTCCGCATGTGTGGAACTGGTTTGAGATAGCGGTACGCTCGATAAGGCTTTCTGATGAGGATCAAGCTCGTGCGGTGCTGAATAAGAAGCATCCTCGATACTCTCTCGAGCTGAAGGATGCACACGTAACTGGCAGTGTTGATTTTCATCCTATCGGTAAAGATGAAAGCGGCAAGACAGTGTTCTTGTATCGGGCGCCATTTACTTATAAGGGGGACGTTCTAGTGAAGTTCTCTCGGATTAATCAAAGTTAAAGGTGGAAACGTGATGTAATGTTCCACGGTGCTGGGACTTTGACGTAGGAGGTGCCTGATACCGATTCTGCCAGCGGATGATGGCTTTCATATGCCGGGCCTTGGCACGAGGGGCAGCGCTCCTCACGTGATGACTGTGGCAAGGAAGTTTCTCATGAATAGATGGTGGTTGACTCTCACTATAAATTGTAAACCTTCACGAACAGTCCGTCGTACGGATGTGGCGTATTCGTAGTGAGCAAGGATATGGCGTACTCACCATAAAAGCGTTCAAACTACTTGTCCTCGTCTCATTATACCGGTGCATGGAAGTGAGATACACCAGATGGCTTTGGTAGGCTTACCATACGGCGATATCCATCTTCGTCGACGGTCTAGGACCTGCAACCCATACCCAAAACAGATATACAGAAAGAAACACGCTCTGGAGTTGAAAACTTATATTGCGGCAACTGGCATGCCGGGCGAATGCATGGCAGTGCTAAATATTCTGTACACAGACTATTTTTGGGGGAGGACTATGTTGCAGAGAATAACAAGAATATCGTAATTAGTGAGCAAGATTCGAGGAAGCTCTTGAAGCGGCTCGAGGGCGACTTTCGACACAACTTCGTTTCGGGACAGTTTTTCTATATCTCTTACGAAGACGCGCATAGGAAATCAAAATATTTTTATATGACGTATGGCGACTACTTGTGAGGTTACTATCATGGAGTTGTGTCATGATTTTTTTGCTCTCACGACTTAGCTTAGTCAGAGATAGAAATGAATTCCATTCTCTTCGCAACTCCCTACTATGAGTTAGTCAAATCGTGCTGAACATGGGACACCGCCGTGGCGAGAGAGCTTCATAAAAGAGATGGGCGTGTTGAGAAAGAACGTAGTCTACGATAAAGCGGCATCGAGACCATCCGGGGTAAGGACGACGACTGAGATAATGATAATGAGCGCGCCGTGCAAACTCAAGAGTCCGTAGGACGAGTCGATGCAACGAATGATGGGCAGGCTTTACTTCGTGTAAAGTTCAGATTCATCAGTGCGAAGACGACTGTGTGGACTAAGAACGCGGAAGACGGGGTGTCGCATCCTAATGGTGCTACTTTCTCCTACGTCAGGAGTGACAACGACGGCAGCGCGAAATACTTTGAGGGAGTTATTTATTCTTATGACAGGTACGAAAATGCGGAAGGTGTATCTGTTCAGTTTGAAAAAGCGAGATGAAAGTACTCATCCATTGAAGACGCGTCGGATTCTTCGCTGAACCTGAAGAAATCGTCGACTATAATTGCGGGATCTGATAACCCAATAATTGCAAAGAATACTATGTATATAGGTAGGTTCGCGCAAAACGGACAACTTTGACGGGGCGCGCTTATCGAGCTCGATAACATTGGTAGCGATGGTGATGGTGCTGAGGTTCGCATGTGCACGGGATCGCATGTTGACTGAGGGATATTTAGAAAGGGGTATGCTCTTCGAAAAGGAGTTCGCATCTCAGCGGCCATGCAAGAGGGCAACAACGAGAAATATCCAACGTGGTAGGGAGGCTGATCGATCAAAGGAGTAGAAGGGAGCACTGTGAAGATTACTAGCGGAAAGTGGCTAGGAAGTGACGACGAGGCGAAGTGCGTGGTGTGCGTCGAAAAAATAGTTCCAAAAGCCGGCTTCGATTTCGTACTAGATATGTGTATAGGCCGTTTTTCGACTGACTTTGGGCATCAGTTTAAACCGGATCCGGAAGTGAATAACCCACTCGCGCATCATGCGGTGTTATTGCAATTTATAGTCGATGCTACTAGTTCTTCTGACAAATCAAAATATGGAGACGGCGTGATGAGGCTTTACACACAGCATCGGGGTGTGGACGAGAAAATTAAGAGTAAGGTCACGGTGAGTAGACGTCGCCGATCACTTGGGAGTAAAAAAAAAAAAAACGTTGCACGAAAAAAACATTAGACTATAGATGTATAGAGGCCACGAAAAATATCAAAATATTATATTATGTTTGTAATTGTATGACTATGATGTGATATGCATATGAAATGTTTCAGTTTCGTCTAAAATGAAAGCGTGCCGCCTGAAATTTTCTGTTAGATTTGATTGTTATTCTTTTGTTTCATGCTGAGCCACGAAGGTAAGCACGTCAATTCCAAGTTTTTTCGTAAGTTAATAAGGAGTCAGCCAGTCAAGCAAATGTACGCTAGTGAATAGTATGTCCTGTGTATGTATGGCACTATGAATAGTTTTGTTATTATTATACTCCGTCAAACAATATAAAGTCATGATCAAAATGTATGGATTGTCAGAAGTGATTGCCTGAGCTACTACAGCTGCTACTCGCATTCAAAATATAATTGATCACGAATACACTACACCTGCAATTGAAAAAAACCTTGTGCTACTGCAAAAAAAGAAGACGATGTATTAATTGAAGCAGTATTAGTTACGAATGCGTTTTTGATAGCCAGTCACGCTATATTACGTTTTTTTGTTTTGATATAGCTTATACCTATAAAGAACATTATTTTATAATTTCTTGTGACGTGACCGTGAGTGAGAGCAGCTTTAGTATTTTCTAATTTGGAATTAAATTTTCTAAAGCATGGCTTCACCTCCTTCAATGTCAATGGGACATGGTCCATTGGGGTCGAACTATTCCGGTTCAGTCGACGAAACGGTATTTAAACGGGACCGAGAGAGTGATTCCAGTCGAGCTACGCGTCGATAACCTGAAAGGAGTAGTATCTCCAGTAAGCCGCGTATTCCCCCGATTTGAAACTACTTGCAAGGATCGCTGCAATGACATGATACTTAAGTTTCAGTTGGCGGGGGTCGCGGGCAGGGGATTGACGGAGAAGCAGAAGTTGACATGGATACGAGTTGAAGTTCGCGTTTTGGCAGTAGTTAGCCAAGTTGAGCGTCGGCGTACGCGGTCGACCCGGCATTCATGATCCCTCCGATAGAATACAGTCCGACTGCTCGTCCTGCACCTCCGCCAGCTGCGGTGCCAGGAAGCGAGAGATCCGACGCGCCGTCACTGTGGCTGTAGAGTGGTACGGACTTACTTAAGTCCCAAGCTTCGCTCGCTCCTACATCAGAGTCGTTTGTATATCCGGAGTTTCCTTACAACTACAGCATAGATGAGCGTTCAGATTCATTGCATGAAAGTGACTGCGGCAGTCATGCACGTATACACGGAGCAAATTCGGGAGAGGTTGATCGATTGAGTTTCGATGCGAACTGAAGAACGAATCCTTCGTACTACTACAATGATGTGTACAAACAGAACCTAAAACCAATGCAGTAGCATTAAGATAATAGGGAGTATGCATTGGTCAACGGTGTGATGGTTGATCCTTACTCATACGAAGAAGTAGTACTCCGGGATTCTTGAGTTCGCGAGGTAGTACGCTCAGACTATTTGGATCTTGTAGAACGCGAGTGGCAAGCTCAAGCGGATCGTACTAGCAATAATTAGCAGCTTCGATCTGGTGGACCGGGAAGTCTGCGACCTATGTACAGCGATGGAAAGTCGATTCGTTATGCGAGTCACTATAGCGGTCATTCGCAGGATTCTGACAACCATGACTTGTCGCACGTTAGACAGAGGCTTACTCAAAGTAGTTAGGCTGTATGTTGCAGTGCTGGCCAGCAGGATATGTAGCCGGAAAATAATGTCGACGACGTCGACGACCGTGAGTCAGAGTCACGGGGTCGTCATCGGTGAAAGGTGTGACCGACAAACTCGAGATACCCCACCGGAAAAAATTCTCTAGGTCCTAGTTTGCCTAAGCGCAAAAATGGCAGAGATACCGATGGGTGAGCCGCTCAGGGGTCGAGTGCTCCAAGTCAGGGGCGTAGCCGGGGATTCGTTACACTAGTAATTTAAGTCATACTTGTTGGAGTTGCTTCAGTCTGAGGAGTTGTATTAATGTTTTTTTATCCTCGTGCGAAAAGCGACGCGATAAAAGGGGATACAACAAGCGCAAATGGATCTGAGGGCGGTTCTGGAGGCAAGCAAAGTTTGCAAAAGAAAAAAGATAGTCAAGTAGGTGCGGTTGGGGAGCTTTTGCAGATTTTACTTCGGGTTAGCGAAAGCTGGGATCTCGAATCTCGAGACAGGAAGTAAGCTTGCCTCGAAGCGAACGAGGTATATAAGCAGCGGCCCGAATTAGAGGAAGTTGTATCTTATTCTGATACAAAAGTCAAGATCGATTGTGGTGGTTACTATAGGCACATGAAGAGCAGCGCGCATAGAATATCTAGAAGCGAGTACTACGATACATCGATTGTGCCTCTTCAGGATAGAATATTTTATGAGCGAACAGACATTCATGCTACTGCGGGTAGTTCAGAGGTAGTCCCTTACCTATGGGATTGGTACGATATTAACATCAAAAGTGTTGAGCTACTGGATGAAAGCTAGGTGTAGAAACTGTTTGATAAAGTTACCAGTACAAAAGAGTGGAAGGAATGAGAGGTTGGTTGAGTCATCTGAGTAGCTGACTAGGATGTCCAGTGCAAAGGCGTCGTGGAATTTATGCCCATCGGTAGGAGTGAAGCTAATATTGACGAGCAAGTGTTTAAGTACACAGCCAGCTTTGAATACGTGGGTGGTATCATGGTAAAGTAGAAGAAATATTAAGTTGAAGAGTTTGGTGTAGCTGTAGCTCCTGGAGCTGAGAAGCACGAAAATTCTTAGGTTAAAAACGAAGTTGTTTCGACTTGGAGTCTAGTGTTTGAAGGTGCAGGAAAACTACACGGAGTCAGTAATAAGTTTGACGACGCCCCAGATGATATTTATCATGTAACGTACGATGGAAGTTGGCAGCATGGTGAACGCCACGATGACTAGTAGCGAGTCTACGATGCGTCCTTCAACATACTTTATAGGCTCGAGAAGGTCAAGTTACATGGAGTATTGAGGACGCTGGACTCGGGGAAAGCCTGACGTCTCTGGAATACTTCACAATCGTAGGTCTTATCCTTGCGTAGATCCGAAAGAATAAAACGACGCTTGACCCACTATGTGTACTTACGAGAACACTTACGAAGGCTGATGGTCCAATGGAAAGATGCATGGCAGTGGAGTTTTTACAACTTATAATATCGCGGAAGAACATTGGAATGGCAGGAGGCTTCGTAAACGATATTATGGAAACTTTGTGCAAAACTTCCTTACTGGATCACGTTGCTGATCTATAAAGTGGGATCCTCCTTATTCAAAAGGTAAAAAAATATACCTGGAGTACGGCGACTTTTTATAGGGCATTACTTATGGCGTGTCGTAACAAATGCTATGCTCATATACTCGTACGGATGTTCTTAACAGCGACTATGCTATGAACTTGTATTTGACGCATGCGAAGTCGTATGAAGATGTGTAAAGTCGCTGTAAGAAAGTTCACTCATCAAACTTACTCGGTGGAGCCCACAAGAATACTGATGTTCCACAGTTTCCATCTAATGTCGATACTGATGGAAGTAACGCGATTGAGCTTGCTGGTTTTTGATTCGAGTTTGAAATTATGAACGTCTGAGTTGCCCCGTATGATAGGTCGACTGAAGATGGTGAACGATATAGAAGCGGTGATGGTTATCACTATCAGTAGGACGATCGCGCATATTTCGAAGGCAAATTTGATAAGAACAGACCATTGGAAGGCGTAAAGTTAAATTTAGACAAAGCAGAAATTAGACATTAGCTTTCATTTGGTAGATTTGAAGGGCCGGTTAAGCAGAACTTTCTAACTCAGGGAGTACGCATTGATGTTAAGCTATCTGATAGTGATGAGTTATGCTTTCGTACTCCACTGCAGTGAGGAAGTTTTAAGTATACCAATCACTAGAAAAATGCTTTTTCGCGTGGATCGAATTCTAGGCTTAACGATGTCGATGGGAGCTGACTCTGAACTGATAATGATGCTAAGAAGAACATGTGGAACTTTAATTTGGAAGGACGAAATTGTTTTGAAGCGGTCCCGGTATCAGCGAGCACAACTTAGCAGAAGTTAATCCAGATAACTCGTGGAGAGTGGATAAAATCCGATGCATTTGGTATGGAGACTAGTTGTAAGTGAACGGGTACAAGCCAATGTGTTTCCAAAGTTGTTTGAAGTGATGCTTTCGATGTCTTCGACTTATGTATTGGGAAGATGTTCGTTGACTTTGCTACACAATTCGATGATCTAAACGGTATAGTGCAGCTCTATAACGACTTCAAGAAAAATGTTGCTGAAGCTGACGCACAAAAGCAAGATTCTAGGCGGCTAGGTGGACTGGATCTCTTAGCGAAAATGAGACGCCTCCCTATAACCCCTGAGCAACTAGATGCATTTTTCATCGGCAACGGGCTACGATCAGGATCTGAGAAGGCCACTGAGATGAAATAATAGATAGTTCTATGGAGAGGACAGCACCCTAAAGTTAAGTTCACTTTTTGTTTAGCAGTTGCAACTTTTTTTGTTGTTGACCATACTATTGATAAAGCTAAACGCGTTTGTGCTAGAATTAGTAGAAGGGCGAATAATGGTCTATGAAAATTAATAATAATATACGATATTTTTATATGTTAGTTTATATTATGTAGTAATGGGTAGATAAAATACTAGTTTTAGCTTGGTCAGCATTTGCTGGTGCGGACGATTTTTTATTTAGTTGTTTGCTTTGACCTGACTGAGTTTGAGATTGCTGGCGACGTCGATAATGAAAATAGTATCATCATCTTAGGGCTGGCACGGGATGTCAGGCGTATAGATGAACTGTCAGAGAATGAGTTTTATGACTACTTGGCACCTTAGACTTATGGTTATGGATATGGAGTTGGAGTTTCATGTTTTTGCTTGTCTGAATCGAAAACGTAATTGCTATCCTTTTTCTACATCTCATAATATCTTGGAACGAGCTTTTATCACTATACTTATGTATATGATATTATGGGAGTGACATATATCACAGCTTAGCAGTAACACTACATTTCCTGTATTCTGTATTCAGCTACCCTATAAAAAAATACGCGTGTGGTGTCTATAAATAGCTATTTGCTAGCTTGAAAGAAAAAATTATAATCTGTATATGCGAAGGTAGATATGAGTCTGAAAATAAATTTTTAGTATATTTGTAGTAGAGCTAGAGTACTTAATTTAATAATAAAATTGTTACGCGGCTAGTAGTAGTAGTGCCGCAATCGCTAGCGCTTTTATAGACTAAAGTTATACTTCACTAATAAAGAACAAGATGTCGTTACCATCTGCGGCTGTTGAGTCAAGCTTATCTCGAGTTCGGAATGGAAATCCAAAGGCGCAATATACAGACACGGGTTTGATCACTAACGGTAACGAGTCGACGGGGCCCGCATCACTCAATGATGCTACTTCTATAGCGTCGGCCGGTATAAATTATACTAGTAGGGGGGCGAAGGAGTTGTAAAAAAATAGATTATGAGATGAAGAAAGTTTGACGTGAGATAGAGGTTGAGGATATTAAAATTATTCCTAAGGTAATACTTGATTTTGAAACCAATAAAAAATTATAGTTGCCGATCCAACGAGTACGAGCTATTGAAGCGAGTGAGTGTGAAGTCGATCCTAGGGACTTGTGAAAAGTTATATCAAGTCATGCGGCTGTTGATTCATCTTCGTACTATGAGTCACCATAACTGTAATATGACTAAGTGCCAGTACGGGTCGCGCGAATCGGAATCTCTGATAGAAACGATATGGAATAGTTCGTCCGTATGCGAAAAATACGGTGGACTTGGACTTGGTGCATGGTTTACAAAAAGCAAATAATCAAACGAGTGCTGTGGACGTGAAGGTAGATTCTATTAAAATAGAACGCAAGCAGTGACGTAGACGCACTCGCGCACGATTACAACAATCGAATTTAATTCCTTAGTAGTACAGCTATATTAAAATTAAATCTAAATCCTTTTCGAAACCAGGACCAACACCAACTTGTCCATAGCAATACTATTGAAATTGATACATAGTAGCAAGAGAATGCTACCCGATCCGTGAGAGTTTGGAATATGATCTACGGTGCCATTGACTTAACCAGCAGAAACGAGTATTTGAGGGCTGAGGGATGGGCAATAGCATATACTTGCAGCTAGAAGTTTTGTACAAATGAAAATGTTTGTCGGGCTACCAAATGATCCAGGTTATTAAGGAGGAGTAGGTCAGGGCAATGCGGGCGCTGGTGGTGAAGATTGAGACACGGTTACCATACTGCAGAAGACACTTTCCGAATTCAACCTGGGTACAACGAGCTATGGAGAGTGGTCACCACAAGGATTGAAGGCGATCGATCACGTTTAGCTTGAACACGAAGGAGATGCTCCAATTTTGCAGGAAGGTGGTGCTGCGTGACCTTGACCTGGAGACGGGCAGGCACCCTTGCTGGGACCATGAGGCGACGGGGGCGGTCCTCTGCCGCTGCCTCTACCCTAGCCGTTGCCGGGACAATGACAGGGGGGCCATATGGTCCCGCCAACTGAGGACACAAATGACGAATTACGTTTTGACCCGGTTGGTGAGTATGGTGGTGGACTGCCGCAGCCGTAGCCTTAGCCATAGGATGTGCCCGGGCCCGGGTCAGGGGCAAATTAACCGTGACCTGACGTGTTTATTTCTGTGCCCCATCTTGCGATCGCTTTGTTGCGGTCGCTATCCGATTTGCGTAATACTGTAAGAGTTATGTTACTGGGTTAGGCTCCGGAAATCGCTATAGCTTCTAGCGATGAGTTATGGCGCGCGAAGTGATCGATGTATCGTACCGGCACTGGTATCACTGAGGCTGGCCGAGAAAATATGAATCATCTAATGCAGTGAGAAATGTAGAAGTTTGAAGATAAACCGATCGAATATTATCACGATGTGCAGTAGCCAGTAGTGCAACCGCCGGCCGTGGGTTAAGCAGATATGTAAGTACTATGATGATGACAGTATGATGAAATGGGGGAATCTAGTGTGTTATCTGGTGACGGTGACTAGGAACTCTTTGATGATATCCTCTCTGGGTTCGCCGATAGTTCCCATCCGCATGACGATGACATAGATATTTCTGGTGAGTAAGGCTAGATGAAGGATTAGGATACCATCCCTACACCTGAAGGTGGTCCTGCTAGTCTCGTTGAGGTGGTGACGACAGCGACAGGATAAGAGCCTCCAGCACGAATACAAGATAGAGATGAAATACGGCGCATAACAGGGGATTGGCGTGGCGTAACGGAGCTCGTGGCTGAGATCGGTGTAACACCCGGTGTAGCCCAGAACAAAAGGAAAATCCCGTGATCAGAAAAATGATTCGATCCAGGCATTGCGGAAAGTCAAGAGCAGGAAATGCATGAACAGTTATTGTCATTGTGGAAAGAAGAAGACGTGGACGCTGATGAAGACCCTGAAGAGTTTAGGACTTAACGTAGTTACCGATTACTAATAAAAATGCTGTGAAAGCCCGTGAAAGCAGCAGATATGTAGAGATCTATAGATGTAATCCCTCTTCTTCAAAACACTGAGTCGGTTGAATCTAGTAGTGTTATTAAAATGAGTGAGTGTACATTCTAGATCACGCGTAAATCACGGGAAGAAGCTGGCACTTCTGCCGACGCCTCATCGGAAGCTCCTATGTTTCATGAATGGGAAGTAAATCATAAATGCAAATTATAAGGGGACGTGGACAATTTCATAAGTGGTGAGTATATTGCTATTTAAGACGGCTGCTGAATATTAGTTCTTACTCAGACTTCGTTTTCGGGTATCGTATACGTATACCACTCGTAAGTATTATCTAAATAGTTTGGTTTCTTTGTGCACGATTTAAGACAATATGTATACTGGCGTAAATTATATTAATCACTTTGGTCAGATTTTGCTCTGTATTTTGATCGCACTTCTACTTATATAGTTTGTCATTTCACATCTAAATTGATGATTTGTCATTTCGACATCATTTGCGTTAAAACAAATAATATACTTGTCTAGACTTTTTTTAAATTTCATCAGGCTTTGTAGAGTCGCTGAAGAATACTATACTTGCCGGCATGTAAGGTGGTGGATACATATAAGATGATAGATACCACCAATATAGACATGAAGACATTGAGCGGCGAGAGGAGCTCGATTACATATGTAACTATCTAGTAGAGAAGTAGGGTACGGGTGACTGAGTAAATACAGGGTAAGCATCTAGTGATGCTGATGGATCGTGAGATTCTAGTTGAGGTTGACAATGCTCTCCGCCAACGGAAGGTACTTACGCAGATTTTGAGTGGGGTGAGGACTAGGAAAGACGATTTACTGAAATAAACGAGGCTTTCTAGGCGTTCAAGCTAGGCTATGATGAAGCTGTCAGCGATTCGTGAAGTAGGATAGCTCAGATACTCAGTAGCTTACCTATGAGTGGTAGTGAAATCTAGCTCCTAGACTCACTTCATGTTAGCTTTGTTGTCGACCTTTATTTTGTTAATGATCGTGGCGATGCGGTTAAGGTGTGAGATATTGATGAAGAAGATTACATTGAGTATGAGCCACGTATCCGGGTTTATTCAACTATTATAGATCCAGATGACTCGGAGCCGGGACAGGATGAGTATGATGGAGAATTCGCCGAAGAAAGATGGCAAGTAGACAGATAAGAGTGGAAAACTCGCTCGAAGCTACGTGTTGGAACCCTTCTTCAAAAAGTAGCACTTTCTAATAATCTGTAAGCGGTCGCTAGTCATGCGCGTTTGTGGACATCGCCGGAAGCAGTTGCGGCAATGGATGCATAAGTTTGATAAGGAGATGCCAGTGGTGCCGAGTTCCTCTATCTTGCCCGGGAATTTTCGGCCATGTCGTTGCCAGGACGAGAGGAGGCGAGTCCTCAAGCCTTTCGCCAGGCGCCTAGCATGCTTGAGCTATCAGCGAAATCTAAAATGGTGTCCTCCTCTCAGGTGACGACGAGCTATAAATTAGATGTATAGAAGAAATTTCAGGTTGACTTTTAGTTATCGGCAGTGGCAGGCCCAGGTGAGGTATAGAACCAACTTGATTATACGCATGCGGCAGCAAGCATATTTCTTCACTGTAAAGTACTGTTTGAAATCGAGATGGTCCTGAAAACAATATAGCATTCTATGATGTCAGTGTACGATATAGATTTAGTGCGCCTAACTTCCGAGGGGGCAGTAAACGATGATCGTTCAGTAAAGTTCGCGTAAGAATTGCAGGAATGATTGAACATGTGAACGAGGACATTCCCAACCTATCGTGATGTGTTCTTACTAGACAGTAGCTCGATAATAGATGGGAAGCTGCATAGTGATATCGACGCGAGGTGATCTGAATAGCGTTTTTGTCATAGCTTAAATCCAGTTGTGCAGAAATTCATTTCGACACATGTAGATAGCGCTGGCAGTAAAATTAATGAAGTTATATGAGCCTTCTGATAGGAAGATGCTATACCTTTCATGAAGTATGTATTGAAAACCGGTTCTATGAAATTGAACGAAATATATTGACGTGCGCGCCGGAAGGATGCATACAAAAAAGTAGCTAAGAGGTATGGCGGGGACCTACTTTAGAGGGGGTTTTAGAGTGCAGCTGATAAACCAGAGTAAGGTATTTACAACGCAGGCTACACGCCATGGAGTCATAGATAAGATCTCTTCAGCTACGAGTGAGCTAATATTCATCCATCCTATGATGGATGAATATTTGACGAGTAGTGAAACGTATTATGGCGCTTCAGACGTTGAAATTGAGGATGATGAAGATGAAGAGGATGACGAGCCCGGTGAAGCATCTGATTAGCCGGGATTCGATATTGGAAATTTTGGATTACGTGAGGCTGCGATGAGGAGTTGACCGACTCACTTTGTGGGAAAGGAGTAGCGTATGATTGGCTTTGGCGTAGGGAAAGGTTAACAAAGAGTATATAGGGGAAAGGAATCGTGGTATGCGACTGAAATGGAGGAGAGTTAGCAAAAGTAAAAAAAAAACTTGATATCTGGTGACCTGCCTGTAAAACAAACTGATATTGGAATCGACGGTAGTGGCGATGGGTTCAATTAAGAAAGTGGGCACTACTTATGAAGTGATGTTGAAAGTGAAGATTACGCATCTGGCGATGATGATAGCGTGCAGTACTCATCTAGCGAGAGTGATGATGGGATGTCGACAGACGATGACGAGTAAGAGAAAGTATAAGTATGAGTATGATGAACAAAAACTTTTCCAGTTTGGAAACCTGGCTCGAAAGAGTAGGCTATTTTTGGAAACAATTTGGGAAAGCGACCAAGAGCTGGTGGTAATTGAGCTAGCAGAAAAGATGAAGAAGAAGACTTATTGAGTCAGTAGAAAAAAAAATCCAAGGTGGGGAGAGATGAAGATGAAGGTGCAAGAGAAAGAGAGTGAGATACAGACTACCACTAGGATGGAGAAATGGAAGTGGATGAGGCAAACTGATACCAGCTACATATACCACAGGACGTAGTACTAGCATATAGTTAAGTTCTAGAAAAGTGAGCAAGATGAGAGCTTGAATCGTTCGAATATGTCGGATATTACGATAAAATGTGATACAAGTAGATTATTCACACTTTCGAATTACAGGAGTATGCCTTAGAAACGTATTGACACGGCTAGAAGCTTGCAGCTAGCCCCCATAGAAAAATTTCTCAGGAAGTCCTGAAAAAGTGACAACACGAAACACGGAAGCGCAATAAACTTACAGGGTGGAATGAAATTGCTACTGTGCGATGAGTTTAAGAATCACTAGGTAGAATAAAGCAGAGTGTTATAACTGCGTTCTCAACACGATTAGGTGTGGTGTATGAAGCTAGTTCAGAAAAATTTAAAGTCTCGACGTAGGAGCAACTTGTAGTGTAGGATAAATCGTAATAGTGAGGAACTTTCGAATGATATATCTGATTTCTATTGAGATCTACTTGTGAAATTTATGCCGAAGTTAGTTGAACTTACTAAGAGTATAACGCCAATGTGGACACAGGTGCAAGATGAATAAGATAGCTACGAAACTGATAACGTTGCTATGGTCTCTCTCTCTTTAAATACTGGCGACGAGTCTAGCAATGATATGAGTGCCTACTTGCAAGTTGCTTTTACAGAGCTACTAAGGGACTCGATGAATCGTCGGTAGAGCGTTGAGTGATTTGCAGAAATGTATCCGTATGCTACATCGCGTGATCATACCGACGTAGAGGACCAGGTCGATTGGAAGGTTATTGAAAAGAAAGACCATGAACCAGTGCTAGTCTTGGACTATAAACCTTCAGTGCAGAATACTAAACTTTTTTATAATTCGTGGTGGTCCAAAGGTGATGAAGTTATTCCACCATTGAAGAAGCGGTGAGTGGAGTAAATTACTAAAGCTTAAAATAGTGGACGTAAGTTCGCGATTTTTCCGGATTGAGATTTTGGTGCTGGTTCGAATCTTTGGTTTTATCTAGAAGAAGAATCTAACTAATATTCAAGTGATTGAGACAACAAAGTAAATGGGACTTCCGATGGAGTCTTGATGAGCGGTGAAGGGAAGTGCTGGAGATCTCACTGCTAAGGCATGACTTTCACGCTCATTCGTTGTGGTATTTAGGTTAAGTAAAAGAGCGCCTTGGAAGTCGCGGCAAAAAGAATGGTCTAAGTAACATCTTGAGACCGAGTTACGCAGTTTAAATATCTAAAAGTTGCAAATGAAATTACTTAAGTCGCACGACCCGCTAGAACCTGATGATATTTTTTGAGTGAATAGAATACCAGATAAGGATATAAAAAAGGATGGTCGAAGATACGTTTTATCAGACTCAAAATTAATAACTGGTTCATCTTCTTGATAAATCAGATAAGAAGCAATGAAACACGTGCAACTTTCTACTCCATATATTCCACTTGCGTATAGGACTGGGCTCCCCATTAGTGACGAAAATGAAGGTCGCGACATAGGCAAGAGTCCTAAACTCCTCGACTCAATCAGGGAGTGATTAAGTAACTACGGTGAGTAACTGAGAAGCGTATACTGGTATGCTGAGTTGACACTTCGTGTATTAACTAATAGTGATGAGATAAAGATTTAGCCATTTTATAATGCGAACCAAAATCCACACGAGAGGAAGCCGGACGAGCTTTGAAACATCGAACGCGGACTTAGGTTTGTTATCGCATCTTATGTACGCTTAGTAGTTAAAGGGAGCCGAGCGGCATTACGTGAACTCCTTGCTAAACAAGAACGAAATTAGAGACTCAGGTGAGCTAAGCACGAGTATTGGCTCTGGACGAAAGATCAAACTGTAAAGTGGTTAGAGGATTCTCAAACGAATAGAAAATTGACTACTTAATGATGAAGAAGACTTAGCCGCATAAGAAATCCAACAGAAGATTATGAAGCCGGGTACTGCACGTGCTTGGAAGAAGTATCACAGACGGATCGTAGCGATAAGGGCCCTTTACTATCAGGATTTATAGAATGAACACGAAGAGTTGAAAAATAAATTATAAAAATTTCAACTACCTCATAACGTCATCATGCCGTCTCATGAAGAGCTGCCGATTTGATAGTGACGAGTCGTGGGTGTAGAATTATGATCATTTTTTTCAGACACGAGTAGCGGGGTAGGCGGCAGTATGACTAAAGCTGGGTAAGAAAGACGATCAAGGTATTTAAGGTTACGACTTCTTCCTGGACTCGGAAAAGTTTGTCGAATTTTGATATTGAGCTTTTTATACGGGCGACAAACGTGACGCTGACGCCGAAACATTTAGACCGTGGAAGAGAGACAAGAAAATCAAAAAATTTCGGCGTGACTGACGAAAAAGTGATGAAGATTTTGATGATTGCAATTTCGAATACAATTCGCTCAAAGAAGTATACGATATGCAAGAAAGCCTATTGGATTATCATCAATGAGAGGCCTGGATTAAGGGCTGGTAGCATTAAGGACTTAGAGACTAATGATATATATAGTAGGAATGAAAATATTGGAGACTCTGGCAAAGTTGTTGGTTCTGACTCTGATTTAATTCTATCAGTGCTCAAAATTCCGTCTATATGTCACGTGCTGTCTAGTTCTTCATTATGATCAAGATCAAAATCGTAACCTAAAGCGAAACAGATGAAAAAATCCGGCTGAGAGTCGACTAGTTGAAATATAATTTTTAGCAATTGGCGGCCAGCACTTGATTAGCGCCATTACGATGGCGGATATTCCGTTGTAAGGATCGGTTAAACTTAAAAGTACTATAGTGAAGTGTTAAGTATCGATTGAAGTCAGTATCACGAGCACGCGTCAACGTTAAGTCACTGAGAATGAGATGAAGAATCGCTATACAGGACATTTAGTATCTTACTTCTACAGTGCCGAAGAGAGATGGTAAGCTCACAAGGTTTGTTACAGACTTGGACCGAGAGAGACGATGAGCTTGATGTTTTGTAGTAAGCACCTTAGAGAACAGACAATGAAGTTGATAAGAGACATTCGTGATCATGACTTAAGTGTCGTCGTGCAAGATCCTGCTTTTGAGCTGTAACTTTGACCCCCTACACCAGTATCTGTTGGAGTAAAGGTTGGGAAACATAAGTTTGTTAAAGATGCTACAAACGATAAGTAGCGACCTTAAGAAGTACATTACGGAGGAATTGCTGCATCCGGCCCAGACAAACATTCTAAGAGATTAAATAAATTTGCTAGTGGACTTTATAAACACGTATTAGATAAAAGTTGGACTGCTGGGGAAGGTGTTAAACAAGTTGACATTGAGCGTGTAGATTTTTCACCTGCGTTACCAGAGCCAGTCGTTTGGCATAGTGCTATGGGTAGCTAGTGAAGGTCAGATGAAGATGCTGCTCAAGAACTTTAAGACAATCGTCCCATAGTGAGTTCAAGGCAGAGGCACCGATAATAAGGATCTGGAAAAAAAGTGAGAGGTAAGACTTGAAAGTCAGGCGTCTTGAAAAAGTATAGGATACTATCGCATCATGAGACGATAAGCATGATTAGCCTATTTTCGATGTAATAATGACATAACTTGGCGAGCAGAAAAACCTTATATTTGCACCTTTAAGTAGATTTGAGCCTCCGAAAAATATTGATTTAATACGTGATCCAGTATCTAGCAGTAGGGCTGAAGTCCGAATGAAAGACAAACCCCACGACCATATTCTTTTCGAGTCGCTCAGTACTCACTAGCAGACAGAAGTCCGTAAAGAGGCAAGAAACTACATTGCAAGCATACCTCACGAGTTGAAGGAGCTTTTAAAACGTTTGAGTATCTATCTTAGTGTGACTCATATTGACGATAGCAAGGGAACGATATCAGGCACATATTATTTTGATGTAGAAGGTAGTCTGGTAAGTCCAGAAGAATATGATAAGTCTGGTAAAGTTACTCTGGCTGCTTCTTATCTAAAAAATAAACACGAGCTGGCAGAGCTAATGGGTTGGTTACGACAAAGAGATTCGGCGGCGAAGAGAAAACAACAACAGTTAGATTTAGGGGCTTCGCCATCGGATGAAGAGGTACGTGGACAAGCAAACACAATCGTAAAAACAAGTACGACTTTCGTAAAAAAACCAAAAATAAAAAAGATAGGA
>JACLAC010007524.1_pt1 | contig 17702 bp, 30 predicted proteins | sample 8027881 | NCBI WGS metagenome assembly JACLAC01 (sample SAMN15725517, study PRJNA655200) | protist metagenome | isolation source: fluorescence activated cell sorting (FACS) single amplified genomes of... | place: Spain: Blaines Bay Microbial Observatory, Mediterranean Sea | collected 2016-01-19
GTGGGGGAGGGAGGGAACAAGGGGGACCGTCGAAGCTCTTGGCGCATGAGATGGTCGTGCACGTGCCGATGATGAAGAAGACGGAGGTTGTATTCGCCGAGGAGCTCCAGCGGGAATAGTGGCCCGTATTTGTGGCCTTCAATTGTGTAAGCAAGCACGAACATAATATAGTTGTTACCGTTACGAGCAGCAAGCTCGCTGACGGCAACCTTGCGAACGTTTTTCGCGAGCGAAGACGATGTAAGGACATGGCTTGTCACCAATCGGCGCGTGATACGCCATGTGGGTAGGGCGACGGTTGTAACGGAGGCCAACGAGCGCTTGCTCGACTAAGCTGCGCCACGCGAATCGGCGGGGAGGATGGCTTGACCACCCAGTAGCGCGTGGAGAGGTTGTCCTGCTTCGAAATCCTCCCGATAATATGAACATTGAAATCGTCCGCTGCGAGTTATCAAGGCGGCGTATGGAGATCGCCTTGGTGTTTGCCACATCGCAAAACGAGTCAGCAACAAATGATGAGATTCGTCGTCGAAATTGCTAAATCGATATTTCGAGTTGATGAACAATTAGCAAGGCGATGTCCGGAAGTCGCCCTGCTATTTTGCCACAATCCCAAAGTAGCCGCTGTTGCGGGCCCCCTTGCGGCGGCGACGATTCGCACGAATCGCTCCAGAAATCGATTGTCTTACCAATTCGCACGAGTGTATCCCCCATAGTCCCCCTCCCCTTTTTTCCCCCGCACCCACCAAGCACGATTCGCACGAATCACTCCAGACATCGATGTTCTTACCAATTCGGAATATCGATATCTGGACCGATTCGTGCGAATCCTGCTCGGTGGGTGCGGGCAGGGCGGCCATGGGATAACTTCGTGCGAGTTGGTAAGAAAATCGATTTCTGAAGCGATGCGTGTGAATCGTGCTCGGCGCGTGCGGGAGGACGATGGGATAAATGCGCGCGAAATGGTGCGAGCATCGAGTTCTGGACCGATGTGTGCGAATCGTGCTCCGTGGGTGCGGGGGTACGATTGGAGAAGCTCGTGCGAAGGGGTAAGAAGATTGATTTTTGGAGCGGTTCGTGCGAATCGTGCTCGGTGGGTGCGGGAAGGGGACGAGGAGAGGAACTGTTATCCAACGTTTCCCCCTTGCCGCCATAATCATCATCCGCATCAACATCACCAGCATTCGCAGCATAATAATCGCCAGCGTCAGCATTGTGAGCACTATTGCGCAATAGTGCGCTAGGAGGGCGGTCCTTGGTGGGACCGACCTCACGCTGGATGGCGTCCCGCGTTACCGCCACGCGCGCTTCAGCGCGTGCTGCACACACAAGAAAGTGCAAGGCGGCCAAAGCCGATATAAAGGAAGCGCGTGTGAGGGTTTGCGTGCTTTCCAGGAAGCAGAAGCCAGTGCGCGAGCAAGGCCCTCATCCACAGAGGCTGGCTCTGACTGCTCTTCGGCTCGGCCGAAGCGCAGAAGCGCGTGCATGCTATTCCGTTTAAGGTTGGCCGAGGGCACGAACACTGGGGAGGCAGCGAAGCGTTGGAAGAACCGTCCCGATACATATAAGAGAGTATGGAAATATGAGCTTCGTTTCTGAAGGAAGCGAGAGCAGCGTGGTTACCACGGCCCGCCGCGGACGCTAGACATTTCTTAGATGTCCGAGAAGCCAGCGCGCAAAGCACGTGGCGGTGGAGCGGTGCCGTCGGCAGAGGCTGGCACTGACCGCCCGCAAGATCAGGCTCCGCAATGTAGTGTTGCCGTGCAGTCGAGCAAGCAGGTTGGGGACTTCAGGGTCGGCAGTGCAACGCATCACGGTGTGGAAGGATCAGGAGCGTACGGCGTTGTGTACAACGGTGTTCACGTGAAGACTGGCGTGGCGTACGCGGTGAAGGTGTTCAGGTATTCTGATCGTCAGGAGGTGGCGCACGAGTGATGCAGGAAGCGACGCTCAGGAGCGATGTATGAGTTGGGCTTGTCCCTGGGACAGAAAATGGCGTTTCGTTAGAAACGCGTTCTGGGTGGGTTACGGATGGGTCACTAAATCGTGTGCCAAAGAAGAAATAGGTGTGGTGTGTCTACCCCAAAAAAGAAGGCGGGCCCTGGTGCATCTGTAGTAGGAGACGTGCAACGTCGGTTGCCATGACTCTAGGTCTAGTAATCACAGTGGACACACACGAGATCGGAAATGGCAAAGACAGCCACGGCAAAACGCGGCTCGCCAAGTGGAGGCGCTGAGTTGTCTGAGCTGCGCGCGTTGACATGCACGGGATGTGATGAACCCTTTTTTTTTTTTTAATCGCGTGCGCGTGTGACAGCGCACAATGTACGCGCACACACTTCGGAGTGCCAGAATAGCGGCATGCGCCAAACATGCCACACGATGTGTTACCATGATGCGTTGCAGTGCTTCCATGTGCACGCACGCGTTCAGTCGTGGACTGTCCTCGCACGCATCCGACTGCATAGGGCTAGCTTGACGCAAGCATTGACCTAACGCTCGGCTGCATGCACGTGTCACCGAATGGTATGCAGGATGCATGCGTGTTAGTGCAAAGCAAGTGATTGGACATATGATGTGAAGTTATATACTGTTGAGGTTCATTCACATATGGTACCAGTCCAACCCCAGTCCCAACACGCACGTTGCATCGATCGAGAACTGTTTGCAAAACACTAGACGGCCGTAGCCCATTGCTGGGCCATATCTGTGTTACTGTAGCAATGCGTTGCTTCCATATTCCGCGTGCGATTTCAACGCGCGCCTCTTCATATTCCTGGGTGAGTTGATCGCCAGCTCAATATTTCACGTGCAGGTCTGGCTTGGGCTTGCTCGCCACCCAATCAAGTCAAGCAAGTTGGCCGGATAGCAGCGTCATGTATGCATGGCGTGGAAACACGTTGGTTCTGTGGTTGCAGTGTTAATACAGTGTCACGTCGTTTCTCGACCCGATGTCGAACGCTTTCACAACATGGACGGCAACGATGATATGGATGTTGACGATATGCTCGCCGAAGCTATAGCTGAAGCTCCGACTACGCCCGACATTGCTTCTGGTCCAGCGGAGGAAATATTGGCCGAGAATAGAGAAAGTGTCCAGTCGAAGAGGCAGGCGGTGGGCTTGAGGCTAACGCATCACACGAATCGCATAAACTCGTCGAAGGTTCAGGTGGTGGTCATGCTAGTGATTATGACTTCGATGGTGGTGAGCCGTTAAGCAGGGATGATCACTGGCCACCAGCAGTGCGTGTTAGGTATGCGCGGCGCTCGCAACAACTCATGCAACACATGCGCGATTGCAAAGCAGTGAAAAGGGACGATTCGCAAAAAAAGTAAAAGTCAGAAGCCAAGACAGAAGTGACTGCCACGGTTTTGTATACAACGGTTCGGTGTCGCCCTGCGGTTGCAAACCTTGTTTCAACTGGCAGATAGGCACATAGGATTGGTGCGAAGAAGCAAAGCACACAATATGATTGTTCTATCATCGCGAGGGCAGTTCACATGTGTGCAAAATAAAGTGTGAAGGTGGGGATAAATCACAAACGACTTATGTGTTCTGGCGCGAAGCTCCTGCAACATAGACAAAGGCTCGGATTCGATACACTATTGTGGAATGCAAAAAGTCGAGCGTCGGTGCCGCTCGTGAGGGTCGTCCTGTGCGCTTGGTGTGCACGCATGTTTGGGGCGAGGTTGCTTGCAAGTTATGGCCCAGCCAGCGGCGGAAATGTATTGTGCCCAAGACTTCTGCAAGGCAGCATGTCATTGTTCAACGTGGGACCTGCACGAGTAGCATGCTGTATGTATAGACGGGTGAGGTGTCAACATGTGTGGAACGGTGGTTATGCAAGCCAAGGCAGGTCGAACGCGTAGCTGCCAACAACTTAGAGGCACAAATACATGAGGCGCAGCCGCAACAATTCAACTATCGTGATGACAACGATGTGGATGGTATTGCTGTGCGTGTTGCGGATGTTACGCGAATAGTGTTAGCTGGCAAAGCGTCGCCAAACGTGCTCTACATGAAAAGTGCTGGCAGTGCGTGGCAGACGTATGCTTCGCAAAAGTATGTCAGCATTCGTGTATGGTGTGCAGCTTGCGGCATGCACAGCCACCACCGATCAGACAGGCAGATCAAGGAATGGAAAAAGGGCACGTTGTTGCGCACTTCAGTGCAGCACATTTGTACAGTCAATCGTCAAGCCAGGCAAGCATGGTGACGGTGATCGAAGCGCACGTGGAACGACGGCTCATTCGAATAGTTGCACAACCACAACGTTCTGTTATGCGTTTGTAAGATGTGTTGGACATGTTGTACAGCTAGTCGGGGAGGTTGGATAAGCAGCGTGACGATGACAATACGGTACAATGCATGCGCGATGTTGCATCGCTGGTATCTGTCGTGAATGGTGATGTGAGCGCTGCAGAATGGATCAACTGACGTTATGCTACGGCGACTCAGACACCGTGCTGCGTGAGCCGTGCTGAAGCAGTCGATAAAACGACGGTAGCAATGGTCGGTGTTGTGGTAGGGCAAGTGCATGGCATACATGCGTAATCGCGATGGACATATGCGTTACCGCACGTCAAGCCAGTTGTGAAACGCGTGTTGTATCGTACTGTGTTGGATTGCTTCTGCATGGCATCGCCATATAAGGTAGACGGCAATGTCATTTTTGATGGTGAAGCATCGGACTCTCAGTTTAAACTAGTCATGGGGACGCGCGTCAAACGCACTATCGCATATAGCAATGATGACAAGTATACAGGAGCTGGTCGTAGTGACGGTTGTGCTCAAGGTGGTGGCTACATATTTGTTGTATCATATTATTGGTGATGCCAGCCCAGACAGTGACGATCCTGGTAAACTGCCGCAGCGTCTTGATCGCACCGCTGCATTGAGTGCCACGTGTGGTCAGCAACTCTGTCACGCGTTGCAATATTGGAATGTCGCTGGTCACGGTCGTAAACCATGAGGGGCTTCTGTATGCGGTTCATGACCAGTGTGCTTATCCCAAGTTCGCTTGCTGGGCAATGTCACAAATGTTGCGAGCCGCTGGCGCTTGGTCAGGACGCTACGAATTTCCTTGTGCGGGGTGGCATTACAAGTTGTGGGTGCTTGGAGGTGATGGCTTCATGGAAGAGGAGATCGATGGCGTTGTTTGCAGTGCATTGCGCGCTAAACGTGTGGAGCTCGGCACGTATGCAGACAGTATTATTTTGATCTTCCCGACAGCGGAGAAGCTTCGCTTGCCTGCGTGCCGTCACGCAATTCGCTCGTAGCTCAGCGCACATCCATACGGGTCAGACACTGCTGAGCGGCTCAGTTCGGTGCTAACAACAGCACAAGGGGTGAATGGGGTCCAGTGCGGTGCTTCATCAACATTGCGCGCGAGCACATGCTGAGCCAGGCGTGCAGTGCACACACATTGGATGGCGGTGAAAGGCCCGTTGTTTCCTGGAACTATGTGCAAGGCACGCAAGTCGAACTAACATATGTCGCAAAAGCCATGGGTTCCGATACGAGTTGGATGCAGGCCATGCTCGGCCAAGCACACGCGCGTTGGAAAGCATTGCGCAACGTGCGTCGGGACATGCGTCAGATGCGCGTGCTGGTGCAGAGGGTGGTCTTTTAGATGTGGCAGCGCGTGCGTCTCTGGCAAGCGTTCCTAACGTACGGATAAGCTTCAAGCCGCAACCAGTGTTCCGCAGTATTGAGCAGTTGGCCATTGTTCCCATGGCGGACAATGTGGCGGGGAAGAATGGGCGCAGCGTCTGCCTGCACGAGCGCAATGTTTTCATGCAGTACATGCGCACTGCGAAATGAGAATCGCTTGCGAAATATGAAATTGGTAACGCGCACGCGTCTGTTAAGTCACGGTTCGAAGTAATCGAAGACAAGGGCGCGATTGTGGAGGCGTGCAGCGAGTGGCGTATTACTGCAGCCGATACTTCACAAGACGATGCCAGTGTGCCGTACACGACTTAATGCGGGGTGCGGCTCATACGCAACACCGTTTTCACGCGATGAAATGAAACAGCATGTCGAAGACGATGGGTGGCCGACGAGTGGTGAAGTGTTTGGCGGTGCTGTCAATGAGTTACCTGCGCATGCGAGCACAGCTGGTTTCGACAGCACGGCATGTGTTGTTTATGGGGTTGTGACAGCGCTGCTTGGAACATAGATACCGATGACACCCAGTACTTGACTGAGATGCAAACTGGTTCGTCTGGAAGATGCAACGACTTGGAATGGATTGGCAAGCATGCTGCATATTCCGCAGAAACGTTTCTATTGAGTGACGGATTGTGTTGGCCAGCTGTCACTGTTCCTCGCCACGTACCATTCATTGTCTGTGGTGTGTGCTACAATACAAAATGTGTTCGAATGTGCAATGCAACACTTCGCGAGCCACGACGTGGGCTGTGCTGATGATATGGTTCTGCCTTTTTGGACGTGTGTTCCAGAACGAGCGTGCCGTGTCTGGGGCTGGTTTCGTTTGTGTCGACACTTCCAGCTCAGCTGAATGTGTGTGTGATCGGATGCTGCTTTGCAGTGAAGTATGTTTGTATCGTCTTACGTATGAGGTTGATCGTCACATCGATGGATCGCTAAGCTGGAGCAAAATTACTGGCGTTACACTCATCTGTGTTCTATGCTAGATCCATGAAAGGGCCACTACTCAGCGATGAGTTGAATGATAAAAGAAGGCAAAGCACACATCGTCGGGCTGTGCCAGGCATTCGCCTGAGTTATCATGTTTGGCAAACGCGCCAGCGGCGAAAGCTGCTCCTGCTCGACAGTGGGGAGCCCGTTCGCATCCAAGCATGATAGGTGCTGGTGATCCGAACGCACACGACGAGCATGGGGCCCCGACCGAGCCCGGCGCAAACATCGCTGCTGGTGACATTCGACGTGAATGTGACGCAAGTGCTATGAAGGATTCGCATGGTGACGACGTAGATGGCATAAACGCAATGCGGCGCGTGCTCATGCGTTTTGCATATGATGATGGGCGGCGTTTTCGTCAGGGTCGGATATGTCAGAAATTGCGGCGGCATACGCCGATTTGAATGTCAGGGTTGGGAACGATGAAGGGTTACAAGAACAGCCACCATGTTATACGTTGACTGCCAATTTCGCGGAAGAAGTTGAAGCCTCGGTTGGGGGAGCTGTTCAATGCAACCGATATTGGTATGGATATGGCAGATCTATTCGCACCACCCACTGCTGACCATGTCACTGTGGCTTCAATGCATGAGGGCGGTGCGAGCTCGTCATCATAAGCCCCCATTTGTACCACCGTGGGAACAAATATATGAGATATCCCCCTCATCGGCTGCGTGTATGGCTGGGGTCGTACACAGCTGCGCATTCAACACAACAATCAGCCTGGGCCGTGCTATATAACGTGCTACCGACACCCGTATTGCAGTCGATGCATCGCAGAAGCACGGGCACCACCAGTCATGGAATTGAATAAGTGGCTGTTCGAGCACGCGGAGGCAAAACCATATATGACTACCGCTGAGCGACGCAAGCTTGTGGCGGAACACAAGGCGGTCGGGAAGTCCCGTTGGGGTGCGCCCGGTAAGAAGAAGGGTTCCAACTGACTAGTGTTTTGCGAGCGGTCCGAGCGAGTCCATCATATATTGCCCCGTGTGTTTTACTTGCGAGCAAGCCCCAACGCCATATTACAGATCGAGCGGTTAGTGCAATGTTGTTTGTTACGTTTCCAGTGCCCCGTTCTCCCAGTGTTACCTGTGAATGTCGCGTATTCGATTGACAACCGTGTGCTCGGATTGATGGTTGCATATCCCATCGACGCCGTTTGAGTGGCTTCTAAATCGTGCCAATGCCATCACAGTCAGGCCGGCGTGCCAGCAATGGAAACTCACATGCAGGAACGCTCGCACATAATGCATGCTTTGCGGGCGCGCAAGGCATGTATACGAATGCGTGTGGCAATCACGTTTACCTCCGAGCCAACTCGTTCGACAGTGTATGTGTGTTGCGCATGAGCGCGCACCACCATTCCACAGCCAAGTTGACTCACCACAGGGCCATGCGGCCCGTCGGTGCTCTCACGTAGGCGGTGTGTGTCTCGACGTGTGTGGGCGTACTCACATCAATACTTCGCAGTAAACACAACACAATATTGACCTGGCACGGGCAGGCACGTTTAGCGGTTGTGAGCACCAGATATGTCGGGGAGGGTGCTGGAGACCATATTTCCAATAGTTGCGTTGTCGACCTACCCCATTGTGGTGCGTCGGCGCGCGAAATACGGTTGATTCCCAATTCTGCGGTCAAGAGGGGTGGCTTGATTTCCAATCCGCGTTCAAGAGGGGGTGACCTGATTCCCAATCCGCGGTCAAGAGGGTGACTTGATTCCCAATCCGCGGTCAAGATGGGTGGCCATAGTGTGGCGTCGCGGCCAACGTATGGCAACAGTTGCGGTCAACGGATGGCCATATATGCGGTCAACGTATGGCAATCGTTGCGGTCAAATCGCGTGGTCAGCTCGCGCGACCAGCTTGTGGAATCAACTTATGTAAAGAAAAGCGCGGTCAACGTATGGTCATGTTTGCGGTCAACTCGCGTGGTCAGCTCGCGTGGTCAACTTTTCGCGTCAAGATTAAGAGGAGTGGTAAATTCGTTTGGGTGTGATTAGGAAAGGGGTGTCAACGCATGGGGCTGGCGTCGACGCACGGCCTTACGGGCGACGAGTTTCGGTCAATGCCGAATTCCAGAGCGTAAACCGCTGCCGATTTCGAAGCCGCACAGCCAGTCCCGAATTTCAAGTCATTAATTCACAAAAGGGGCCGACTTCCATGAATGCTGGGCCTTCCCCATGACATTTCCTCGGTTTTGCCTTGCCCTTTTTTTTGTTTCCAACTGCCTTTTGTTTGTGCACAGGAGACTGAGGTAGCCACTAAACAAGCTTACAACGCGTTCTTGCTTTTGCATCTCGAATTGGTGTGACAGATGGGGGAGGGCAGTGCGACTCAAACATCGGTTGTCCAGCGTGAAGCTTCCACGACCAGATCAGTCGAGCCTGGCCGACAAGGTTTGGTGGCCAGTGCCATTTTGCGCAAGATATCGTGGCAAGCATGCAGAGCGTCAAAATCGAACCCCAGGACGATTGCAATGAGCGAAGTGTGATTTCGCCAGCTGGGTGCGGTGTCATTGTTTGAGTAAGCCGCAAGCCGGAACGAGCCAATGTTCTTCAACGACTAAGCAGTCGGATGTTCTGCTTGATTCAAACCATTATACGAAACCTGCCAATTTTCGAATGGGCCTACATATTCTCCACAACCCGTGCATCACCCTGACACGTCTCCCAAGCATGACGCTCGCGTGGTTGATGAACCTGGGGTTGCCAAGCTTGCCGAAGGTGGTGTGCTCGATTCCTGCAGGAGCTTGGCTTTGCCCTGCAAGTCGACTTGGATGCGATGTTTGACCACTGCGCCGTAGCTACTACGGCCGTTGAATCAACTACAACAGCTCAATCCGCGATTACTCAGCAATAACCTGCCAAGGTCCGCGGCTGGCTGACAAGCCCGCCAACAGTTGTGAGCAATGAAGGCCGCAAGTCGGTGAAGCGCAGTAGTTTCGAAGGGTCGGAGCCGAGTGTTTCAGAATAGCCAGAGTCAATCAGCAAAGCAAGGCAAACATCGCGGGGCGCAGACCCGAGTCAACGTGACGTGCCTGTGCAACGCTCTTCCGATCACCCGTCGTCGTCGGCAACACCAGTAGCGACGAGTAGCAGTGGATTCGTCACACAAAAGAAGAGGAGGGGAGCGATGATGAGTCAGATGCCAATGACGAGCATTGGGGTGAAGACGATGTCCTGTATGCTCGTCTACAGTTGAGTGTGTACAGTTCGGACGCAGCTCTACCACACGGACAGCCGCACGGGAGTACATCCCGCAGTCGAAAACAATAGATGGTTATGTCGACAAGGTGTCTGAAGTCATTTGGAATTCCAAATATCGCGGCGGGACGGTGCGTGCACTGGCGCGCAAGCTGATATCCCGCGCGAAGGATGTCAAGCGACAATTTCACACGGATATCGAGATTGGCTTCTTCCAACGCAAGGCTCGTATGCAAGCCCGCAATGGCTTGCACACAGCGTTATAAACTTGGAACGGCGCACGTCTTGAGGAACTGTTGAGTTCTATTCTACCAAAAATATGAATGTGTTGCAACAGTAGTTTGATGCCAAGGGGAACAGATTCGCGCCCGATCTACAGCTGTTGCGTATGCATGCGGCATTTAATCAGCAACGACGCGACGGAGCATCAATTTGTACGTCATTTCAGCATGTAAAGCGAGAGGAGCTCACCGCATGGCACGCCGCTCTTAGCACTATGCCGGCTTCCCCGCCTCGCCAAGTCAAAAGTGAAGTTGTGGCTGCGGAAGACAAAAAAGCCAAATAAGCATGGTGGCAGCTCACAAGCTAGAAGCCATGGGGTCACGGCTTCACGTCGACTTCAAGAGCGAGCCCATCGTGGCATTGGCAATGCTTGCCACGAGTGCCATACAACAGTTGTTATGCCGATTGTCTGCATAGGTGTTGGACAAGCATGTTACACACGTTGCTGTCGTCGAAGGAGTTGCGGCCATGGTCGACGTGTGGGAAACAGTGCGGCGGATCTTCCTGGTGCAGAGGAAGCGGGAGACGTCATTGCAGCGATTTCGTGTGTGATGCGTTGCGGCCTCGCAGAGGAACAGCAACGTCCTTCGGCCATGGCGGCGCGTTCAGCAAGAGCCGTGCGCCGCACTGCAGCAAAGGGCAAATCAAAAATGGGAACAGTGGCAAAGGCGATGATGTCATACCCGGGTTGTGCACAAATGATGGCGAGTGCAAAAGCCTAGGTTGCAGCGGGCCTGAATGACGAGGCTGTATCAAACGGTTTTCATGCCGCGGGTAAGGTGGCCGAATATAAGTGTTCCATGGTGTTCGATGATGTTGCACAGTTGTTCACCACGGGAGGACAAAGTGGAGGTATGTTCGATCTGGAAACAGATGCAGAAGTGTGTTGACGAGTTTCGGCTGCTACAGACTGGCATGGGTCTGACAATAGGTCGCTAGTCAACTGGGTGCATTCAAACTGCGGCGGAAGACATCGCTGCATGTGTTGAAGCGGCGATCGAACTTATTACGGTTGGTCTACACATCGAGAATAATGTCGCTCATCGCTACGCCGCTTCACACATGTTGCAGTTCGTGCAACGTGATACGAGCAGCACGGGAAACGACGGTGAGCTGGCTGTAAACGGTGGAGCCCACAGCGATGAGTCGGGTTGGGACAGCCATGGACGTTGGCGCGTTCGTGTGGAATTCGGTGAGGGGAGGTGTTGCCCGTTATGTGTCGCTAGTGGTAGATGCAGCAGACGGCTCTGGCACGGTCAAGGAGGCGTTCGAGGTGTTCGGTGGTTTGCTCAATCGCCTTTTCTGCATCGACGGTAAACAATTGTGCGGCGGCATCGTGCCGCCGCGGCGAGCGGTTCAATGACCCCTTGTTGTTTCGCTGGTGTCATGTGACCGTCCTATACCACGGAGCAAGTTCGATATCAGCAGCAGGCGCTGCAATACGTGTGCGCCTACAGCCGCGAGGCTATGCAGTTGTATACAGCACAGCCAGTCAACGCATCGACGGTGTGCGGTTGCATAGATCGCACAATGCCATTTCTCAACTCGTTGAAATGTTTATGTACTCTTCAGAAACGGTTCACAATGAATGGGCGACCCGCGTTGTCGTTCAGCGCAACACGTTCTGGCACGCAATGCAGAGACAAAATGTTGGCTGATATTGGCAGCTTCGTGCGCGGACTAGGTCAATAATTAGATGGCGCACACCTAACGAGTATCCGCACAACGGCCACACATCGTATTGCTGATGTGCAGGTTATTGTCAGTCCTAGCCAGGAAAACCTCATCTCGAGTAAGGCCGACCACGACAGTGATCCACTGCTGCGTTCGATCGATGGAATGGTCCGCGACGTGTTGCCTGAAGACCGTTGGTAGCTTCCGACTGAGACACTCGAGTTGGCTAATGTCGTGCAGTCGTCCGAGCATAGCATGGTCCTCCGCGTGGTTCAGCTGTTTGTGGAAGCGATCGCAAGTTCGGAAGTGTTGATTCCCTCCGTTCGTGCCTCTATGAAGACGAATGGAGACATGTCGGCATGTCATGGGGTGCATGTATTGGAAAGTGTATGCAGTACGCGTGATGTTGCTGCGTTGGGTGTTGTTCTTCGCAACGAGTTTGTAGTACCGTATGGCTCCACTGTACCAACTTCCACACCCGTGGCAATGCGTATTGCTGAACAATCGTCGTATCGTTTCAACGCATGCTTCAAGCACGCATGTCACGGCTTGATGCACTTGTCAGCGCGGCGACCGCGTTGGCGATCGAGGGCGGAGGTTGGCGGTTTGACAATGATGTCCGTACTATGCGTGATTGGCTGCGGCCGATGGCTCTCTTCGCAGGCCGTGTGCAGGCTGTCACACTGAAATGCATGACGCTCGCGCTACAACAGCAAGTGGAGAAGATGAACGTTCTGGGGTGGAAGCACTCCTTAAAGACACGGCTCAGAAGTTCGGCGAGGAGCTCGTTGTCGGGCTTCTGTCTGGCAAAATAAACGGCATCAGCAATGAGCAAAATGCGGTGCATCTGCAATTAGCTTCCATGCAGGTGATGTGTGCGAAGCTATTTCCTTTTTTTTCCGCCGCCACTACTCCGACACGAAATTGCACGTGACCAGCTCGCGATGGTCGTGGCTGCGTTGCAAGACGTCAAGACTACAAGTGTGATTGCTCGAGGTGTTGACTTGCTGGTCGCGTGGACGAGCAAGGTCGGTGGTCACCAAACGTGCAAAGCAAGTTAGACAGGATTGCACGTCAACCTATGCGTTGTCACCATACGTTTGGGTTGAGTTCGAGAGCTTGGCCGAGCAGGGTGGCGACAGTCAGCAAACTCTAACAAGCGTCGGACATGTGGCTTATGAAATTGACCCTGCCACGACGTATGTGACATCACCGTCGCCACCGATGAAGCGCCCGCCATCGGAGGACGCATATGTGCGTAGCATTGTAGCAAATGGTAGAGAGTCAAGTGATGGAAGGCAAGAGCAGATGGCACAGCCAGTTCGTTGTGGCCGCCGACAGCGACGGAGCAACGCAATGCAGTGATCGCACTCGTTCGCACAAGGTGTAGGCACAGCATGTGTGAAACGCGCACATGTGTAAGGAGCTACACCGTGTTCGCGTTGTGGCAAGTTGTTGCACTGGCATTCGAAATATGTCACGGGCGTTGCGTCATGTCCAAGGTAGGCCTGTACAAGAAGGAGTCCATACCTAAACGCCACACGCTTGCTTAACTAGATTGGCCTTGCCGTCGACAGCTGCCAGGTGAACAAATGCGTTCAGTCATTGGGTGGCTCGCAGTGTCATTGTCTCGGGTGCGAGGCTAAGCGCGTGTGTTGTGTAGTGGTGCTTGGGGTGTGTGTTCAAGCTGCGGAGTGTGAATCGTCAAGTGTTTGCCTTCGATGTGCTGTTGCACACGCTACCAGCATTCCATATGAGCATGTTGTTGTGAACTGCGTTCAGTGTGCGGGGCTGCGATATTTATTGTGTTAGAGTGATGCGTCAGAACCCGTGGGAGGTCGATCGAGACTTGTTTGCTGTGGGCTGTGCCCGTCCCAGCTGCCATGAGAATCAGAAGGTTGGCCACATGTTCGTGCGGCCACTGCGTGTACATGCAGACGCTGCAACACATAATGTGTTCACATGTCGCACAGCCAGGCACCGCAGTGGGAATGTGAAGCATGAGCACGTCTGAAACGTGCGCAAACGTATGTATGCATCGATTGTATGTATTAGCCGCTAGTTCCATTTCATCGACGCGACCCTGCGAGTGATGCATTGCCTGCGAATGGTAGGGCGCGATAGTGCGTGGGGTGGTACCCATATGTGTCTGACCCGTTGGCCGAAGGGGGTGCTTGGCTCGTGAAAGGGGTGAGTCGGGCAGTCCTTGCAACAAACTTGACATGACGGTGGTCACGCAAGCCACATGGCCAAAACCTTTTTTTTCATATGTTACAGTGCCAAGGGTTGGCTGGTAGGCGAGTTGATACCCACCGCGTGTTGCTGACACACGCGGCGTGTTAATGTGTGCGCGTGCGCGCCAGGATGTTGGTGGGCTCGCCTTTTCCTTGGGCAAATCGACGATACCCACGCGAGGGCGCAGACATGCGTCCATTCGGCCCACAGTTGCGTTGGTTTTGTGGTTTCTCGCACGCTTGTGATTCGACTCGTCAACCGCCAGTGCCACCAACACTAGACACGGAGCTCCTACTTCTTGTTGGGCCGCTGCTAAACGGTCACAAATCGGCTACACAACGCAGAACAAGTGCACACATGTTAGTGTGAGGGACGGTCATGGTCTGGCAGCGGGTGGTCGGAGCAGAGCACTGGCTGTTGGAAAGGTTGCAAGACCGCTTGATCCGATTGTCGACGTGTTGGGTAATGGATGTGCTCGCTCTCGTGACGGCCCGAACTAGACGAATATGTGAGCGAATGAGCATGTCTGCATCAATACTTATGCAACTGAGGAACTGGGGCTGCGGCGCTACAACAAGTTGTATACTCATGTTGTGGCTTGGCTGTCCCAGTCGGATGTGTAGGTGGGATAAAGGATACCGAGAGAGGGCGCCGCTTACATCCAGGAAATGGTCCTGCGGCTTTGGGATAGACTGGAACCCCATCGCTATAGCCCCCGCGTCCAGCATCCCAGGCTGCCAAACCGGTATGACCCGCATTGCGGTCGCCCCACCGCGGTGCGCATCTTTCGTGCAGTCTGCATTATGCCACTGATAGGGCAGGCCGTGCGTATATTATCATGACATCCATTCATTGGTCGGACGGGCCGTCTCACCAGCAGGAACTGTATTCCACGATTGAGTGACACAAGTGGAACCCCCTTCGGTGCCCCCAGCAGCTCCACCATACAGAGCTGACCCCTTGGACAAACCCAATGTATGAGGACGTCGAAGGAAGCAGGAATAGGATGGAGCGAGATGAAGCGAGGATGACTCGTTGTATTGCGAAGGAGGTAGATAAGCAGGTGGCCAGAGCAGGAGAGTCACGAGCGGTTGTGATGGGAGCAGGACAGGCCTAACGAACAACATGGATGAGAAGAGCAAGCCGGCAGAGGATAGGTGGAGCAGGACGCCTGGGCGTTGCAGCCACACCGCCCCAGCCCAGAGCCGATAAAAAAGGGCTCAGCGCTAGGGGAGATCGAACAGCGAGGACATGAGGCACGGTCAGATGAATAATAGCACCCCGGGCAACGAGGTAGAGGACGAACGGCGTTTCCACTCAGAGTTGGCGGCATGGAGGCAGCGGACATCGATAGGCGCAAATATGAGGTTGATGGGGACATGGATGGCGACAGCCATATGGCGCGATACCAACCGCCATCCCACGGATACCAGTAAGCATGCAATGAGCTTGAGCGTGGCCAGCATGGGGAAGAAGCAGCCCGCACGGGTCGGACACATGTGTCAGAAGACGGGCAGCAAGGCTCGCACGGCGATGGATAGATTCACGGGGCGGGATCTTCGGCGACAATATGAGTGGGGCAAGGCCTGGTCGTGTGTCCGTGAGTACCATCCTGAGCTCATAAGCGGGAGCCCGATGTGCACGCCGCTCTCCAAGCTTCAGAATGTGGCGGGATGGCATGAGCAGAAGCAACGACACTGGACATACGTCAGGGAGCACATACTGTCCAGGACGAAAGTCGGTCAGCACCCGACGGAGCATCATACATGGCTCTGGCACGGGCAGCCAGCGGAGGCGACGTCGTGGGCCTTACTGGAGATCGTGCAGCGGTTGGAGAAGTAATGCGTCCTCGTGAGCCTGGCGGTCCAGTGCATGTACGGCTTGAAGGCATGGGGCAAGTCTGGCAGTGAGAGGCAGGGTGAGGCGCAGTATGGCATTAATGACGAGCAGCATGGAGATCCCAAGCGAGCTGCAGCGAAGGTGCAATATCCCGCATGAGCACTCCCCGACAATAGGGGTGGCAGGGCTGACAGCGCAGCACGGTACCCCTGATGACCGAACTATGCAGGGCGATATGCACCGGAGTTATGAGGGAACGCTGGCTGGCGGAGACGGCGACGATGAGGCGGGTGATCGTGAGCTGGCCAGATCGTGTCGAGAGGGATGGCAAAGGCGGTGGAGCGTGGATTGGCAACGCTGGCGGAATGCGCCGACGAAGACACCGCATGGGAGGAGCTGGGCACGACTGAAGTGATGGCGGCGAGGCGCAGCAAGCGCGAGCACATATCATGTTGCATAGTGTGGAGGGAGTATGCCCAGCGCAGCGGCAATTATAAAACGCATACGTGTAATCCAGACGAGGTGGAGCAATGGCAGCATCTGGGGAGCAGGGACAGCCCAACGTATCGCAACCGACTCGTTGGTATGGGCATGCGCCTGCATGGGCCCAGGGCTGCGACCGCACGCTTCTAACACGATGTGAGCTAATGGTCGAGGCGGGCTTCCACCAGCATGACGAAGCCGAGTGTGTAGTCCCATGCCTGTGAAGATAGCAAGCGCTTGGCGCACGGAGAATACGTTATATAGCGAATGGGGAGCAGAACGGCTTGTGCCGGTGCAAGCATGATGTTAGGAAGGTTCTAGCGCAGCACGAAAAGGGCATAAGGGTAAGCGCCGACGATGAGAAGTATGTAACGGTGTTGAATCGGATCGTCTGGGTGAGCCAGGCGGTGGCATTACGAAGTCGGCCAGCGGCATGGCGACTGCTTGGTGATAGCCCTGCACACGCCAGCAGCAACGGGGGTGGCCACACCCACAGAAGAAGGCAATCCCGATGGAAGGAGCATGTGTTGTAGGAGCAATGGCATAGCAAAGACAATCGGCAGTTCATGGCATGAGCCGCTTGGGGCATAGTTTGTGGTGTATGCTAGTCCAGACATGCAGTACGCCGCAATCGAAGTGTGTCGGGTCATGGCGAAGCCCGCCAAGAAATAGAGGGCCAAGCTACGAAGGCTGACCCGGTACATAATAAAGCAGCAGCGGGCCGTATGTGGGGTACACCGACCAGCAAGCGCCGACGCATCTGGATGGCTTCTGCGACGCCGACTGGGCCAGCTGCCGGCGCGCCGCCCGAAGCACCACAGGGGGGGTGTCATGTGGCGAGCCGTATCATAAACGCGTGGGGTTCCACCCAACAGAACATCAGACTGAGCTCCGGCGAAGCGGAATTGGTCGCGGCAATAAAGATGAGTACGGCGGTGTTCGGCCTGTCCCAGCTGGCCCACCATTGGGAAAGGGGGCTTGAGTTTGGCAGGCGTGGTCCACGTGGACACGTCCGCCGCGTTGGGCGTGGCCGAATGCGAATACATGGGGGGTCTGGCAAGCTCGGACACATCCGAGTGGGGCACCTCTGGCGCCAGGAGAAGGCGGAGGAATGTGAATCGCGGAGCAAGCAACGCCGTCGCACTATTAACGTCAGCAGGTGCACAGGACGATCAGATATGAGCCTACAGCTGTAAGCCGCCGTCGTCGGCGGCGTGAGGCCGCCACGCGTTTTGTCATAACGTGTCGAGTTACGTGATGGGGAGCAACACAGCACGGTCCTGCGTCAGCAAGCCCATGCTGCAAAGGGGGAGA
>JACLAC010018493.1_pt1 | contig 17701 bp, 20 predicted proteins | sample 8027881 | NCBI WGS metagenome assembly JACLAC01 (sample SAMN15725517, study PRJNA655200) | protist metagenome | isolation source: fluorescence activated cell sorting (FACS) single amplified genomes of... | place: Spain: Blaines Bay Microbial Observatory, Mediterranean Sea | collected 2016-01-19
TCCTTATCTGACTGAATTTTGGGAATGAATCGGTCTTTTAATTGTGAAAAGCTAGCCCTTTATTTTTTGTGAACTTATAATATCCTCATTTTTGTGGTTGATTCTAACAAATGGATTTTAAGATGCTAAAGATCGATTATTACAATTTATTTACGTTCAGGTGATTGGTACTTAAACCTGAGGCAAACGGTTCTTTATCGTATTTGCTCAATCCTGTTATTACATTACTCGATCTTAAGCGAATTATCTTTTTCACCTTACTTCAAAAACCCACTAGACAAAATTCACATATTAATGACAATAAATGTACATATGAGTCAGATATCATACGAAAAATTAGTGTGAAAATTCGGTTATCTTCCATATTGAAGGACTAAAGTGGCTGCTTATCACATTTATTCAAAAAGAAAATTTTCATGAAGGCTGGATTTAGTTATTACACTTTAACAGGTGAATTGTATGACGCCTTTAATTTGGTGAAGACGGAAGCTAGTCGGCCAAATTCCTAACTGAGAGTAATTGATATACGGAGGTCCCCAGTGTATTTCTTTCGATATCTATCAATTTATTTATTTGTATGTTGTTTTGTATCAGTCGCTCAAGAAGTCGAACTGGTTCCATATGAGAACAAAGAATTAAGGCTGTGGGGTTATATAAATCCTACTACAGAAGAAATTGTTATTAGACCAAAATTTAATGAAGTGGGTGAATTCATTGGGGACATTGCTCCTATCAAAATAGCTAAACGGTGGGGGTTGATCAATCGAAAAGGACAAGTAATCGTAGAACCTACGTTTGATGAATTAGGTCAGTTTTTTTATAGCTATTTTAGCGGAAATGATTCAAAATTGGTCGCCCTAGTCAAAAATGGAGATAATATTGGGTTTATTCGCACAAATGGAAAAATGGTTAATGAATATGACAACATTGGTTCCTTCAACAGACACGGTTTAGCTTTGGTTAGCAAAGATGGGAAATCGGGCTTTATTAACCAAACTGGAAAAGAAATTATTCCTCTTGTGTATGACGACATTGGTTCTTTCAACAGACACGGTTTAGCTTTGGTTAGCAAAGATGGGAAATCGGGCTTTATTGACCAAACTGGAAAAGAAATTATTTCATTGCCTTCGGTAATTGATTTTTTTAACATGATTGAAGTTAATAAGGATAGAAAGCAGAATGTTGTAGACCTAATGGGTAAAGACTTGATTCCTCTTATTGATCATGACGGAAACTTTTTTTTTCTTAAAGTCAATATTGGAGGAAAAAAAAATGACTATGGGGTAATTGCGGGTGGGAAATGGGGGATTATAGACCTAATGGGTACAGAAATCACTCCTCCCGTTTATGACGAAATTTTTCCCTTCAATCAAAAAGGACTCGCTTGGGTTCAGAAAAATGAGAATATGGGAATTATAAACCTAATAGGTACAGAAATCACTCCTCCTGTTTATGATGAAATTGAGGCTTTCAATCAAAAAGGATTAGCTTTAGTTAAAAAAGATGGAAAATTAGGACTGATTGACGAAAAAGGTAAGCAAATCAGCCCTCCTGTTTATGACGAAATTGAATCTTTCAATCAACAGGGATTAGCCATAGTTAAGAAAGATAGTAAATGGAGTGTGGTCGATACAACACATAAAATCATCATTCCTCTCCTTTATGACGAAATTGAATCTTTCAATCAACAGGGATTAGCCATAGTTAAGAAAGATAGTAAATGGAGTGTGGTCGATACAACACATAAAAGCATCATTCCTCTCCTTTATGACGAAATTGAATCTTTCAATCAACAGGGATTAGCCATAGTTAAGAAAGATAGTAAATGGGGTGTGATCGATACAACACATAAAAGCATCATTCCTTTCCTTTATGACGAAATTGAATCTCTCAATCAACAGGGATTAGCCATAGTTAAGAAAGATAGTAAATGGGGTGTGATCGATACAACACATAAAATCATTATTCCTCTCCTTTATGACCAAATTGAATTTCCTCTCCTTTATGACCAAATTTCCAAACAACTGGGATTGGCTATAGTTGAAAAAGATGGGAAAAGAGGAGTAATTGACAAAGTGGGTGAAAGAATCATTCCCATTATTTATGACGGCTCAATTGAGCTTAGTACTATTAGTGAAAATCTCATACGGGTTACAGTTCAGATGAATGAAAAGTGGAGTAACTTTGTACTGTACATACCTTAACTCCAATAGATCAAGATCTAAATGTCAGATGGAAACATACTGCCCTCTATATAAAAGAAACAATAAGTTATGCATTGTAAAAGTGAAAAAGTATTTTATACCCTTGGGTCAATTGTTAGATTATGAGTAAATGTCTGAATTTATTAATTAAATTTGTCTTAGTATTAGTTACATCCAATTTGATTGCTAGTGAATATTACCGTGCAATGGTAAACCCTGAACCTAGTGAAATCCCAAGTCGAATTGCATTGAACTGGTCTGATGATCCTACAACTTCAATATCTGTAACTTGGCGTACTAGTACGAATATCGAAAACGCATACGCTGAGATTGCCATTGCTGATGATTCAGCCAATTTTATAACCTGGCGTACTCAGGTTATCGCTAAAACAGAGAAATGGAATCAAGGTAAGTATAGTGCTCATTTTCATTCTGTCACATTTTCTAAATTAAAACCTGATACATTGTATGCATACCGAGTTGGATCAGAAAAAGTTTGGAGTGCGTGGTACCAATACCGAACTGCGAGTAAAAATAGCGGTTCGTTTAGTTTTATTTATTTTGGCGATGCACAGAATAATTTGCTATCTCTTTGGTCTAGAGTTATTCGAGGTTCAATCCTAGATGCACCACAATCAGCTTTCCTGCTACATGCTGGCGATTTAGTCAATAATGCCAATAATGACAGTGAGTGGGAGGAATGGTTCCAAGCTGGAAGTTGGATTCATGCCCAAGTCCCCATTATCGCGACTCCAGGCAACCACGAATACACAACAAATAATAATGGAACGGAAAGTTTATCAACCCTTTGGAAACCTCACTTTACTTTGCCTAAGAACGGGCCGCAAGGACTGGAAGAAACTGTTTATTTTATTGATTACCAAGGAGCCAGGATTATTTCACTCAATTCAAATCAAGATCTGGCCAAGCAGGCAAATTGGCTAGATAACGTGCTTACAAATAATCCTAATGACTGGTCTTTTTTAACTTTCCACCACCCTATATACTCAGCTTCAAGAGATCGAGATAACAATAAACTACGTGAGTTGTGGAAACCAATTATAGATAAGCACCAGGTCGATTTAGTTCTCACTGGACATGACCACAGCTACGGAAGAGGTCACAACATAGGCAACGGAGTAAATGTAAGAGACGAGAAATATGGAACCGTCTATGTTGTTTCGGTTAGTGGTCCCAAACAATATAAACTTCGTAAAGATCGGTGGATGACAAGAGCTGCTGAAAACACTCAACTCTACCAAATTATAAGTGTCGAGAAAGATAAATTAAACTACAAAGCAATGACAGCAACGGGTCATATTTATGACGAATTTGATTTGATCAAACGGAAAGGGCAAACTAATGAACTGGTTGACAAAATATTAGATGGTGGACCTGAACGTAATTGGACTAACACAATAGACAAGAAGCAAAAAGACGCGAAAACCTATTAGCATGCTATTTGTATTTAGGTTGAACAGACATTTTTAATTATTAACCCCTTTGGAATAATGACATTTCATTGTCTACATCCAAACTGTTAGTTTTCACACTAATCCAATTAGAGAAAACGGCTATATAGCAAATAGCATCAAAATAGTACTAAATACTATCGGAAGTAAGCCTAATACCAACCACATAAATGTACGATCTCCAAATTTTCCTAATTTTTTACCACACTTGTTCATTATTAAAGGAACGACGATAAAAACCCACAATGGTAGTACCAAGCGAAACCAGAACGAAGGGTTTTTAAGTAATTCTTTCATACGAGGTGATATAGTTAGTTGGAGACATATTTTTATGCTGGTCGAAATACACCTCGCATGAAAAAAGTCTCACTCCATTCATATTTGATCTAGTCATATATTCCAGCCGCAATTAAATCCACTAAATATATTTGTCTACCATTTTGATGGGCAGAATCTACCGTGACCCATCTACCATCGCGGCTAAAACGCGGGTGTAAATCACAACGCCACTCACCTTTATAGACTGGCAAGGCCGGAAAGCTGACCAAACGTGTTTTACTGTTGGTTAGGCAATGATAAAGATAAAGTTCTTGATAAGAATTTCCTGTTGGGTAGGTATCGTTCAATATCCAATTACTGTCTGGTAAATATGAGCAGTGACCATTTTCTACCATGATCTGAGGAGCACATACTTCAACTTGTCCATTTCCATCCCCAAATAGATAAAACTTGTCTTTGTAAGAAGGATGCCAAGACCAGGCCAGAATATTTTCGTTATCCTTCCAAATAAAATGAGAGGTACGACCTGAATCATCTACAACCCGAATGTCTGTTCCATCAGCAGCAGACGTCAGCATCCGAGTATGAAAACCTCCACCGTCGAACCTCCATCGATGAAGGAAAATAAATCGATCACCTTTCGGACTAAAAAGAAGATGATTGAAATAATGCTTGGCTTGGCTAATATTTCCGTGTGGGTAAGGAATCTGAACTACATCAGCCAGTGATATAATTTGCTGGTGATATCCAGTATCTAGGTTGAGATGATAAATCCCAGAATTATCTGGTGCTAATTCGTCTTGGTGAGGGTCAGAGACACCGGCATATCCATAACCCGGACGCATATGGTTGATACGTCGAAAATCAGTACCGATCGCCGTCTTTCCATCTGAACTAAGGGTGTATATGGCTTGGGGTAAAGTTCGTTTTTGTCCTGTTTTGATATCGAATATATGAGATACAAACTGATCTTTTTGTCGACCATTCCATATAATTTGATTTTCTTGACTTGGTCGCCATTGTAGCATGCATCCTTGTTGCCAACACCAAGCAGTCGTTTGGCCAATTTTTGTCCACTTATCATTATTTTCAAGGTCTATTAAACCGATATCGATCCAGTTATCCTTATTAGGAGATCGATGCTCAAATTCTACTTTCATGGCTAGAACGTATCGATTAGTTATATCAAATTGGAGTTTATCGTAATAGCCAAACCAATGATATCCCGGTGAAGTCGTTATGGGTCGTACAAATTCGGGCAAAGACATTCGATTTACCTTTCATTTTCAATAATAGAAAAACTATATAATTTCAACTTTTCCCCAGTCGATAGGTCGGCCCAACCGAAGTATTGAAATACTTGAGACAAATACTAGCATTCCACTAGGTAGATACTGTAAAGATAACCTTTCTTGGGTATTCAAGTCTTGTCTGTACCGACTTTTACTTTCGTTACAGTTTATGTCGTATTTACCTCTCTTTGTTAGATTACGATTTGGCTAGTTATGGAGAGTCATTCTATAAAAAGGACTAACTCCAGTCTAATCATGGTATCGGACTTTCTTACGGTCAACGTACACATTTTCAGAAAATAATTAACTTATTGAAAAATCGATCAAAATGATGTTTAAGCCAGATAACTTGTATTATATATTCAGTCAATAATATTCTTGCCCGAGACGTACTATGTAATTAACTTAGTACCTGCTCACTATTATTTATATTTCTATCTCGTTTAAAGGCTTTCTCTCATTCGCCTTGAGTTATAGTTTGACTCTAAGGAATACGATTCGCCAATTAGGCCAATATACATCTACTTCACTGGTACAATTCAAGTATATAATTTATATATGCCGGACTAGTCTTATCAAACTGTGTATACTCTTTTATGCAAAATTGTCAGTATTTAATTATCTTAGATAAATACTGACTTCCAATCTTCTTGCCAATTTGACGGTAAGACTCGGTTACCCAGCTACCATCATGGGTTTTACTTTGCCAGTTATCAAAGGTTTGTTTAGCATAGACCTCATTAGAAACCGATTTCACAACGGTTTCCACTGAATTATCTAGTAGATATATAGATCGTCGAATGAAAAAATCGGCTTTATCTAAATTTCCATCAATTCCATAAACAAAACAGTGTTCTATGGGCAAATTGGCATCCGCATGATGAAAATTAGTGGCTGTTTTTTCATCTTCAACAAATGGCAATAGCAGTACGTTAATACTAAGCTCATTTATGAGTTGGTATATTCGATTCGAACCAATTCCGAGTCGGATATTCTTATTGTTTGGCCAGATATCAAAATACCCATAATCTGCTATCGGATCATCAGGTTGAGAGGTCAATTGGAAGGTGAAATAATCCGGATAAATAAAAAATCTGTCTTCTTTTTGTCTGTACTTTTCATAAAACTCAGATACACAAGCTGTGATAAAGTTACTTGCCCCCAATGCATCTAATGGTTGTTTTGTAACCACAGCTAATCGGGTTTCAATAGAAAAATTGGGTATTAAAGATGATATTTTTCTATGAAAACCTGATTGAGGTAATTGATCTTCAAATACCGAGTTGAAAATTATAAAATCTTTTGGATGTGTTTTTTCAGATAAATGCATGGGAAGTTTTGAGGTGCGTCTTCGATCTTAGTGGTGGGAGTAATGTTGTATATACCCAAGCACGTATCATAGAACAAATTTTGACTGTGGTCAAATCATGGGATTATGAGAATAATGAATGACAAACGTCTAAATTTTGTTATAAACTTAACTTAGCAAGCGGCAATGCAACCACTGGTGTACGTGGTTGCATTGTCGCTTGTTTTTATTTTAGGGAATAGTGCGGTTTAAATGAAAGAACATAACCTAAGAACAGTTGAAGGATATATCATCGTTATCTAAAAAATTTCATCTTCTCCTTTTATTTTGTGGTTTCTGGGAATTTTGTTTTGAATGAGTTGGGTAAATCCGTTTTGAGCTCTTTTTTGATTTTGATAACCTACTAATCTTATTTGTTACCGTCGCTACTGCTATCGTTTGAGCGATCATTTTTGATCTCCTTTATATTTTTCCTGTTTCTTTTTGGTGCCAGACTGGGTGATTATCTTTTAGAAGCTGATCGCACATTTAGTATGTGGATTTTCAAATGTAGTAAGGCTTTTCTTTGATCCGTTGATCAGCGACGTTTGTCTGGGTTGGTTAGCCCCTTGGTTGCTGATGTACTATCTGGAAGGTTAAATCCATAAAACGCCCCTGAATCTGGCATCCTGTAAAAAAGGCCTGATAAAATAATGAAAACTATTAGGATACTCATCATTACATAAGCAATAACAGGGGGCTTCTCAGGAACAAATGGTACTCGCATACAGTCCTCCGGATACGTGAAGTAGATTAAAGGTTATGAGATGAAATGTATTTACCGGCTGATTTAAGCTTTTGCCAGGTTCTATTTTCGGAGATTAATTCCTTGTTCTTTCCTATGAAAGCTAATCTTTAAGGTTGATCCAAACCACCGGGGACTTCTGTGAGTTTGATTCCAACCTTATCAACTTTTTTGACTAATAAATTGAGCCAAAAGAGTAAAGAATAAAAACTATTAGGATACTCATCATGACAATAATTGGTGTTCGCATACAGTCCTCCGGACATGAAGTCGACATAAGGGTTACAGTATGAAATATGGGACCTAAGGAGTTTTAGTTTTTACTAGGTTCTATCTAGTGACAATTTTTCGCTAGGATGGAAAATTTGTTGGTTTTAAGCGTACTTCTTGGTAAGGAAAGACGGGTGCAAGGATTTGGCTCGGTTGACTTGAAGATATCTGACGATAAGAAAATCCGATCAAGGCTGCAATGGACAATACAGATATAGTCGGTGAGATGAAACTACCTATCAGGGTGAAGGTAGCAGAGTTGATGATTATCAAGTAATCAACGACAGGTGATCTCATGTTATTCTCCTACATAATCTAAGGTGATTGATTGTCGGAAGCCAATAACACTCTTAATTTCGTTCCTTAAGAGCAATCAAATAGTATCGCGTAAAGGGCTACATTTCAAAAAAAAACACCAAGAATTTGATGATTAATAATTGATTTGACGTATAACCAAAGACTATTAATTGGGGAAACGAATGGCCACCAAATCAGGCTCTTGACTTGTAAGTAATACCCACTGTTGATCCTTATCAAATTTGTTCTGTAACCTTTATTTGTAGGAGCACGGGGTGGTCCATTTACGGCTGCTGATTATCGGTGAAGATGAGATATGTAAAAAGTTGAGGAAGGTACCAGAAGGCAGATACTTTTATGCTCAAGCATCAATGATTTCTGTAGAGTTGAAGTCAAAAGAATTTTACCAAGGTGAGTTAAATTTCATGATTATGGGAGTCATCCTACCTGATCCAAAGAAAAACGGGACGTACACTGAGCAAATGTACGCCCCGATCTTACGCTAAAATCAAAAGGAGTGTTTATCAAAGAGAAATTGATGAACACTCCTCTTGAAGCATGAGGTGTGCCAAAAATAAGTAGACCTTGATGCTGTACAATTCCTCAATAGATGGGATGTGCCATTATCTACATGCTGTAATTACAGTCATGCTGGTGATGTTTTTTTCAGCATGTGGTGGTGGTTTTGCCTAGTACTACTGACTGTTATTACTAATGAATTTACCAAATTCAAAGCGTCATGACCGAGTATATTATTCTATGATTCACTTACTTTTTGATCGAAAATTAGTAAAACATCCACTTTTTTAGGATATCAGGCCAGTGTTCATCAAAATATAGAAGAATCGTCAAACTAACACCTAAAGCGAACAAAAGTTAACAGCCAGATCTTCACCACCAACATACTTGATTCACTAAGGCTGCAAAGTATGCGTCTACTATCCAAGATCTAATCGGGAAGAAAAATATAGGTAAAGAAATAGGTTGGGAACTGACCAATGACGGCGACAGGACTCGACGATCTTTTTACTTTTTTATTTGGATTCCAATAATAGTTGGTGTTTACTAGGCCAGTCTAGTGATACTTTTTATTGCACGATTGATACATGACCAACTTGAGTTTTGTTTGTCTCCAAAGAGATCTAGGTATCTACTCAAGTATGTAGGCGAAATCCTGTCGCTGTACGTCGTCGGTTTTGACCAAAATCGGGGCTTCGATAGTCCACCTGACGACCCAGTAGCTGTTTCAGTAAATCAGATTCACTTTCTAATTCAGTATCTGTCAATTGGCTAGGCATATCTTCTTGCGGCAAGATTACAGAACGATTATACATGCCCAACAATCCAACTCGGAGTTGATTAGTTCGATTGGCCGTAGACCGATGCCAAATTGCCCCATTGGTTAACATAACTGACCCTTTGGGAGCAACAGCAATAGCTTGTTCCATCTGGCTGATTTGATTTATATCGGGTGGTGATAGAGTTTGATGTGAACCTTTAATACAAGCAGTAGCCCCGTTACTAGTAGTAAAATCATCAATCATCCAAACAGTTTGACCTGTCAGAGCTCCCCTAGGAAATGGTGATTTCATGGCCCAATAAGGATAATCAACATGCCATCCACTACTTTCGGCTCCGGGGTAAACAATATTAGCAGTAAAAGTCGAGGCTACTACATCATTGCCTAATATGTACTGCCAAGCATCAATAACCGTCGGATGTTGAATTAATCGTCGAAAGACAGGATCTTTCCCTACAATAGCCCACACCCGTCGACATTTACCATCGGCGTAACTATGATCTCTTCCGTTCATCAGATCTTGTTCGGCTAAATCCAGCGATATTTGTCGCACCTGATCAGCTTCGGCTGCCGAAATTACATTCTCAATAATGCAGAACCCAAAATGATTCAGGTTATTTTCGATAGTATTTAGTTGATCGTCAGTCAGATGCTGATTCGGTTGGCTCAGTTTCATAAGTGGTTCTTTTTTCTATTGCTGGACTATGGAATCGGTGATATACTTCGGTCTCGTTCTCAGTAGACTAGAATTTCCCTCTATTGTGACACACGAGTATTCCCTTTTCAACGTTTAAAAATTATATTTGTCTTCCCATATATTCACTATCAACAGGTTGAGGCTTCAAATTGGAGAATTGGATAGATACTAAGTTCTGGTTTTTGGCTCTTATCAGTTTGGTTTGTATTTGTTTGGGGCTAGCGATTTCTCACGATCTTGCCTCAGCTCAGTCGCTCAGTTCTGTGGCTACTAGCGAAATATTCACTTTAAACACTACAATAGAGCCTATTACAGAACCAAATAGTAAAATTGAACGTATGATTGCTCCCGCTTCATCAACCAATCTATACTTGGCAGGCCAAGCTCAAAGTGAGATATTCACTCTAAATACTACTAGGTTTGTTAAAATGCCAGTGTCTGTCCCTTCTAATGTGCCAGCTAGTATTGTAACAGGTCAGTAAAATACTAGGGGGCATTGATTGTTATTCGCGGACAAAACTCATCTTCTACTATTATTATTTATGGCTGGAGTAGCCAATGGAACGCTAGTTGGCTGTGGTAAAACATCGACCAACTCCTTTGCAATAAAAGTCGCAAAAGCGCAACTATGGAATGAAGCATCTTTCCGTTGGCAACAGGTTACAGAAGAAACCCCTGATGCTGCTTTCGCCCATAATAATTTGGGTGTTGCGTATGAAGCTAGCGGAAAAATAGACCAAGCAATATTATCCTATCAGAAAGCGGTCGAGCTTGAGCCAAACAATAAACACTATCGGTATAATTATCGGCGCTGCCGGTCAATTCACAAGGATCGTAGCCGCCAAAACCGAGATGATATTCAACCAAATACAGAACAATCAACTAGCAGGCCAGATGAATTGGAAATTGATGAGATCCATCCGTGAAAAATTTTAAATCCTTGTCATTAACTTTTTCTTTACTTATTTTTTTAATGGGTGTATTTGGATGTGGCCAGAGAATGTTAGAGATCGGAGTACCAGTAAAGGTAGATTCTGAAATAGACATTGATCGCTACCAGAAGTTAGCGGTACTTCCTTTTGTTCAAGGTGAGTTATACGCCAAGTCTAGTAATGGTCTTTTGGATAATAATGCTTCTATAGAAAACATGGGACCTGAAATTGCCTTGATGCTCCGTCATCGCCTCAGCAGACACCGAGCATTCGAAGTCGTTGATAGCCAAGAGACGGCAGAAATGATAGCAGGTGAAAATTTGCCAGGTAACGTCTTTGGAGTTGAAGGACAAAAACAAATGGCACAAATCGGTGAATACCTAGAATCCTCTGCTGTTATTACCGGTAGCTTCAGATTCTTTACAACTAGCGAACCTCGTCGGCACTACAGAGAACGTTATTCTCCGGGGTTGCAGCGGTATGTTTCCGATTACCAAGACTATTTGCAAAAAAACTACATTCTAGTTTTGAGAGTGGTATTGGTAGATGTGGATAGTCAAAAAATTATTTGGGATGATGTATACAGGGCTTCCGCCTCAGAAGCTCACTCACTTGGTACACTTATCGTATCTCAGATTGCTTCCTCTGACTCAACTTTTCGAAGATTGACTAGACAGTCTATATCTCAATTTATCAAAAAAATTGCACCCCACTATGAAAGAGAAGACCGATACATTGCTCTGAGCCCAAATTAGATTGCTTGCTGAAATTTGGAAATAATTGACCTCAAGCCAACGATAAGTTATCATTTTTCCCCAATACGTTCCTCGGCTTTTTAGGCAGCCGATTTAACAATTTTCAGAGTAAATTCACTAACACAATTAGGAGAAGTAACATGGCTGGGAGTACCATCGAAATTACGGATGCCAATTTTGAAGAACAAGTTTTGCAATCGGACACACCGATCGTTGTCGATTTTTGGGCCGAGTGGTGTGGGCCCTGCAAGCAGATTGCACCAGTATTAGAAGAATTAGCAACAGAAAACGCTGGTACTTATAAGATTGGAAAACTGAACATAGACCAAAACCGCGATTATGCGATGCAGTTTGGTGTAAGAAGTATCCCAACTCTACTTGTTTTCAAAGATGGGGAAGTGGTGGACCAAATAGTTGGTTCAATGCCCAAAGCTACCTTGGGTGAAAAAATCAGCGCTTCAATCTAGTGAAAGGAAATCAATAGTAAGTAATAAAACTTGAAGATATAGTCAATGTTGGCTAACTGGGAATTCTTCTACGACAAGATTGTATTACCTACACTTCACACTAGTTTCCAGGCCCTGTCGTTGTTTGATCAAAAGATACGCCAGGGCCTTGTCGATCGACGATCGGTTTTCGAATCTCTCTCTAACCAACTCTCCACTGCCCGTGATTTAGAGCAAACCCTGTGGTTCCACTTTACCTCCGTGGGCGAATTTGAGCAATGCAAACCGCTCATTGAATATCTCCACCCTGATTATCGGGTTGTATTAACTTATTTTTCTCCTTCTGTTTCGCATCAGGCCAATAGCTACCAATTTGCAGATGCTGCCATTTATCTACCGTTAGATAGCAAGCAAAATGCCCACCGACTAATAGATCTAATTCAACCATCTGTCTTAGTCTTTTCTAAGTTCGATATTTGGCCCAACTTGGTATGGCAAGCCAAGAAGCGAAGCGTCAAAACTGTTTTGATTGCAGGCACATTACAACCCAAATCAAAACGTCTACACCCTCTGGTCAATAAGTTTTTTCGGTCAGTTCATCAACAAATAGACCTGCATTGTGTTGTGTCTGAGGCAGATGCAAACCGTTTTCGCCAAATTTGCCCATCTTCTGCCAGGATCGTTATAACTGGCGATACAAGATTCGATCAGGTTCACGCACGAGCATCTTCGGCAGTGAAAAACGAAAATTTTCTACCTGGGCAATCGACATTGAGTCGGCCTATTTTAGTAGCTGGAAGTACATACGCAGAAGAAGAGAAAGTTCTAGTTACAGCAATCAAACAGATTAAACAAACGCACCAGTCTATTCAACCTCATCTCTTGATTGTACCGCACGAACCTAACCCAAAACATGTCCAGAATCTCACCCAACATTTACGTAATAGAAATCTTACTTTTGCCAAATACACAGAACTTGATAATTCCAGCGATTTATCTCAAGTAGATGTCGTTGTAATCGATACCGTCGGCATTCTGGCCCAATTATACCGACTGGCAGATATAACTTTTGTTGGTGGAAGCTTCCACGGTAGTGTTCATAATGTAATGGAGCCAGCAGTGATGGCAAAACCGGTAATCTTCGGACCGACTATTGATAATGCACAGGAAGCACACCTGTTAGTCCAATTAGGAGGGGCAAAAATGATACAGAATAGTCAACAGCTATACTCTGTAATGATAGATTGGCTATCTGCACCATCAATATGCAAAGAAGTCGGACAAAAAGCCAATCACATAATTGAAAGTAATTTGGGCGCTACCCAGCGCACTCTCAGTTGTTTAGTTCCCTATCTGGCCTCAGTCCTGTAACAAATTCGGCTCAATCTCGGTGATCGTTTTCACATGAGTGTAGTGTGCCGAAGACATCAATTCTTGAGTTTCTGGTAGTAACCGGCCCTCAAGTGATTCTGGGACGCCACCACCACCTCGGTATTGTGGTGCATACCGTAATACCAAGATACGCCGGAGACGATCGGTGGGTTGCCAAGGAAGAATACCATGTGTCATCAATTCTGGCATGACTAAAATATCACCAGCTTTTGGGGTGACATTAATTATTCCTTCTGGTAGATTCTTAGAATCAGATGGGTGTCCATCTTGGAACAAATGGCGAGGTCGCTCGAATTGTGCTTTATGTGATCCTGGAACTAGTAACAGCCCTCCATCCCCAGGTAGTACATCATCAAAATAAGGAAACACGACAAAATTGTCACAATAAATCCGACTATTCTTCACCTCATACCTGCAACTCTCCCAACCGTAGTCATCCCTAGCACAATGTAGCCCACCACCTTCGGCCCCGGGTTGATCAATCTGGAGCGTTCCACTGACCAGTTTTGGTTTTCCGTTCGTAAGTTCCATAATAACAGGCCAAATCGATGGGTGAAAAACAAGTCGTTCTAAGGACCGGTCGAAGGCAAACCCATTAATATAACGTTTACCATCTTTACCAAAACCATCTGGACATTGATTATCCTCTAGTTTCATATACCGTTCGCAAGCTAAACGTCCGTCAGATAATTCTTTTTCGGTTAATGCGTTCTTGATGTGTAAATAGCCAGCAACATCAAAAAAATAGCGTTGGCTCGGTGTCATTAGCATTCTCTTTGTTAGTTTAACTGTTGGAAAGAGCGCCAGGATGGTTCAATAAGAAAGACGCTCTTTAGGTTGAGTAATATATTTGAATTGTAATTATTCCACGCCTATTTCGTCATTAATCTCTTTTTGATATCCTTCCAAGGATAAATTCTCGATCTCTTCAATAGTAACAGACCGGCCAAAGTATCCCGATTCATATACTGCCATGCAAATAGCTTGAGATCGATAACCTTCTAGCCCGTCAACTTCTGGTTGGCTACCACTGTTAATAGCATCAGCAAAATACTTTAGTTCAATCGCTATGGTGTTATCGATATCGCGAGGGAAAAAGTATTCCCGCTCACTTTCACTGAGGCTAGACATAAACTTTTGGTAAATTTCATCAGTGCTTATCACGTCACCAGTATTCCGTTGATGCAGACCTGATCCCCAATCTATCGACCCTTCTGATCCGTAAATGGTTTTTCGATTGAAGCCCTGTCCTGGTGCAGAACCGACCCAAGTCCATTGAGCCGAAACCCCCTGATCGAATGTGATAGTCGAGATCATACAATCTTCAACATCGACTTCGTATCCGTCTGATCTCTCTTTTACATCTCCATAACGAAATGGCTCGTAGGCTTTATTAACGGCATAAACTTCTTTAGCTTCTAGACCTAGATGAAAACGCATCAGATCGGTAAAATGCACACCACCGTCTAAGGCCCAACCACCACCGGCTTGCATTTTGAAGTTTCGCCAACCCCATTTTCCTAGGCTTTCACCTACATCAATCCAAAAAAACATGCGGACATCACCAATCATGCCTTGTTGAACAGCCCAACGTCGAGCTCGTTCATGTCGACTAAGACGATAGTTTTCAGCTACTGATAAGACACGGTTATTAGTAGTAGCGGCATCGATAATTTGTTTCCCGGCTCTCATCGTAATTCCCAGCGGCTTTTCAATAATGACGTGTTTTCCAGCTTGTAGGGCTTGAGTTGCCAAACCATGGTGCTCGCTATGTAAAGTACAAATATCTACACAATCGATCTCAGGATGTTTATCCAACATTTCGGCTACCGTATCGTAGGCCTTTGGTTTATTTCCTCCCTGAATTTCTTGTGCTTCTCCGGCTCTTGTGTTAGCAGCATCAATATTGACATCAGCAGCAGCAACAATGTCGAAGAGCCGAAAATCTCTATCCCATAGCTCTCGATAACCACCCATATGGGCACCTGAAATCCCTCCACATCCAATTAATCCAACTTTCAGTTGCGACATTTGTGAATTCCCCTATTTATTATTATTTTTGATCGAATTATCAGTCTGATTGAATTTCTGCTCGTCCTCATTTGGCAACCCACTGATTACTAAGTAGATGAATAATCCTAAGGCAAAGACAAAAACGATGGTTACTATTACCACTGTCTGGCGCCAGTCGATACGTTGCTGGAGCGAAAAGTCATCAACATGGTGAGGTAAGAAAGTTGAGTGCCCGATGGCGTCTATTGTCAGACACCAGAATAAGAATAAACAAATCGGACCAACCAACATCGTTTTTGTCTGCCTGATAGGCAAGATCTTCTACTCTAACGAACACCAAGCAGAATTTCGACGGTCAATTGATCTAGTTTTTCATAGGAGCAGCCTTTGGATGCAATTTCATCTGGATCAAAATCAGTAGCTCGTAATTTCTGAGCTTTGTCGTTACTATAACCAGAAATTAAGGCTTCTAATTCTGCATCTTTGGCTTGAGCTTCCGCTAAAATACCTTGAATTTCTGAATCTTCATTGAACTGATTCACCTTTTCTTTCAAAATCAAGTAGGTTCGCATACAACCAGCTGCGAAATCCCAAACACCTTCTTGGTCTTCAGTTCGGTAAGCATGAGCATCAAAGTGACGCATACCGCCCCATTCATTATCCTCCAACAGTTTAACTAATAAAAAGGCAGCCTTGATGCTTTCAGAGCCGAAACGTAGATCTTGATCAAATCGACCCATCTTTTGATCATTGAGGTCAATATGAAATAGCTTTCCCGCTTCTAAAGCTTGAGATACTCCATGGAGAAAATTCAATCCAGCCATGGTTTCATGAGCAAATTCAGGATTAACACCTACCATAGAGGAGTCTTCTAAAGTTTCGATAAAGTGCAACATGTGACCGACAGTTGGCATGTATATGTCGCCTCTCGGCTCGTTAGGCTTTGGTTCCAAAGCAAATTTCAGGTCATATCCTTGATCTTTGACATAGTCACAAAGAAAGTTTATTGAATCCCGAAACCACTTAATGGTATCAGGTCCATTTTTCGAGGCATCCACTTCAGCACCTTCTCTACCCCCCCAGAAAACATAGATTTTGGCACCTAGTTCCACACCGAGATCAATAGCAGACATAGTTTTCTGAACTGCAAATGCTCGAACTTTGGGATCGTTAGAAGTAAATGCTCCATCTCGAAACACAGGATGAAAGAAAAGATTTGTGGTCGCCATCGGGACTTTCATTCCATGATCGTTCAGAGCTTGTTTGAAATCTTTTACAATTTGGTCTCTCTCACTAGGACTAGCATCGAAGGGAACCAGGTCATTATCGTGCAGATTGACTCCATAAGCTCCCAACTGACTTAGCTTTCGAACCGATTCAATCGGATTGATCGTGGGTCGAACTATATCACCAAATGGGTCTCGGCCTGGATTACCGACGGTCCAAAGACCAAAAGTGAACTGGTCTGATGGGTTCGGTTGAAATAAGTCTGACATGTTTTTTCTCCTTAAATGTATACTCTAAAAAAAATTAGTGAACCTGGAAAAATTCGATTACTTCTCCGCTCGGCCCCTTAAAAAAAGACAGGGTGACATCCAATTTATCTAATGTGACAGTAGTTGGCTCAACCGTTATTTCGTAGCCTGCAGACCGAACTTTTTCAGTAGCAGATCTGGTGTCATTGACCGTCAATGCAAAATGAAAAACTGGGTCGTTAGGTACTTCATCATTCGGTTGTGGTGAACCGTCATAAGTATCGAATAACTCCATGTGAGAACCGTCACCAATATCGAGTAGCAAAATACGCCTCTTCGGACTAGCTCCTTCGAAGTCAGCCACTATTTTCATTCCCAGAACATCTTGATATAACTTCAAAGATTCTTCCCAATCACGAGTCTGGACTGCAATATGATGTGTCCCAAGCCCTTCTATGACTTGGTTTGTTGAACTTGACATTAATTTTTATTCCTCCTAATCCGATTTGAATAATAAAACATGAATCAGATCATCCACCAAATAGGCTAGGTAAAGCTTTAATTAGGAATTGGACTCGACCAATCAACAATGATACTCGTCCCATCACTGTATTACCAAAAGCAGCACCAAAACCAACCATAATGAAAACGACACCTATTTTTGATATGCCACCGACGATGCCTTCATGTTCGACTGAAAAGAAAAAGTAGGTCAATGTACAAATTACGCCAACAAAAATCAGGATCAAATTGAATTTTTGCCAACCATCCCTATGAAAAAAAT
>JACLAC010014913.1_pt1 | contig 17697 bp, 12 predicted proteins | sample 8027881 | NCBI WGS metagenome assembly JACLAC01 (sample SAMN15725517, study PRJNA655200) | protist metagenome | isolation source: fluorescence activated cell sorting (FACS) single amplified genomes of... | place: Spain: Blaines Bay Microbial Observatory, Mediterranean Sea | collected 2016-01-19
CGGTTTTTGTCTGCAAGATATGGCACAACCAGATGCTTGATGCCTGCATCGTTGGCCTTGTCAAGGACTTCGCTGAAAGGACGAACGCCTTTCTGGTCCGGATTGACGACGGAGTCCCAGTCAAAGTGCGTAGAATTGGTGGCCAGTCCGTTTTCACGAGCAGCCGTGATCATGGCATCAGCGTTGGGAAAACCGTAGCACTCCACTTGTTTATAGCCAGCATCCGCAACCGCTTTGATTGTGGCTTTCACGTCTTTGTTGATCTGGTTTCGCAGCGTGTAAAGCTGAATGCCAATTTCCTTGCGGTACATGTTGTCGTCATCGACTGCGAGTAATGAACGGGGACTAGTGACCAGTGCTGTTGCCGCAGCCGTTGTGGCCAGGAATTCTCGTCGTTTCATGATTATCTCCGCAAAGTTGGACTGGCAGGATCTCTTATGATAACAGTCATCAAAAACGAGAACAGGATTCGACTCGTGAGAAATCGACCTTGCCCAGGCGTTCAGACGCCCGCCAACATTATCCATCGCATCAAAGTCGGTGACATGGTTGTCTCAAAACCAAAAACTACTCGATAATCAGCTTTACCGTGTACTGACATATTTTATCCGCAGCCGAAACTTCACCCGCATACAGTCCCTTGCCCATGAAACTTTTGATCCTCGCCACCTTCCTCGCCTCAGTCGGATCAGCCCACGCTGCCGACAAACCCAATATTCTCTGGATATTCGCAGAGGACAGTTCCCCCTGGATGGGGTGCTACGGCGACGAAGTCAACGCGGGGCAAACTCCGAACATTGACTCCATCGCCGCCCGCGGAGTGCGATTCGCCCGGGCTTACGTTCCCGCTCCCGTGTGCTCCGCCTGTCGTTCTGCCCTGATGGGAGGCCAGAATCAAATCCGATTCGGAGCTCACGAGCACCGTTCTTCTCGCGTGCCCGATGCCCAACTCTCACTCCCCGATGGTATGAAGCTACTCCCCCAGATCATGCAGGAAGGTGGCTACTTCACCGCCAATCTCGGCAAGACCGACTACAACTTTGTCTGGAATCAGGACGACACCTACACCGCAAAGCCAAAGCTGAAGGGGCATACCAATTCATGGAACGCTCTCAAGGAGAACCAGCCCTTTTTTGTCCAGATGCAGACTCGCGGCGGCAAGAGCCCCACCATCAAATTCCCAGCGAGACGCAAGACGGACCCCGCTTCGGTAACTGTTCCTGCCGACTATCCTGACAATGCGATTTACCGCCAGACAGTCGCGCAACACTACGACGCAATTCGCACCGACGATGACCACATCGGAAAAATTCTCGAAGGCCTCAAGGCTGCCGGGCTCGAAGAAAATACCATCGTCGTCTACTTTTCCGATCACGGTGCAAACCACCTCGTACGTCATAAGCAGATGCCCACTGAAGGCGGGCTCCACGTTCCGTTTGTCGTGATGGGCCCGGAAGCTTTTGTTTCCGATACAGGAGTGCGCAACGATCTCGTCAGCATGCTCGACCTCTCTGCCACCACACTTGCCTGGGCGAGTCTTGAACAACCTTCATGGTACGAAGGCCGCAACCTCTTTGCAGAAGACTTCAAACCTCGCGAATTCGTTGCTTCCGCCAAAGACCGTCTCGATCACACCATCGACCAGGTCCGCACCATCCGCACCGACTCATTCCGATACACCCGCAACTACAAACTCGACCGTATCCTTCTCCAGCCCCAGTATCGCGACGGCAAGCCTTATCTGGAGAATCTGAAGGAGCTCTACGCTGCCGGCGAACTGTCTGAAATCCACACGAGAATTTTCTTCGGAGAACGCGAAGCCGAAGAGCTCTACGATATCTCTAAAGATCCCCACCAGCTCGTCAATCTTGCCAGGATGCCCACCTTCAAAGAAGTACTCAAAGTCCACCGTAAATTCCTCGATGGCTGGCTCGCCAAGGGGGACAAGGGTACCGGTGAAGAATCCGCCGCAGCCCTCCGACACAACGGTGACGATTGGAAAGGTGGCCGCGGCGTGAACCCGGAATACGAAATCAACCGGCCCGATAACGATGGAGACGGACTCTCCGACAAATGGGAAACAATCAACGGTCGTGACCCTTCCGATGGCCGCCTCTACTACGAATTCGACTGCGGCGGCTGGCAAACGGAGGGATGGGAAGGCATTGGTATCGACGACAACATCGCCGGCTTTCTGGGCTACCTCGACTTCACGCTTAAACAGAAAATGGTCAGCCTCAAACGCTCTGAACTGAATGTCGATGCGGACGACGACGACAACCTCGTCATCCGCCTGCGTTCTTCCGGCGATGTCAGGATCCAACCAAAGGCCAACAGAAATGTGCTCAGCGTGTGGGTCAACCTGATCGCCAGCGAGAACTACAAAGATGTTCGCATCCCGATTGGAAGCTCACTCGCCTGGAAGGGGGCCATCAGATCTCTACAACTCGACATCCACGGCAGCGAAGGAGATTTCATCGAGGTCGAGTCGATCCAGGTAACTCGCTGAACCCATCCACAGATGGAACACGTCATCCACTCGGATGAGCAAGTACCATGCTGGATCGACACCGACACCGACACCGACACCGACATCGACATCTATAAACGATCAATCGGAATGGCTTAGCACAGAACCGGTTTGCACTCTTCTCAACTACGAGGTACTCAGATGAAAACAGAGGCTCTGAACACATTGCTCCTGGTATTGGCTGTAATGGCCAGCGCCATGCTTCCCTGCACCTCGCAGGCCGGTGACTACAAGCCGGAACTGTTTAAGTCGGTGAAGCTCATCTACGCCGAAGAATTCGAGAAGGACGGCCCTCATAAGAACACAATGCAGTGGGAGATCCGTCAGAACACTCAGTGGAACGTTAAGGATGGTGTCCTGACCGGCGGGATTGCTACGGAAAAATATCAAAAGAAGATGCAGGCGATTGGCGACGGACATGACGGAACACGACCAGTGATCTGGATAAAGCCGGTGCCAGAATCCTTCGTCGTGCAAATGCGCATTCGATACAACGAAACCTCAAAGAAGGGCAGGAATCGGGGATCGCTGCTCGATCTCGGACACCATGTGAACTCGTTCATTTTTGGCGAAGAGCAAACAAAACTGACTCTTCAGAAGAAAAAGAAGATCTTCATCAAAGACAAGTTCTTTCCACTTAACCAGTGGAATGAGGTCACGATTGAAATCAAAGAGGGAGTCATCCTCATCCAGGTGAACGACCGCAGGGAGATCATCAGAAACCCGTTGGTAACCCTTAAGACGGACGACGACGTTCAGCAGATTGATTTCAAGGGACAGGACTTCGGCACGGTTCAGATCGACTGGGTGAGGTTATACAAGGGAATCGAATGACGTCTGCCGGCGTTCCCAACTGCTACACGGAACTTACGGGAACGGTAACCAGAAGTGTGAGCGAGGGAACGTTCGAAAAAGTCTTTTGCTCCTTCGTCCACGCGTCCATTTATCGCAAAGACTGAATCCGGCCCACATCAGAAAGACAAACTCGAATGAAATATCTCGCTACGACCTGGCTCTGCAGCATGGTCGTTATTTCGAGCCTCGTCCGTGCCGAGGATCGGCCCAACATTCTCTGGATCACCAGCGAAGACAACAGCATCTCCTGGGTCAGCTGTTACGGATCGAAGAATGCGAAGACGCCAAATATTGATCAACTCGCCGCGGAAGGGTTTCGCTACAAGCATTGTTTCGACAATGCCGCAGTGTGTGCTCCGACAAGGTCGACATGGATCACCGGGCACTATGCAATTTCGATCGGCACGCAGCCGATGCGCAGTCGCTACGCGATTCCTCACGACAGAATTCCCTATTACCCGGACCAGCTGAAGAAGGCTGACTATTTCGTAGGGAATGGAGGGAAGACCGATTTCAACATCGGTGGCCGCGACGACAAAGACACCTGGAAAGGTGGTGGTCCGTGGAAGAAGCGGCAACCGAATCAACCGTTCTTCACAATCAAGAACATCGGCGACAGCCACGAGAGTCGTGCTTTTCCGAAGAACACTCCGACAGTCAACGATCCGGCGAAGATGACGCTGCATGCGTATCACCCGGATTTGCTGGAAGTACGGCAGACTTACGCTCGATACGCCGACGCCGTCGCCAACATGGACCGCAAAGTCGGCGACGTGATCACATCTCTTAAAAAGGATGGTCTCTACGAAGACACCATCATCATCTACTGCTCCGATCATGGCGGCGTGATCGCAAGGAGCAAGCGTTTTCTCTACTCGAGCGGCACACACTGTCCGCTGATTGTTCGCATTCCGGAGAAGTGGAAGAACTGGTGGCCAGCTGAAAAGCCGGGGATGACAGTGGATCGCATTGTCAGTTTTGTTGACATGCCGAAAACCTGGCTCAGCCTTGCGGGAGCCGAAATTCCTGACGGATATCAGGGACGAGTTTTCCTTGGTCCCGGTACCGAATCTGCGCCGGATTATCACCTCAGCTTCCGCGAACGCGCTGACGAAGCATGCGACATGGTTCGTGGCATGAGGGATGAGCGGTTTGCCTACATCAGAAACTACATGCCCTGGGCTCCGAATGGCCAGCAGCTCAGGTACATGTACACGATGCGAGCGACCCGCGCGTGGCATAAGCATCATCAGGAGGGGAAAACGAACGCCGTCACCGGCCGCTTTTTCCGAACTCGAGTATCCGAAGAGTTCTACGACACCGCGGAAGACTTCGACAACGTTCACAACCTGATCGACGATCCTGAGAGCCAGGAGAAAGTCTCCGAACTGCGGGCCGCACTTCGGAGACGACAACTTGAGCTGTTCGACTCCGGCCTGCTGCCCGAAGCGATGAGGGTGCGGCGGGCAGAAGAGAATAATCTCACCATCTACGACATGGTGCGTGTTCCTGAACTCTATCCGCTGGAACGGTACCTCGATCTATCCGACCTTGCTTTGTCTCGTGACCCGAAGAACCTCGACGCCTTCGTTGAAGCCATGGCTGATGCCGACGAAGGAGTTCGCTACTGGGGCATCTGCGGTTTGTTCCTGCTTAAAGAGAATGCAAGGCCTGCCCACGGAGCTATCGAAAAGGCATTGAAGGACGAGGCTGGCGAAGTCTGCATGATGGCGACATGGACGATGGACCGCATGGGGTACACCGAGATCGCCGATGCAACACTGGAGACGCTCAGGAATCACAAGCGTTCAGACAACCGACTCTATGAGTGTCTTCTACGCTGGATGGGCCGAAAGGTCTTTGTCCCCGACGAGCAAACATCCCGATCTCCGCGTAAGCCTGTCGCGGGACTCATTACAAAGTGGAAGATCATCGGTCCGTTCGATGACAAAACGAGCAACAACCTTGAAGCGTTTGCCCCAGCATTCAAAAAAGACGCCAGTTGGATGTCGATCACAAAAGGATTCGAGCCCAGCCGGATCGATGTCCAGGCCAGCATTGGTGAACACGACGACTGCAGCGCATTCGTCAGAACGACAGTCACCTCTCCAGTAAAACAGACCGTCACGCTCGTTCTGCAATGCGATGACCTTGCCCGAACCGTGCTGAATGGTCGACTGGTCGAAGGAAATCAAGTCGACCTCGACAAGGGCGAAAATGAATTGATCCTTAAAGTCATCGATCACAAGAAAGGCTGGCGATTCAGCTGTGCTCTCACGAAACAGGGGAAGCCAGTGAAAGGCCTGAGCTTCGAGGCCAGGTGACACCCTGTTCTCTCAATGGAATGGATCGTGACGTTTGTGATGGCCACAAATGAAAAGATCAGCCGCTTGCTTCGGATTAACAGGGCAATGCTGCTTCGTTTAAGACTCAGCCGCTCTGGCATTTCCGATCAGGCGCTGTTTCTAACCTCAATGTGTGGCCGTACTATGAAACGCTTGCCCTCCCACACATCGACTCCGTCGTTTGAAGTGATCCTGGTAGAATTTCGCATTCGTTGTTCGGCCGGCGCCTTCGCGAACAGTATGATTCAAAAATGCCATTTATCTCGCCGTTGAAAACCAAGCTGATTCTGCTTGCGACTCTGGTTGCCTGCACATCAGAGTTTGCGCGTGCTGACCTCAAGCCTGACGTGAAAGGGTTCGATAACGCGGTCAAACCGCTGCTTCAGAAGTATTGCGTGCGATGCCACGGTGGGAAAACTCCCAAGGCCGAGATCGGATTGGACAACATCGATCCGGATATCATTGCTGGCGAGCATCTCGGGAAATGGGAAGACGTTCGGGAAGCCTTCAACACTGGTGAAATGCCTCCCGAGGGCAAACCGCAACCGACAGATGCTGAACGTGACCTGATGACTCGCTGGCTGGATGCGGAGTTCAAGAAGGCGTTGAAGTACGGAAGTACGGTCAAACGCGGCAGCGTCCGCCGCCTGACGCGTTATGAGCTTCGCTACGCTCTGGAAGACCTTCTGCATACTTCAGTTAAGCGACAGGTCAACGCACTGCCGGAAGAGGGGGCCAGTGTCGAAACTGGTCTCAAGAACAATTCGCAACTGCTGATGATCAGCAGCCCGCATCTCGAAAGTTATCTCAACGTCATCCTGTCGATCATCAACGAGTTGAAGGACATCACGTCTTACGAGCCCTATAGCGTCAGCGCAGATATTGAGAACCTGGACGTCAATCCGCCCGAGACCTTCGCGGACAAAGGCAAACGAAATAAGCCCCCCGTTGCGAAGGTGGAACGTGCTGACAAAGGAGTGATGGTCAACGTCGGCGGATATATCGATCTGCGAATCCCGTCCATCTCCAGATACGTGTTTGATACCTCAATCGCGGTAAAAACGGACACTCCTGGGAAGGCTCTGATTTCCATTGGCTTTCAGCGTTCGGCTGTCGACCCTCGCCAGGTCGTCCAGACACTGGGAACGATAAGTCTTCAGCCTGGTGACGAGGTCAAGACATACTCGCTCAGGTCTTGGCCCAATGATCTTCCTGCAGAATTTGCGCGTGCTCTGGATCGCCCTTTCTTTATCCGGATCACTAATTCAGCCAGACAACCGTTCTATCTTGAAGCGTTCGACTATCAGGGAAACAACAATGCTGACTTGACGTCAACGCTCGTCCCTGCCGACATCGCTGAGTCCAACATTGACAATCACATTCGACGAAGCGTTGCCTCGTTTCTTGAAAAGGCGTTTCGGCGATCGCCAACCGAGTCGGAACTCAGTCAATACAACGCCGTCTACGACCGGTACGCGAAGGATGAATCTCCAATCATTGCTCTGCTGAGCACCTACAAATCGATTCTGTGTTCGCCCGGGTTCTTCTACCTCGGCATGCCCGGAGATCTCTCTGAAAAAGCAAACGCAAATTACAGACTGGCCGAACGACTGGCATTCTTTCTGTGGTGTTCCGTCCCCGACGAACAACTTCTGAAAGCGGCTTCGACTGAAAGGCTGACAACGCCTTCGGTGCTTGCGGAACAAGTCGATCGCATGCTGGCCGACGAGAAGTCTCGGAGGTTTGTCGAACACTTCACGGACCAGTGGCTTCAGACTTCACTGCTGTTCAACGTGGCCGTCGATCGAACTTACTATCCACGCTTTAGAGATCCGTTAAAGGATCTGATGCGTCAGGAAACTCTGGAAACCGTCAACGATGTCTTCAGAAACGGCTCGACCGCTCTTGATTTCCTGAAAGCCGATCATGTTTTTGTGAATCAGGCATTAGCATCGTATTATCAGCTCAAGGGTGTCAGAGGCGACGAATTCAGGAAGGTCGATGTTGATGAGGAGAGCCATCGTGGAGGCTTGTTGACGCAAGGGACGTTTCTCGTTGGCAATTCGGACGGAATGAATTCACACGCGATTCTCCGCGGAGTGTGGCTGGCCGGAATAGTTCTCAACGATCCACCGCCGGATCCGCCAGCCAACGTCCCGCCGCTCGACGAGAGCATTCCGGGCTTCGACAAAATGACGCTGAACGAAAAACTGTTTACTCATCGAAACAATGCGGCATGCCGGAGCTGCCACCAGCGAATCGATCCCTGGGGCATTCCGTTCGAAAACTACGATGCCAGTGGAGCGTGGCGTGAGAAGGTGCTCGTCGTGTCCAAAGCGGCGAACGCACCGCAGAAGGGAAAGAAGAAAAAGCGAAAGCCAGCGTTTGAAAAGAGCTACGTCCCGATCGATCGAGAATCGACCCTGCCGGACGGCAAGATCATCGACGGTATTGCTATACTTAAGAACTACCTCGTCAATCACCGCAAGCGTGATTTTGCCAAAGGCCTGACAGAGCGAATTCTGGCTTCCGCACTCTCACGCGATATCGGATACCACGACGAAGACCTGGTGAATCTCCTGGTTGATCGTTTCGAAGAAGGTAGCTACTCCGTCCCGACACTTATTCGAAACATCGTTCAGAGCGAACAGTTTCAGAGAGGATATTGAGACCATGGCGATGAAATCCTGGCACTTACCGCGAAGAGCGTTTCTCCGAGGCACCGGCATTTCGCTGACGCTGCCATTCATGAATGCAATGGCCACCGGGAACGAACAACAGGCTCTCAACGCTCTGCCCAAACGAGCGGCATTCATCTTCTTTCCGAACGGGGTCAGTCTCCCGCCAGAGAACGACCCACAGCATGAAGACTGGTTCTGGTTTCCCCGAGGAGCAGGCCGGGACTACGAATTCAGAACCAGTCAGGAATCACTGAATCCTTATCGGGACGACATCTCGGTCGTATCGGGGCTCTCTCATCCTCTGAACCGAAATAGCGGCGATGCGCACGTCAATCCAACCGGATTCCTGACTTCGGAAGAGATGGTCAAGGGTAAGACGACCTTCAATTCGATCTCCATTGATCAGGCCATCAGCACGCATCATCGAGGCCAGACGCAACTGGCTTCCATGCCGCTTTCGACCGTCGGAGGCGTCGGAAATATCAGTCGGACCTATACGTTGTCGTTCGACGAGGACGGCAAGGGGATTCCGGCCTGGTCGAACCTGCAGGAAATCTACGAGCGAATGTACGGCGCGAGCAGTCCGGCTGCACAAGCTAGATTAAGGGAAAAGCAGAATCTGCTCGATGAGATATACGGGGACGCCAAAGACTTCAGACGAAAGCTAGGCAAAGAAGACCAGGCAACACTCGACGAGTACCTGGCCGCAATCTCCGGCCTGGAAAAGAAAATTGAGAATGACAGGCTGTGGGCTCAAAAGGGAGCTGCCGCAGCTCCGCCTGAAATGAATCTGGAGATCGAATTCACGGATGTGGAGAACTATATCCGTGCGATGTACGACCTGATGTATCTCGCCTTCAAGGCAGACATCACTCGGGTCGCGACTTATCAGATTGCATCGGAAGGTGGCACCGCGCCGACCAACAACCTGTCGAAGCAGATCGGCATGGGTAAAGACCTGCACCAGCTCAGCCACTCCGCCGCAAAGAGTGACGACGGGTTCAGAGACTGGGGTTTGTGGGATCAGTTCGTCGCCAGACAGCTCGCGTACTTCATCAACCGACTGAAGGAAACCAAAGAGGGTGACGGTTCGATGCTCGACCGTTGCCTCGTCTTCCAGGGGGCCGCGACTTCCCGAGTCCACGACAACACGAACTTCCCCCTCATTCTCGCCGGCGGCAAACAACTAGGACACAAAGCTGGGCAATTCGTAACCTACGACGAAGAAAAGAATGTCCTGTCGAATCTCTTTGTCAGAATCGCCAATGCGATGGACGTGCCGATCGAAAAGTTCGGAGACAGTACAGGCATTTCGATGAGCGAGCTCTTCACTTGAATCCTGAGCCGGACAGAACGACGCCCCCACAGAGCACACTGCGGAAGCCGAACCTTGCTGCCTGAGACGCCCCTCTTTTGATCACTACTAAACCATGAGTGAGTCTATGAAACAGTTTCGGATCGCATTTTTAATCCTGCTCCTCGCCTCTCCGGTATTTGCAGAAATCTCCGTACCGAATTTTTTCGGTCACCACATGGTCTTGCAGCAGGGCGGCAAAGCAAAACTCTGGGGCCGGGCTGACGCTGGTGCTTCGGTAACTGTTTCCTTCAAAAATGCACAGTCCGCAACAAAGGCCGGCCACAACGGAAAATGGTCCGTCGAAATCGGTACGGGAATGGCAGACTCGAAAGGGGCCGATCTCACAATTACGTCCGACAATGATACTCTAACAATCAAAGACGTCCTGGTTGGTGAGGTCTGGCTGGCTTCCGGTCAATCTAACATGGCCTTTACGGTTTCGAGATCGGACAACGCCACCGAGGAAATCGCCGCCGCCGATTATCCGGGACTCCGGATGTTTAATGCCCCCAGCGTCACCGCCGCGGAGCCGATGGAGAATATCACAGGAAGCTGGTCGCTTACTTCGCCCGAAACTACTGGTAGCTATTCCGCGGTGGCCTACTACTTCGCCCGCAAATTACACAAAGACCTCGGGGTTCCGGTGGGAGTGATCAAGACTGCCTGGGGTGGAAAACCGGTGGAAACCTTCACTAGTCGCGAAGCTCTCAGCTCCATTCCGGAGACTAAAGAAATGGTGACCAGGCTACTCGAAGCCGACAGAACGTTTGATCTCGAAAAGGCCAATCAGCAATATGAGAAACGTCTTGAATCATGGAACAAAGCTGTCAAATCCTGGAGAGATAAAGGCAAGGCCGACGGAAAACGAGCCCCTCGTCGTCCCGGCAAACCCAAACGCCCTCTGCTGACAGAGGGGCAACCAGGCGTTCTCTACAACGCAATGATCCACCCCTTCGTCGGATACACCATCAAGGGCGTGATCTGGTACCAGGGCGAAGCCAACGCCAGAGAAGGAAAAGTTCCATACGACATTACTCTCCCCCTGATGATCAACGATTGGCGCAGTCGATGGGGCAAAGACTTTTCGTTTCTGTACGTCCAGCTTGCGAATTTTAAAACGGCCACAACCGCGCCAGGTAACAACGACCCGTGGCCGCTACTGCAGAATCGGATGCGCCTCGTACTGGACACAACGCCGAAGACGGGCATGGCAACAATTAATGATGTTGGAGCGGCCAACGATATCCATCCGAAGAATAAACAGGCCCCTGGTGCCCGTCTCGCACGCTGGGCGTTGTTTCATGAATATGACCAGAAAGACGTGGTCTATTCCGGACCGCTGTATACTGAGTCAAAGACTGAAGGCAATGCGATTACCGTGAAATTCAAATCGGTCGGAACGGGACTGAAGTCTCGAGACGGAAAAACTGTCGAGCGTTTCGAAATTCAGAATGAAAACAAAAAATGGTCCTGGGCGACAGCCGAAATAATTGGTAAAGATTCAGTCAGAATCTCCAGCAAATCCGTTAACAATCCAATTGCCGCACGCTACGCATGGGCAGCCAATCCCGAGGGAGCAAACCTCGTCAACAGCGAAGGTCTGCCTGCTTCAGTTTTTTCGACCAGGTAGAAAACAAATAGAGCAACCCATTCAAGGCGAATGCCGTATTCATCGCAAAGAAGACAAGCTTCGCTTGGCAGCACGTCTCGTTTTATGCTTAGCATGGCGACCATAAACGTTGTGCGATGCGTTTAACCATTCGCATCGTTGTCGAAGGGCCTTGAAGAACAGCAACCACTGATCTCCAACAGAGTGAAACGAGACAATGAGAAGAAAACGAATCCCGATCTTACTGCTACTCGCCGGCCTGACGATTACATCCACCACGTCGCGACATCTGTTTGCTCAGGCTTCCAAACCAAAAGTAAACAACGAGAAGCCCGCGAAGGTGACCGGGCAGGTTAAGCGAATCCATCCGCATGCACTCAAACTAATCCTGCAGGGCAAGACCACCGAAGCAATTGCCTACCTCGAAGAGTCTGAAGCGGCGAAAGTGAACCCAGCTCACACGAAACTGCTGCTTGATATTGCCCATGGTAAGTCGGATGCCTGGCAATTTGACGCCAGGACCTGGCCCTGGAAGCGGACGCTTCCGGATACCTCGCTGAAAGAGCACGCACCGACGGACCGCTTCACAATCGCGTTCGGCGGGGGTGCAGGATACGTGCCGGAGAACGAGCGTATGTGGAACACGATCGGCGCAATTGATCCTCGTGCCCTGCTGCTTCTGGGTGATAACGTTTACATCGACGATCCGGAAACTCCAGCAATGCAACTGTTCCATTACTATCGACGTCAAAGTCAACCGGAATGGGCGAAGCTCGCGAAACGCGTACCGATTTACTCGATCTGGGACGACCACGACTTTACCACCAACGACGGCTGGGGCGGTCCAGCCATCGACGAACCTGCCTGGAAACGCGACGTTTGGAAAGTCTTCAAAGGTAACTGGGACAACCCGTACTACGGTGGCGGCGATAAGAATCCCGGATGCTGGTATGACTTTCAAATCGGCAATGTCCACTTCATTATGCTCGACGGTCGCTACTACCGTGAGTCACCGAAGGCAGACGACCCGTCCATGCTCGGCCCCGTACAAATGAAGTGGCTCAAGAAGACGCTCACCCACAAGCCAGCGACATTTACGGTCATCTGCTCCAACGTTCCGATGGCTCCGAAAGTCAAACCTGGATCGAAAGATACCTGGGACGGGTACGACGGTGAACGACAAAGAATCTATCAGTTCATCGCGGATCAACAGATTCAGGGGGTCATCATTCTCTCAGCGGACCGGCACCGCTCCGACGCATACCGGGTCGACACAAAGATCGAAGGAATGTACCCGCTGTATGAGTTCAGTTCGTCGCGACTCACGAACCAGCATGTGCACCCAATCATCAAGTCATCACTATTCGGGTACAACGAGAAACAGTCGTTCGGGCGTGTTGACTTCGATCTGAAAGCAGACGACCCGACGGTGAAATACACGGTTATCAACATCGATGGCAAAGCAATTCACTCCCTCGGGGTGAAACTGAGCGATCTTCAGTTCAAGTAGGTCACCCATCGGATACAGAACACGATGAGATTCGTGCCCCTGATAATCGTTCTGCTGTTCTCTGTCATTGCGAGGGCGGCCGAGAAGCCCAACATCATCGTCATTTATGCGGATGACATGGGGTACGGTGATTGCACGATCAACAACCCGAATCCGAAGATCACGTCTAACATCGACCGACTGACAAAAGAATTACGTATCAAAGCTTCGGCAAAAGCTGGACGAGTCCTGACGCATGAGCACAGGGAAGGCCGCAAAGCCAAACAAAAGCAGGCACTCGTCGAGGGCCTGTAAGGAATAAAGCAACAAGCGTCCGCTGATACCGCCGTCAGAATGACTGGCGAACAGAAGACACTGATCGACGAATTGCATCAGGCAATTACAAACCCCGGTCTCAAAAACGTCGATTGAAAAGTCACGCTATCGTGAAAAACAGGAAACAGGCTTCCCAATCGCGACCAGCCGCATGTAGCAGACTGCGCCCTCGGACCAATGAATAAGATATCTGATATGGAATTACAAAACTTCAAACAGTCCCGGTTTATTGCCGTTTTCTGGCTTGGCATGGCAGTTGTCACCTTGAGCATACAGGCTGCCGAGACCTTCACGAAGTATGAACCAGGCAACGTTCCCCAGAATGTGGTTGACCTCTGGAAAAACTTTGACGCTCGCAAAGAACCGCTCGACGTCACGGTTGTCAAAGAGTGGAAGGCAGACGGAGTTGTCACGCGGTACGTGACGTTCAAGGTCGGCTCTTTTAAAGGAGCTGACGCTCGCATCGCTGCTTACTACTCTTTTCCAGACAATAAAAAACAGAAGAACGCGGCATTCGTGTGGAGCCACGGTGGTGGGCAGCGAGCCGAACGCGGTCGCGGCATCTACTTCGCGAAACAGGGATTTGCTACAGTCGATATCAACTGGCTCGGTCGACCGATGGAGCCGGGGATCGATATCAACACAGACTGGGGAAAAGTCGATCCGACACAGGGGCCTCGATTCTACTCCAAAGCACTGCGGAAAGGCTGGAAGCGGAATCTTCAACCGGATGAACACTCCATCGATCCAGTCGCCAGTCCACGGAATTCCAACTGGTTTCTACTGACTGTCGCGGCTCGGCGGGCCATTACGTTTCTCGAACAGCAACCAGAAGTCGACCCCCATCGCATAGGCTTCTCAGGCTTCTCCATGGGCGGAATGATCACAGCGCTGACGGCAATCGATTCTCGGATCAAAGCAGTCGTCCCTTTTGTAGGCGGATCAGGATTCAAGTTCCTGGACTTTCCAGGAGGCATTGAAGGGAGCAGCATTCGTGCACATTTCCTGAATCTGGAACTCTACAAGAACACCGTCGACGCCAGCGCGTACTGGCCGCTGGTGGAATGCCCTGTACTGTTCATCAGCTCGTCCAATGATTTCCACTCGACGTTCGAACGCATCTATCAGTCAATGGCCTTACTGAAACACGGCGACTGGCGAGTTTCCACCAACATTCACCAGAACCACGGACCCGGTCCGGAACAATGGGTACTCCTGAATAAATGGTTCAACCAGCACCTGAAAGGAATCGATCAGAACATTCCTGTAACGCCACCATCGACATTCGACGTGAGTGGCGGCACGGCAACATTCACAGTGACTCCCGCCGATCAGAATCGACTCACGGACACGGAGATTTATTTCAGCTACGACCCCAATTCGAGAACGCGGTTCTGGAACAAGGCTGATGCGAAACGATCTGGTGCAAAGCGATCTGTTCCACGCTGGTCGGTCCAGTTGCCGGTCTACGATGATCTTCCGTTATATGTCTTCGCGTTATGCCGCTATCGCCTGCCGCAGTCCGTCCCGCTTGAGCGGGGGGAAACCTCAACCTTTGTGTTAAACTCCATTGAACAGTCAATTGTTCCGAAGTCGGTCAACCTGCAAGCATTGACAAAGCTGCTTAAAATCCGGACGGCGTTCGAAGACTTCAGCAATGGCATTCAGGACTGGTCCACGAGAGACCAGCGGTCCATCAAAACCTACAAATTCCAGAACCCGGAACTGATTCGCTCCAACACCAGGAAGCTTTCCCTGACGATCGATCCGCAAGGCAAACGTCTGTTACTGCGACTAAACGCCGGTAGTAAATTTCTCAGCAGACAGAATAATCTCGGCGACTTCTCATCTGTGAAGAGCATCAGCGGTGACGGTCCCCAGGAAGTTCTCATTCGAAGAGAAGACTTCGGGAGTACTGACGAAAAAATGCTGGAGTGGTCAAAGATCGCGACGTTTGAAATCACGATTCTGGACGAGGCGACCAAACAGAAAATTAATCTGACAAGCAAAGCAGGACACACCATTTTAAAGCGAATCCAGCTCGTTAAGTGAAGAGTCTTCAGGCGAGCTTACTTAGTCGATGTCTGGGATTCTGACAGATTTCGTCCACATCCGGTCCCAGTTGTGAGTCGCCCAGTTGTCTCTGGTGGCATAGCTGCGGACGACAAACCGATCGTTTTTCGCACCTGCCTCGTCGATCAACTCGACGTAAAGAAAACCATGCCGCAGACCCTGCCCCGTTCCCGAATTGCGACGATCAGACTTTGCAGCCGCCAGGTCATCGGGATCGAAGACGTCGACGCCTGATTCCAGCCTGGACGAGAATTGTTTGCCGTCCCATCGCAGACGTTTCGGTGGCGATCCATGAGTATGCCCGTGAAATAGAGCGATCACGTTGTAAGCCTGTGTGATCTCCCACAACTCGGCGAGGTCCTCTTTGGGCCAATCGTACTCTGGACAGTTTGGATGCAGATGGAACGACAGAATGACCGGACGCCCACTGTTACCGACGTGCTTTGTTAAGTCGCTCATCAGAAAACCAAAGCTGGCTCGAGGCGAGTAGTGGTGATCGTCGCGACGCTTCTCTCCCCTACCGACAAAGATTCCAAGGTTGACCAGATGCAAAGGCCCCCAATCCCATGAGTAGTGCAGCCCGTTACCTTCGTTATGGATTCCCATTCGTTGCTTATTCCGCTGGATGATTTCGTCAATGACGAACGTATCGCCCTGTGGGCCATCGTGATTACCGTGCAATTCGTAAGCGGGAAACGGAATGCGGCCATCGTCCGGACCTACTCCAAAGTCCGAAATGAAACGCTCCCATTCGAACCGCTGCATTGCCGGATAAGGTCCACCGTTCTTGTCGGCACTGTCGATTAAATCTCCGGTAACAATAAGTCCCCGAATTTCACTACTGACGTTACCTCCGCCAAACTGCTGTGGGATGTCTCGACCTGGGAACTGCTTCAACAACTGAACCATCCGCACAGCCGCCTGCTCAGAGAACGGATCGAGCCGCGTTGGGGAAGCCGACTTCTCGGCGAGATACTGCGGATCGCCTCCTACGAGAAACGCGACTCTATCCTCTGCTTCGATTGATCCGACAAGCAGCAACGGCGTAATTGCAACCGTCAGAAGATTCAATCTCTGTTTCATTGCGTACCCGTCATAAACCCGGCGTCATTGGAATTCAGCATTTCGGAGGCTCGCTTATATCGGTCTCCGTCGCGGAAAAGAACACCGGACAATAAGCTTGTCGGATTTATGTGCCCTCATTGTGCGTGAACGCGAGTGATCTGCGAGGGTATGAGAGGTTGCTGAGAGAATTCCCTTCATTCGGATCTTGTCCATGCGCGTCTGTCTCCTCGTTCTGACTATCAGTTCCGCCACGCAAACCGCTCGTGTTCTGGCAGATGGAGCGGAACAGGTTTTACTCGATGCATTTGAACTCAAAGACGTCTATTCGACGCCTGATAGCCCATCGCCTGTTCGGTACATGGCGCAAGCGGCAAGAGACGGCGTCATCGACCTTACAGCAACGAACGGATTTTTTGACAGGTGTTTCGAGGCTCGCGACCAGCGTCCTGGTTTGGCCAGTGATGACAGACTGATTAACAACAGATTCGGATACCTGACCGGACGGAACACGGAAGTAGGTGGAATCGCTCGATGGCATCTGTGGTGCTCTCAACCCGGAAAGATTGAAGCTCAGTTTTTCCTCCACGTTCCGCCTGACGAAGCAGGGCACACCTGGACGATTCGAATTGGTGATGATGTCCGAAAAATGAGCGCCAATAAATCTGATGCCTCTGGGCCACAGAAACAGTCGCTGACGTTCGAGATCAAAAAGCCAGGCAAGGTGACATTCACAGTCGATTGCTCAAAGCAGTTGCCGCCGGCGAATACCCGCCTTCATTTTATCCGTTTAACGGGCTCGGCGACTGAAAAGGCAAGTCTGCTTAGAACACGCTGGCGACCTTCGGCAGTGCATGCACGCTACAGTGCACCGGAGTCCTGCAATGATCCCGACATGTGGGTATTTGAGACGCAGGCCGTGAGCACTGAGTCAAGCTATTCGCCGCTGACCACTCCGTTTGGCTACTTCGGCACATCTCTTGTTAGCGGCCGAGTTCCCGAAGCTGCTGGATTCAACTTCTCCATGTGGATCACCGGGCGTAACGCGACCGAGGTTCCACCAATCGCTCATCTGCCGCAGTTGATCGGCACTGCACTACGCGACGCCGACTACAGCAGCTTTGGACACGAAGGCACAGGTATCAAATTCCGCAACGCGGTCGCCTATCCGCGCGGAGCCAACCGCATTATCCAGGCGATGCGAGTAACAATCTCCAATGGGCTGACAACGTACTACGGATACTTCTACGACGAAGATGCTGGTCGCTGGAAGCTGTACGCATCGGCCATCAAGCCGAGCAAACAATTGATTCGCGAACCTGAATCCGCCGACTCGCTTGATCACATCACGCTGACGTCG
>JACLAC010025595.1_pt1 | contig 17695 bp, 22 predicted proteins | sample 8027881 | NCBI WGS metagenome assembly JACLAC01 (sample SAMN15725517, study PRJNA655200) | protist metagenome | isolation source: fluorescence activated cell sorting (FACS) single amplified genomes of... | place: Spain: Blaines Bay Microbial Observatory, Mediterranean Sea | collected 2016-01-19
GGTCATACGATGCGTTTACCTTCACAACGATGCTGCAGCTGGAGGACTATGGCTTCTGCGAGAAAGGCGCCGGCGGCGAGTATGTTTCCGACGGCACGATCGAACTGGGTGGTAAACGCCCCAACAACACGTCAGGTGGGCATTTGTGTGAGGGTTATACACACGGCATGAGTATGGTGATCGAAAACGTCCGTCAGTTGCGCGGTGACGTAGACGACTCCTGTCCTGTAGGTCCGGACGGACGCCGGCAACACACACATGACTTCAGTGAAGGTGGCTGCCGCCAGGTGCGTAACCCGGAGCTGACGGCCAATCTCGGCTGGGCAAATCCCGGCACGGGCTCCGCGTTGATCATGCAAAGAGGCTGAGGAGAAGACGATGTTACAAGGCGAATATCTCGGCATGCAGCTGACCATCGACGACGTCGATAAGGAAAACGAAGCGTTCTTCCGCTATTGCGCAGCGGGCGATTTCCGATTGCAGCGCGGCAAGCAGTCGGGACTGTTGCGCTATCCACCAACGACCGCATGCCCGTGGAGCAGCGACCGTGAATACGAATGGGTGTCTGTTGCAGGCAAAGGCGCCGTGCATTCCTACAGTGAGGTGCATCACGCCATCCAACCGGCATTCAAGAGCAAAGTGCCCTACCTGATTTTGATGGTGGACCTCGATACGCAGAAAGGCGAGCCCTCCGAACATGAGGCGCTGCGCGTCATTGGAAATCTGGTCACGCCGGACGGCGAACTGGCGCCGCCCGAACTGGTGCAACAGGTTGGTATCGGTACGCGCGTTCGCATGGTGTTCTCGCAGGTCACCGATGGGTTTGCCATTCCACAGTGGACTATCGATGAAGATGTCGAACAGCCTGCGTCACCTTGGCGATACCCGCAGGAATAGCCCGCATACAGTAGCTTTGGGATAACCGGCTGTCGGGTGACAGCAGTATGGATGTACTATTTTGTCATCCAGTTAGCATCAGGCACGGCGCGGCATGTAGAGTCCTAATCTCGTCGACCACTCACACGAGGTTGAGGTCAGGATGAGTTACGCTGCCAGGATGAAGCGCCCCTTCCACCTCGGGCCTTACCCACTCGAAATACTGCCGCATGCGGGTGCTGATGAGGCGACACCCGACGTTGCACCCGCCTCGGTACAAGCGAGCGAGACGCCGCTGGCAAAAACCGCCGACTATTTCTCCGAGGTCTACAAGGCATCACGCGACGGCGAGGTTGCGACGGCCCGCGCGCCTGTCCCCAACGATATCAACATCTGCACGGCCGACGTTGTCGGCGCGGCGTTGTTCCTGGATGCGCAACAGGTGCGAGTCGCACGTATGCGGGAAGCGTTCTGGACCGCGCCCCCCATTGCAGACCATACGCATGCGGTTGTGATTCTGGTCGAACACGGCCGCCCGATTGAACCTGACAATCTCGCGCATGAGTGGGTGCAAGGTGCGGAAGCTGCCATCGCGCGTCAACGTGTCGCTGAAATTGCTGCGTGCATAGGCGCGCATATACGGATGATGGGATTCTCAGCGCGGGCGCACTGGGTGGGCGTCAGTGACGTCGACATTTCCGCATTGATCCACGCGGCCGGCTTGGGGGTTGCGGTTGATGGCGTGCTCAAGAACCCGTGGATGGATGACCGTTGGCAAGCGGCCGTGGTCACGACCGAATACGCACTTGCCATCAACAATCCGCTAAAGCCCGAAGCGATGCAGGCTGCAGACAGCCGTGCATACTGGACGGGCGCAACCGGGGCAATGTCCGGTCGTGAACGCAAACGCCGCCTGAGCCGCGCCTCACATTTAAGCCGCTATCCGATGGAACAGGTCAAACGCGTCGACCGGCCAACGACACTTATCCTCGATGACGAGGTGCCGCGCGTACCGCATCGCGCAGCGTTTTTTCATCGTGTAGGCGCGGGCGACCTAGGCGCAAAAGCGCAGCGCGAGTTACCGCGTTTTGCTTACAAACATCCTTTGTCGTATTCGATGCGCAATACCATCACGAGCCTGGTGCCACACCAGGACGGCGCTGTCGCGGAGCGTGAATCCACTTCCAGGTACCAGGATGCCGCGGCAAACTCCCGGGCGGTCAAATCACTCGCCTACCACCTCGGCGCGGATCTGGCCGGTATCTGCGAGGTGCCACGATACGCCTGGTACACCCATGATCGCAGTGGGAAGGCGGTGCCGGCCGATCATCGTTTCGCCGTTGTCTTGTTGATCGACCAAGGGTTCGAGACGATGGAAGGTGCATCCGGCGATGATTGGATCTCGGGCGCACAATCCATGCGCGGATATCTTCGTGGCGCTGAGATCGCGAGCATCATGGCGGCACACCTTCGCAGCCTGGGGTTCTCATCGCGCTCGCACACCAACGCGTCCTCGCAGGTGCTTCATATACCGCTGGTGCTGATGGCAGGCTTGGGCGAGATGAGCCGTATCGGCGAGTTGGTGTTGAACCCGTTTGTCGGACCGCGCTTCAAGTCTGTCGTGCTGACCACGGACATGCCTCTCGAGATCGACAAGCCCATCGATTTTGGGTTGCAGTACTTCTGCTCCAACTGCCAGAAATGTGCGCGTGAATGCCCGTGTGATGCGATCCCACACGGGGACAAGGTGATGTTCAACGGCTACGAGATCTGGAAGCCGGACGTAGAGCGCTGCACACGTTACAGAGTGACCAATCCGGGCGGAGCGGCCTGCGGGCGCTGCATGAAAACCTGCCCGCTGAACAAGGTTGTTGATAGCGATGGCTCGCCAATTATCCGTGCCGCCAGCTGGCTTGGCGTGAATGCTATGTGGCTGAAGCCAGCGATGGTGCCAATCGCAACGCGTATGGACGACTGGCTCGGCCACGGAAAGCGCAATCTCGCGCAGAAGTGGTGGCTGGATCTCGAAATTGTTGACGGTGTCTGCGTGACGCCACAAAAGACCAACCGCCGCGACATAGACCCGAGCCGCAAGACCGATGCGAGCGCGCAGAAGATCGCCTATTACCCCGCTGCCGTGATGCCACGTAACCAGGAGCCCGAACCGTTGAAGCCGGACCGCAAGCGCGCCCTCGCGGCAGCGGATACTTTGGAAACGGTTGCGCAGGCGCGCGCACGGAGTGATCGCGGTGAAGCCCCGCCGAGCCATTATGTAGCGTTTTCTGGTCGAGACTTCAGCCAGGAAGAGAGTTAGCTGGCCTGATGCGCGCTGCGACAACGCTTGCAGCCTGCGCCGCTATTGGTCTCGCGGCAGCGATACCGCTGGGCTTCGGGCGCTTTTCATACGCGCTGGTGCTGCCAGCGATGCAATCGGATCTGGGTCTCACTTACGCGGAGGCCGGCGCCCTCAACAGCGCCAATGCGTTAGGACATCTGCTGGGGGCGATTTTGGCCATCGGCCTACTCGTGCGCGTGAGCCTTGCGACCGCGGTCATTGTTGCAACCGTGCTGACCACGGTGACGTTGGCCGCCACAGGGCTCGCCAGCCAATTTGAGTGGCTGATGGTGTGGCGTTTCATGCCCGGCTTTACCGGCGCAATCGCGTTTGTCGCGGGCGGCGCGCTGGCCGCGCAGACGGCATCGACTCTGCCTGACCGGGCGGCACTGGGTGTGGGTCTGTTTTACGCCGGACCCGGCATCGGCGTCGTGCTGGCCGCTGTGTTGGTCGCACCGTGGCTGTTTACGGATGCAACGTCGTGGCCAAACGCGTGGCTGACGATGGGCGCCGCAGCCGTGGTGTTAGCCGCGATCACCATCTGGGGCGCCAGCGTCGCGCCGCACCAGCCAACCGCCCAGACCGCCGACTCTGATAGCAACGAAGTATCCCTGCTCCCCGCACTGACCGGCTACGGATTTTTTGCGGCCGGGTACGTCGGCTACATGACCTTCATCATCGCCAACGTCAACGAACGTGCAGCGACTGCGGCCGCGATCACAGGCTGGTGGTCCATCCTGGGTGTAGGCGCAATTGCCGCCTCATGGATCTGGTCTGGTTTCATGTTGCGTTCGCGTGACGGTACGGCACTTGCGACCATGATTGGCCTGACCGGCCTGGCCTCCATCTTGCCGGTGGTTGTACCAAACGACATTGGCGTCACGATTTCGTTTGCGCTATTTGGGCTGGTGTTTCTATCGACCGTCGCGGCGACAACCAACCTGGTGCGTATCGCACGCAATGCCGCACAGCAGGCACGTTGGATCGGTATCTTCACCGTGGTGTTTGGCGTTGGCCAGATCGTCGGCCCGGTAGCCACCGGGGCGATTGCCGACTATCTGGGCTCTACCAACAGCGTGCTGGTGGTGTCCTGTGGATTGTTGATTGTGGGCGCAGTCATCGCGCGCTGCCAACACAGCGTGGACTGACTCGCCTGGCCCGGGCAAGCGACGCACTTCAACAGCTCAGCGACGCGGACATCACCCCTGCATGATGTCTGCCATCATCTTCTGCGACTTAATCTTCTTCAATTATGATGATGGTATGGTCAGCGCGCAGGGTATGCCGGGCGCGGGCGTCAACGATGAGAGGCTGGTGTTGTACCCGATGGAACAAGCCGCAACAGTCCTGGCGCATGCGTCACAGTGCCGCAAGTCAGCCTCTGATCGCGGTGGCATGTTGGCTGCAGTTGGCGAAACTTCAGGGGACACATTTGCGGCCCACCCATACCGGGAACTTGGGCATGGCGACGCAACAGTCACCGAGCATCGTAGCGCCCGCCCTGCATAGCTAATTTGCTTAAGTGAATCGCCCCGGATTGTTCGCCTTCACCAGCGGCAATACGGACGCCCCGAAACGCTCGGCCTCATCATCGTGCAAATAGCCCGACAGGCAGAACGAATGACAACCTACGTCGATAAAACGTTGCAGGGTTGCAGCGCACTGCTCCGGGTTGCCAACGATGGCAACGCCGGCGCCCGGGCGGACTTCGGTGATGCCGGTCCAGAGGTTGGGGATGATCAGTTGACCTTCTGTTTGCGAGAGTTCTTGCATGCGTTTGTTCGCTTCGGATGCGGCAAACATCGTTTTGATCATGTCTTTGTGCTTGTCGCTGGCGCCTTCGATTAACTGATTGGCAAAAGCCCACGCTTCTTCTTCTGTCTTGCGACAAACGATCTGCAGACGCATTCCAAAACCGATCTGCTCGCCGCGACCGTGTGCGCTTGCCAATTCGCGGATGGCCTTGATCTGAGCTGCGATCCGGTCCGGATGGTCGCCCCAGAACAGGTGCACATCGGAATGTCTAGCGGACATGAGTTTAGCGCGCTCCGAGCCGCCGCCAAGGTAAAACTTCGGGTACGGCTGCTGGTAAATGCTTGGGCGGATGCGCGCGCCGTGTAGTTGATGGTAGCGGCCGTCGTAGTCGACCGGTCCGGCGGTGGACCAGAGCGCTTTTATGATCTCGACCTCCTCTTCCATGACGTCGTAGCGTTCTTCTTTGGCAAACTTGATGCCTTCCGAGTGCGCTTCTTCGTCGCTGGCGCCAGCGATCAGGTTGATACAAATACGCCCTTCGGAGAGCTGGTCAAACGTGGAAATCATCTTGGCCAGCAGCACTGGGTTGATGTAGCCCGGACGTGCGGCGACCAGCATTTTGATTGACGATGACTGCGCAACCATCATCGCACTTGAGATCCAGGCCTCCCAGCAGGCGGTCTGCACCGGCACCAGCATGTACTCAAAGCCGGCACGTTCGGCGGCCGCGGCAACGCGCGCGAACATGTCGAAAGACTGCCGTACCTGCAGCGGTTTGGTGAAGGAGGTGGTATCACCGTTGGTGGGGAGGAACCAGCCGAACTCGAGGGGCGGTGCGTTCAATGGTGTGTACTCATGCGCGGTTGCTTGACGCAGGAGAACTTACCACGTCCACGTCCAGGCGCCCGGTCGCGTGAGGCGCATCCTCGCTCAGTGCGCAGCCATAGGACTAAACACGCTCGCGATAGCCAGGCACACCGCGTCCATCGCGGACATATTCATCGCAGCAAGCTGTGAACAGCCAAGCGCGATGGTCATGTCGATGAATTCGACCGTCCAGGTTGCGGGTATATCCGCACGTATCTCACCTGCAGATTTTGCCTGTTCGACCAGCCCCGACAGAATTGCATTACGTCGAGTCGGGGTATCATTTACTCGTAACTTGACACGCGCCGGATCGAGGGCCAGATCGAATGAGCGAGCCGGTATTTGTGCCGCTGCCAGATTTTCGTGAATACAACGAGGACGATATGGTGTCGCGGTCCGCTTCGTTCTTCGAAGACTTGCACCGTCGGCGCACGGTGCGGGAGTTTTCTGACCGACCTGTGCCGATCGAGGTTATCAACAATGCCCTGCGGGCAGCAGGGACAGCGCCCAGCGGTGCCAACCTGCAGCCATGGCATTTTGTCGTAGTCTCTGGCGCAAACGCCAAACATCGGATTCGCGTAGCCGCCGAGGCGGAAGAACAAGAGTTCTACACACGGCGGGCACCGCCCGAGTGGTTGCAGGCACTAGCGCCACTGGGGACGGACGCAAACAAGAGTTTTCTTGAGACTGCGCCATATCTCATCGCCGTTTTCCTGCAGAAGAATGGTGCACTGCCCGACGGCCGCAAGGTCAAACACTACTACCCGCAGGAATCGACCGGGCTCGCAACCGGCGTGTTAATCACGGCACTACATCACGCTGGGCTGGTCTGTCTAACGCACACACCGAGCCCGATGGGATTCCTGAATGAGATTTTGGGGCGACCCAAGAACGAACGGCCGTTTCTGTTGCTGGTGACCGGCTATCCCGCAGTTGACGCCGAGGTTCCCGACATCAAACGCAAGGCGCTGTCGGATTACGTCAGTTATGTCGAGGACTAGCGAGACTGGTGGAGAATTAGGAGCAACGCCAGCTACAAGTCGACGTCAAAATATTTTTTGAAAGCGTCGTTGTATTCCGGTTCATCCAGAGCACCCATCGCCACGAACTCTTCGTCGCTGATGGCGCGACGACCATGCACAATTCCGGCTGAATCTTCGCCAACCAGCCAACGCAGCTTGTACTGATCCGTCTCGACGGCCTGGCGCATGACTTTGGCCACCTCCTCGGGCTGCACGCCAACCTTAAATCCGGCGGAGAACATCTTCCCGTTGCGACGCATGATGTGGTGGTAAGGAGACGTCTTGTCATAACGGGTCATCGGCGCGGCATTTTCGAAGATGCTGGTCATGATGACGCCAGGCTCCACGTTGACGACGCGCACGCCAAACTTCGCGACCTCGTGCGCCAACGCCTCACCAGCGCATTCCAGCGCCCATTTGCTGGCGGAATAAGGCACCTGGTTTGGCATCGCATACAAACCTTCCATGGACGTGTTATTAACGATGCAGCCGGTGCCGCGCTCGCGCATCTGCGGCAACACGGCCTGAATGCAGCGTATCGCGCCAAAATAGTTGGTCTCGAACATGGCCTTGTGCTCATCCATAGGCGTCAGTTCGAGCGGCGTCGCGCCGCCGATCCCGGCGTTGTTAATGAGCACATCCACCGGCGCGGCGATACCCGCAACCGCGGCCGCCACTGACGCGTCGTCGGTCACATCCATCTGCACGATGGTGACTGGCAAATCGCCGCTCGCTTCTCGCAGCGCGTCGGCCTTGGCCGGGTTACGCATACCGGCGTAGACGCGGTAACCGTTGCGCGCAAATTCAACGCAGGCAGCCAGACCAATACCTGTACTGGTGCCGGTGATTAATGCCGTCTTGGCAGTTTTGGCGGCATCGGCCATGTTGGATGATTCGGACATCGCGCGATGCGCTCTGGCAGCCTAGTAGTCGTCCAGCTGCGGCCCACCGTAGCCGTCGCCAAACACCGCAAATGGCGGCTCGCGCCCCACCAACGCTTCGATCAACGCAAGTTCTTCGTCTTCGTGATTGATAAACGGGGCGGGCCTGATACGCCCGCCGCTCGCGCCCGCCGCAGCCACGTAGCGCGGTGCGTCGTGCTGCTTGGAGACGATAGTTTCACTACTGGACGGATCGTCCGCCGATTGGATGAGGGTCTCACCGTAGCAAGTGCACACGTACGACTCGTCCGGGGAATCTTCTACATAAATCCCCGTGCCGCGAATACCAATCGTCGCCACCGTTGTGTTGAGACGGAGGGGCTGCTTGCGACGCCCAAACACGGACAGTAACGCACCCGTAAACATGCGCACAGCCGAGATGATGGTGCTGCTGCCCTCGATGCGCATACGGCTGCTCGAGCGCAACAGGAACGCGTCGCTTTCTACCGCAAAAATGATGCGGGAGTTGGGCCCGGTCGAAATCTCATCGCCGGGCGCAATACGGGTTTGCAGGTTAGCCGGCGTGCCATTCACTGTCGCCGTGCCGTTCAGACTGAAAATCGATCGCCCCGCGGGCAACGGACCGGGAACGGCCGCCAATTGTTGCGCCTGCGCCCACAACGCCGGGCTCGCGCCCGCGCTCAACAATCCGGCCCCTAGCGCGTGAATCAGAAACCGACGGCGGGCTTCGGCGTTGGGGTCTTCCATCGTCATGTTCTTATTGCCCAAAAGTGTGTCGGAGACATACTATAATACTGAAAGTTGACAGGTTTTCTTACCCTTTGGTGTAGTCCATATGCGATGTAGGCACTGGCGCCTTGGCCTGGCACTAGCTGGGCTCATGATGCACTCGCAGGTCGCCACGGCGGCAGCCACTTTCTTGGATGGCTCGCTGCAGCTCAACTATCTGTCGAATATGAACAACGCCGACCTTGCGGTGGACCGCGAGGATGGTTTCGTGACGGCAGCGCGTTTCTCCGTGAAGCGACGCGAGATTATCGCCCCCAAGTGGGGCGTGCAGTACGGCGCGCGTCTTGAAGCTGACTGGAACACGCGGTTCTCAAACTTGAATCGTGGCGGGATTGGCCTGAATGGACGTCTGCACTGGAAACCGGCGGTTGGCTATACCAAACCTTGGTTTGCGCTGGATGCTGACGTGGTCCTCAGCGAGTTCAGCGACAGCGATATTCGCGATGGTGTTGGCAGCCGCTTCACGCTAATGAGCGGCGCGCGCGTCACGCAACAGTTAAGCGCGCGCGTGGGATACGTATTCGATTGGCGCACCGCGTTTGGAGGCCGCGCGTTCGATAACCGTGGCCATGGTCTGTTTGCCGCGTTCAGCTTCAAGCCCAGCAAGAGACTGGTGTTTTACGGACGCTACGATGCGCGCGTAGGTGATGTCGTCTCCACGGCGGTGCCAAACAACCCGGTCATCGCGGCCGCGGAAGTCATTGAGCAGGACGACGCTTACGGTCTCGGATCCGTTGCCAGCTCCGCGATAGGGCCAGGGCCAGGGCCGGGGCCCGGACCAGGGCTGCTGAACAACAACACCCGATTTGCCTACCGCATCGACGCCGTCTCACACCAGGGTCGTGTTGGCGCCAACTACGCGATCACCCCGGCCATGAGCGTGGACGTGTCGGGCAGGTATCGGGCGACCTACGGCGACGGTAACAACGACTACTTCGGTTTCAATATTCAGGGCGCTTTGTTGTACCGGTTCTAGATCCGGTCTCCCAAGTCGCGCCCTCTGCATCCTGCTGCCTGGATCTCGCCCTCGAGATCGCGCCTTCTAGGCCCCGCGGAGCGTCATACGCGGGATCCAATTGCGGCGGCTTCGCGCAAGCGATCGTTGACCTCTTCATCATCAAAATTGGTCGTCCCATGCTCAAAACGAACGTCTGTGGTGACCGAAAAGGTGTTGACGTTGACGACAGCACGCCAACAACCGTCGGTCTCACTTAACGCAACCGGAACCACGCCACTCCCTGCGCACACGCAAAAGTCGGCGGTGTTGGTACCAAATCGACAACGCATAACCTGCGCCGCATTGCGGACCTCTGCCAGCGGGTGGGCGTCACCGTGAGAGGTCAAGTTGGCGCCATGCTTGCAACAGAACGTACAACTACACGCATGTACGCGCATCCCGCCAGTTCCACCATCGCGGGCTAATCAGGCCGTATTGAATGTTGACGCAATGTCAGCTTTCGGCGATCGATATCTGACTTAATCAGGCAGCGGAAACACGCCCGCGCCCTGGGCCGTGAAAACAAAGAAGGCGGCCACCCCGACGATCAGCAGCAGCGAGTACAAGAGGTACCGCCCATCTCCGACTTCCGGGCGCAAATCCACAACTAGCGTGTTGGCCAGCATGTCTCCAATCCGCTGTTCTTCTTTTGTCACACGCAGTGCGATGTATTCGACGATGAGCGCAATGGGACAAACATCATGACAAGCACGACGGCGTTTCGAATAACGGATCTTCCGGAGCTGCAAGGCGCGGCGGACGGCTCTTCGACGCGTAATCCCGCGAGCCATTTGCCAGGGCTGCGTCCACCGGTATCGCGCAGCAGCAGCAACGCCGCCAGCCCGGTGCCGAGCAGCGGGACCACCGAGTCAAAGGCGGCACTGACAAATCCCGGAATAGAATGTAAACATCAACCAGAAAGCCAAAGACGCGCTTGTTCGGAACCTTCTGTCGTTCAACTCCGTCGCTCGCGATGCGCGCCTCGGGTGGGCGGTATGGATCAGTTCCGCGCAGTTCGGTCATTGTCACCACCTGCGTTCGGTTGGTGCCGCCGGCTGACCCTCGTGGTCTGTCGGTGTCAAACGTTGCGTCGCTGGAGCCACACCACCAGGCCCTGTGCGTTAACCTCCAGGTCAACTTCCATGATGCGCAAGGCGTCCGCTTCGCTCATGGGGCTGCCGTAGTCCCTGAGCGCACTCAGAAGATAATCCGTAAGCGCCAGTTTGATGGCTTGATGCAAGTCACTGGCGTGTGCCTCGCTTTGTGCAATCTCGGCAAATTCTCGGAGGCCCGCACGCAACTGCTCCAGACCGTCCTCGACATCGTCAAGCGCACCAAAATGGGTCAGATAAACGCGACTGAGTCGTAGTTGTTCCAGTTGGTCCAGTGTCTGCAGCCAGGCGTCCGGATCAAAATCCACCGGTGCTGCAGCGGGAAACACGAAGCTTCGCCCGGCCTGATCAAACTCCCTGAACGAGACACCACAAGTATCCCCGGAAAACAGCGCGCGACTTTGTCTGTCGAGCACGCAGTAGTGATGTTTAGCGTGCCCCAATGTGTGATGGAACTGAAGCTCGCGCGATCCGATCGTCACCGCTTCGCCATCCTCTACCGCTCTCACTCGCGGTGCGGCGACGGGCACAATCTCACCGTAGTATCTGGCGAAGTTCTCGTCGCCATAGACCGCACGCGCGCCCGCGGCAAGCTTGGTCGGATCGATCAAGTGGCGGGCGCCGCGCGGATGCGCCAACAGTTCCGCCCGCTCAAACAGGCGCATCAATGTGCCCGCCGCGCCCGCATGGTCCAAATGGACGTGGGTGGGCATTACATATTCGACGTCGCCAGGCTCCAGACCGAGTTCATCCAGGCCAGCCAGTACAGCGCCCGGCCCGTCAATAGCACCCGTGTCTATCACGCACGCGTGTTTGCCGTCGTTGACGATGTAACACGCCGTGGCGTCGCCACGCATGTAGTTGGTATCAACGCGGGTGATGCCTTCACCCATATCCGCAAGTCTGGCGTCGTCAAAGGTCATCTAGCCGCCGATCAACATGTTGTAGCGCACGAAACGCACGCAGCTGGCGTTGCCAAGCTGTATGGACTCATCCAACGACTGGCACATGGCACCATCAATGACTATGGCAAAATCACCACGCTTGAAGCCATCCACGGCGGCCGTCAGCTGGGCCTCCATATCGACAACGCGTGGGGTAAACAGCTCAATTTCGTCGCCGTTCTCTCGGCTGCGCAGCGGCTGCACCAGGGCGACATGGTGCTCCGGAAAGTCCGGTTCGATGCGTTCCACATCAGCAACCACCCGGTCGCGAACCAGGCCCAACACAGTCTGCGGCAACACGTTCAGCGTCAGGTTAAACGCGTGAATCTCAACACCGTCGGCATCAACATCGGTGATCGGTATCGCAGGGGAAGACATGGCCTCGCCGGAATGCACTGAGTAACGTGCCAGCCTCAGGTGACCAGCTTGTAGCCTTTGCCAGCGGCTTCCAGACCAACCACGGTTGGGCTTGCAAAGTGCGTGCCCAACACGCGCGTGCGGTCGTTGCACCACTCGGAGAAACACCGGACACGTGTAGCTATAGCCATTGGTGAATCCGAATCAGCCTTGGAGTAGATATGCGGGTCAGCCAGCTGCACCGGGTGGTGGACCATGTCACCGGTGATGACACCCGCGGAACCCCCCAACATCACACTGGAATGCCCAGGCGTATGGCCAGGCGTCGGCACGACGTGCACACCATCGTCGATCTGATGATCATCAGCGACGAGGTCAGCCAGTCGTGCCTCGATGATCGGGTTGACGCTGTCAGCCATGACCGGCGCCTGAAACTCGTCGTCCGAGTTGGACCAGTGTTCAAACTCGGTCTTGTTGTACAGATAACGCGCGTTTGGAAAAGTCGGAACCCAACGTCCGTCCTTGAGGCGCGTATTCCAGCCGACATGGTCGACATGCAAGTGCGTGCAGAATACAAAATCCACATCTTCCGGCTGCACGCCGGCGGCGGCGAGGCGCTCAAGGTACGGCGACTCCATCTGATTCCACGCATCCACGTTGCGCTCCTTGTGGTTGCCCACACAAGAGTCCACCAGGATGGTGTGATGCGCCGTACGTAAAATAAAACTGTGAATCGAGAGCTTCAGCTTGAAGTCCTCGGTAACGTAATGCGGCGCCAGCCAGTCGGCGTGCGACTTGATGGTGTCGTAATCCGCATTCGCAAACAGCCAGCGCGGCGAGATTGGCCAGATCTGCTCTTCAACCTTCGTGACGTGTACGCCACCAACTTCCCATTCATCGCTCACAACACACGCTCCGCCAGCCGATACAGTCTGTCCTTCATCATATCCGGTGGCTCCGGTTTCAACACAAACAATATGCGAGTGACACCTGCGTCCACAAAACGCCGCACCTCGTCTTTGTCCTGGCGACAGCCAAATAATGTGATATCGATGGTATCGGGGTCCCGTCCGTACTCCTGGTAGGCAGCAACCATCCGTGCGCGCCCCTCAGCGATCGACTCGGGCGTGGACCACAGGTAACGCGGAATCCAGCCGTCGCCGTAGATGGCCGCGCGGCGGGCTGCAACTTTCATTTCGCCCGCGATCAGTATGGGAGGGTTCGGGCGTTGCACCGGCTTTGGTTCGCAGATGAGTTCAGGGAACTCCACGTGGGTACCTTTATATGCCGCAACCGGATCGTTCCAGCAGCGTTTCATCGCCCGAAAATAGTCTTTCATCTGGGCGCCGCGGCGATTCCAGTCGACGTGGAAGATCGCACCTTCTTCTCGCAGCCAACCGGAGCCGGCGCCAATGATCAGTCGGCCGTGCGACAGCTGATCCAGCGTGGCCAGTTGCGCCGCGGATATGAGTGGCGGGCGCTGCAGTATCAGCGTGATGGCAGTACCAATACGGATACGCTCCGTGGCGCCAGCCACGGCGGCAAGCCCAACAAACGGGTCCAGCATGCGGCGGTACTCATCCGGCAGGTCGCCCCCGCCCGGGAACGGTGTTTCGAACTCGGCGGGTATCACCGGATGCTCGGGCAGAAATAGCGATTCAAAGCCAAGCCTCTCCGCCTCCACCCCCAACTCGACTATTGGCATCGTTTTGGAGGTAGCAAACGGCATGATTCCAACTTGCATGTTCACGCTCCTCTTTATCCGACAGCAGGGGCGACCGACGAGCCAAACGCCGGCAACAACTGTTCGGCCCAGGCAGAGACCGTTTCCAGTGCCTCTGACTCGGCGACGGGTGGCAGTATGAGCAAAGCGCGGTCCGCGCCTGCCGCCGCAACATCATGCAACGCATCCAGCTCGGGCGGACACCGAAACACGTTCATCGTGAAGCGTGAGAAGTCGCGGCCTGCGGCGGCAAAACGCTCAGCGAGCACCGCTCTCGTTGCAGCCATGTGCTCGAGTGAGGTGCGGTCATAACGCGGCATCCAACCATCGCCGTACTCGAGGATGCGGTCGGCGGCGTGGCGTAATTCGCCTGCAATCAAAATGGGCGGGTGCGGATCCTGCACCGGCTTCGGGTCGCTGTAGAGTGGCGGAAAATCGACAAACTCGCCGTGGAACTCGGCAATTTCCTCTGCCCAGCAAGCCTTCATGGCCAGCAGATGTTCCCGCGTCTGCGCCCATCGTCGCGTCCAGTTCACGCCGAGGATTTCACCCTCCTCGCGCAGCCACCCAGCGCCGACGCCAAACTCTAAGCGCCCGCCAGAGACAAGATCCAGCGTGGCCACTTCTTTTGCCATCACCAGCGGCTCGCGCTCCGGTACTAACGCGATGCTGGTACCGAGACGTAGCCGGGTTGTGGCGCCTGCCGCCCCCGCCAGGCTCACCATCGGATCCATGATGTGCGCGTAGTGCGACGGCATCGCGCCACCGCCGTACGCGCTCGCGCGTTTCACTGGCATGATCGGGTGATCGATCATCCACATCGACTCAAAGCCACACGACTCAATGTGACGGGCAAGGCGTTTGACATCTGCAAAATAGGATGTCAGCCCGCAAACGATTCCCAGGTCCATGTCCAGCGTCTCCTCAACGTCAACTGCGGTCGCGGGTAAATTACGGTCCGGATGCAACGGTGGACGTTACGCACTCCGTGACAGCATGCGGGAGATTTGTCACAAACTCCGACCGGCCACGATGCTACATTAAGATATCGCCGGATTGTGGCCGCACCAAGACAACCCGTCCAGGAGGACCCGCGCATGTCTGACAATCTCGAAACCATCCCGCTGTTGGTGCCAGGTGCCACGACGACGGCCAGTCCGGTCACTGTTGTCGCCCCGTGGGACCTGAGCCCGATCGCACATGTGACCCGCGCTGACCGCGCAGTAGTCGACCAGGCCCTGGATACAGCCTACGGGCTGTACCGCAATCGCGACGCGTGGATACCCATGCGCGAGCGCGTGCAAATATTGACGCGCGCAATGGGCATCATGCGCGAACGGCGCGACGAACTGGCCGTTGAGGCCGCACGCGAGGGTGGTAAGCCGCTTGTAGACTCGCTGGTCGAGGTCGACCGCGCCATCGACTCGGTACACATTTGCATCGACGAGTTACGCAGCCGGGCTGGTGAAGTTGTGCCAATGTGCGTCAGCGAAAGCTCAAAGAACCGCGTCGCGTTCACGCGCAAGGAGCCGATCGGTGTGGTTGTCGCCGTCAGCGCCTTCAACCATCCGCTTAACCTGATCGCGCATCAGGTAGCGCCCGCCGTTGCGACGGGTTGCCCCTGCATCGTGAAACCATCCGATCGCACAGCGCTGTCATGTCTGCATTTCGTGCAGATCCTGCACGAGGCAGGCCTGCCACCAGAATGGTTGCAAGCTGTCGTGACGGCTGACCGCAAAGATGCAACCGCACTGGTGACCGACCCGCGCGTTGGCTTCTTCAGTTTTATCGGGTCCGCGCGTGTCGGCTGGTCGCTGCGGTCGCAGTTGTCTCCAGGTACCCGTTGTGCGCTGGAACATGGCGGCGCGGCCCCCGTCATCCTGGCAGCAGACGCTGACCTCGCACGTGCTATTCCATCCATCTGCAAAGGCGGCTTCTATCATGCCGGTCAGGTCTGCGTGTCGGTTCAAAGGGTATTCGCGGACAAATCAATTGCGCGACACTTTGCCGAGCAACTCGCCGCGAGTGCCGCTCAATTGATTGTGGGAGACCCGACCGTCGCCGAAACAGAGGTAGGCCCGCTGATTGTGCCGGGTGAAGTTGAGCGTGTGCATGAATGGGTCCAGGAAGCTCGTGACGGCGGTGCCGAAATCCTGTGCGGTGGCGAACCTCTGTCGGAGACCGCTTACAAGCCCACCGTGCTGTTGAATCCGCCAGCAGACGCCAAGGTGTCGTGCGCCGAGATTTTTGGCCCCGTTGTTTGTGTGTACGCGACGGACTCGATGGATGCCGGTATCGATGTCGCCAACTCGCTACCGTTCTCGTTCCAGGCAGCCGTATTTACGGAGTCCATCGAGACTGCGATGCGCGCTTCCACCCGCCTCGACGCCGCGGCCGTGATGGTAAACGACCATACGGCATTCCGCGTCGACTGGATGCCGTTTGCGGGCATGAAAGAATCTGGCCACGGCGTGGGTGGTGTACCGCACTCGATGCACGAGATGCAGGTCAACAAGATGACGGTGATTCACTCACCAGAGATTTCCGACTAGAACAGTAGTAAGAGGTCAGGCTGGCAGCGCTGGTGCTCTGGCGATGCGGGCTACCAGTCGGTAGGGGTCGCGGTTCCCGCCTTGGTAGTCGAGTTCAGGTAGGCGGGTACCTTCCATGTGAGCATCTCTTCGAGCGGTCCGACCTCTTCTGCCTTAGCGCTCGCAATCATGAGCGCCCGGAGGTGCAGCAGCTTTGCCGCGACGGCGGGGGTGTACTCGGCAGAACGGTCCGCTACGCGCGCGTTCTGGAACGGCGGATCCGTACGCGACGACTTGGGCTTGACGCCCGCCATCGCACGGCTACAGCCAGTCGTCTTCCAGGGGATATTGGCTGAGCCGTTCGCATCCGTCTGCGGTAATCAATACCTGCTCCTCGAGCTTCACGCCTTCGCCACCGTGCACAGATCCCATCTAGGACTCAACGCAGACCGTCATACCCTCTTCAAAGACGCCGTCGTTGCCTTTGCGCTCCCAGTCTATCTTGTGGCCAATGGCCGGGTACTCGTCGCACAAACCCACGCCATGGATGGCTGAACCATAACGATTGGGCAGGAACTCGTCCGGGATCTCCCACGCTATGTCTACGAATTCGCGGGAGCCCAATCCGGGCCGCAATAAAGATTCGTTGTGTCGAATCTGCTCCACGGCAAGGCCATAAACACGACGCTGGTCGTCGGTTGGCTTGCCGCCCGCACAACCAGGAACGCGAGATGTCGGCGCAATACCCATAGGGGCCGATAAGATTCGGTATCAAAACTCATGATCTCACCAGCCTGGATGGGCCGCATGCTGGACTCTCTGAACCAGGGATTGGTGCGCGGGCCAGCGCGTAACAGACGTGTTTCGATCCATTCGCCGCCAAGCCGGATATTGGTCTCATGCAACTGTGCCCACAGCGCGCTTTCCGTGATCCCAGGCTCAAGCTTCAGGCGCATGTCCGTCATCGCCTGTTCGCAGACGTCAACCGCTTTGCGCATCAGCACAATCTCATCTGCGGATTTGATTGCACGCGCGGTCTCCATGAGTTCCAACGCGTCAAGCACTTCGATGCCCTCGCTCTGCAAGGCGCCAACGCCCTCGACACCCATGCGGTCCACAGCCAGACGTCCGTTGCCCCCGCCGTACTGGCGCACCAGATCCGCTATTTCCGCTGCCCACAGTTTGACCTTCTCGCGAAACCGGGGGCCGGCTGCAGAAGTAGTACCAGGACGTTGTTGGCCGCACCTTATCAACGCCAGGCAGGCCTTCGCACAGGTGCCTGTGAGGGCCGTATTCGAACATGACCACGGGGCCCTGCGTTGGCACGAAGGTGTAACGCGCCTCGTTATGCGAACACCAGACCTGCATGTTGGTGGCATCAGTCGCATAACGCGAATTCAGCTGGTCGTATGACAGCACGCCCGCATAGTCGAAGCGGCGGAGTTGCTCGCGGATTCGTCCCAGTCGGTACATCCGTACGGCGTC
>JACLAC010006014.1_pt1 | contig 17692 bp, 11 predicted proteins | sample 8027881 | NCBI WGS metagenome assembly JACLAC01 (sample SAMN15725517, study PRJNA655200) | protist metagenome | isolation source: fluorescence activated cell sorting (FACS) single amplified genomes of... | place: Spain: Blaines Bay Microbial Observatory, Mediterranean Sea | collected 2016-01-19
AGATTTCTGGGACGCCGTTGATGGCCGACGCGACGGGTGCGCCATCGAGCTCGCCGACCAGCATGCGGAATAGCGGCGGTGCAAGTGGAGGAGGCACAAGCGCGAGAGCGGCCGAGCGCTCGGAGCGCGAGAAGAAGGAGGCGGAAAGGGAGGAGCGCGAGGCGCAGAAGAAGCTTGCAAGGCTACGAGAATGCCGCGACCAGGAGGATGCGACCGGCTTCGACACTCTGAATCAAGGCGGCTTAATCTTGCTCTCCGAAAAGGAGGAGTCCCGCGCGATTGACGTGATTGGCTCGTCTGGTCTAGTCGCCGCGTCTCGTGAGGGCAACTCGACAACAGTACGCCATAACATGTCGTTAGCTGCCGGTGTTGGCGTCGGAGATCTATTCGCGATGCATGTCGGCTCTCCGCAGCGTTGGGAGTACGTCGTATGGGGGGAGCCGTATGCGGAGATTGTCCGCTCCGTACAGTGCCATGCGCGTCCTGGAGATGTGCTCGCTTCACAAGACGTCCTGTCCTTAGCGCCGGATGCGATTGGCCTCTCTGCAGACGCGGCCGTACCTCTCCCCAATTCGTTGCTCTTGCTTAAGACAGTCGACTCGTCGGCTGTTGGCGTGGACGTCGACAAAGAGCACGAGCGCGCCGACCAGATCGCATGGTCTGTTGTCGGCAATGGCGTGGATAAAGAGCAGCATACGCAAGCGCGTCAGGAGGTTCTACCGTATGTTGCGGGCTCCGAGCGTGCGGTCATCTCTAAAGGCGGCGTATCGGCGGCACGCAACCACAGAGCCGCGTTAGAATGCACGGTGATGGTGATCAAGATTGTGGCCGATTATCGGAACGCGTCGTCTGTGATGCGGACGACGGAGGCGGTTAGACTGATACAAAAGGTATTATATCAGCACGAGGCCGCATTCAAGCATTTTGTGCAGATGGGGCACGGTGGGTTGGCGGTAACAGGATTCGGATTGCCGCCATTCACCTTGAAACCCGCGTCGTGTGCAAGGCGCGCCGTTGCCGCCGGATGTGCTGTAAGAGCAAAGCTCGCTCAGATTGGTGTCTTCTGTACTGTTGGCATCTCGGCAGGACCCGTGTGCATAGGCTGCCTACCTTCCGCCGAGCGCATAGAATACGCGTTGATAGGCCGCCCCGTCGCGTTGGCCATACAAATGGCGAATGCGTGCACCGCGCGTCGGCCCTTACTCATCGACGACATCTGCTTTCAGGCGTCGAAGACGACGTATAACTGCGAGCCGTTACGCGCGGTGTTGCATTCTGGCGGCGACGGCAACTTATCGTGCCGCATCGTGATGCTCTTCTCTCTCGTGTCTACGAAGCCGATCACACAAGAGCGCAGGGAGGGGCAGCAGCCACACGACGTCACACAATGGCTGCGCTCACGCGGTCTACAGCAGCATCAGCGGCAGGCGGAGTCGTTATTATCTGCGGTTGCGATCCGTGAGCTTCGCGAGTGCTTTGACGGCCTGAGTGCAGGGGGCGATTCCATTGGTTTGCCGCAGCTACGCGCGGCGCTCAAAGAGACGAAGCTCTTTTCGGAGGCGACTCTTGTGAATGCGCTCTTCGCGAGGATGGACACCGACGGTTCAGGCCGTGTGTCGTGGCCGGAGTTTCTTGAGGCGATACAAGCGTTTGATGCCGAGAGCAACACGAATAATGATGCGGACGAGGAGCAGGGATCAGGTACCTTAGGTGAGAATATCCGCTTGTTACTATTGGCGTACGGACATCGACGGCATTTACAGCGGCAGTTGGGTGAGAGCTTCTCTGCAAAATACTACGCTGGACCGTTGGGCAATCAGACCGCTACATCACGATCGGGGCGACGGGATGGTGAGACGCATGCGATCCATAGGGTTTCCGCGCCTTTACGGCAGCGCTCGATTGACATCCATGAGGCGGAGGCGATCGCAGAGGACGCGACCGATATGAATTTAATCAACAAGGATGGTACAATCAACTTTGTCGAGATGAGTAGCATGAAGAGGCGGAGCGTCACTAAGGATGAAAGGCATACAAGAGGAGGTAGAAGAGTCTCGATCGCGCCAATGAGGGAAGGCTCGTTCTCGAAGCGCGGCTCTGCTACTTCAACGGCCGGCGCGCCGTCGCCCAGCGGGCCAAAGATGCTGCAGCGCCGCCCGTCTTTTCACAAGGCGATGAGCAAAGGCAATGCCGGGCGTGGGGCGACACCGAGCAAGAATGAGCTAACGACAGATGAGATTCTCTTCTCACGACGCGGCTCGGGCCTCCTGACTACGCTTGCGAGCGCGGGAGGTGGCAATGACGCGCCAGGTGGCGGCGGCTCAAACAAAGGCCGCGATTGGTCGGGCCTGCCGGAGGAGGTTGCTTTGGCCATCCTTGATGACGAGAGCGAGAGAAAGAAGGAATCGCTGCTATCGATCCTTGAGGAGTCTTCGGCCAAGTTTGCACAGTATCTCGAGACGCGGCCAGAGGGTTGGGGTGTAAGAGATGCGATTGCTGAACGCGAAGCCGCGGCAGAGGAGGCGAGGCGCCGCAATGAGCTGCTTGCAGAGGATCTCAAATCGTCATATCTCGTCGGAGACGGCGCAGTCAGCAGCGGCAACAAGCAGGTTAGGCCAGGTACTGCGACGCGCCTCGTTGCGCCGGGCAAGCAGGTTGGCGTCCAAGCGGGGAGGCGCCAGGCCTCCGACGCGGCGAGCGTGTTTGTTCAACCTGACCAGCGGCATACATTCGGCGAGGAGCGTCTCACTATGGCGGCGGCCAACAGCCCGCGCCGCTTTGTCTTTGCCACGTCGGGTGGCAGCACGACGAGCGAATCGATCCGCCAACCGAATTATTCGTACTGGAATGGCGATGCTTCCGCCATGCAGGCCGAGCGTGCGTCGGCTGCGGCAGCCCTTCTTGAGCCGCCGCCACCTCCTGCCGTCAACCCATTAGACCACCCGACACTGAATGACTTACTCGCGGACAGTGAAGACGAGGAGGAGGAGGAAGGGATGATCGCGAGTAATACGCAGGAGTTCGATACCCTCTATGGAGGCGAGAGCTCGGGAGCGGAGGACGCACTTACGTCGCTGACACCCTCACCGCCGCCGTTCAAGCCAGAAGCGAGCAGCGTCAGCAGATTCGAGCGGCCATCGACCGCAACCGCAACGATTGCGCTGCTACCTGCCGCGGCGAATGCTCCTGTCAAGCCTCCCTCACGCGTCCAATCCGCACGCCCACGACCCAACTCCGCCTCCTCCCTCGTCCCTCTTGCGACGGTCCTTGCGATGCTCTCCGACATCTCGACGTCTAGTTCCGATCTGGAGACACTCGAAGTCGCGAAGCGTGCGCGGCAGCATGCCTTCATGCAGCAGAGACAGTTTGGCGGCGTGCGTGGCGAGTTGAGCGCGGCGGTCCAGGCGGTGCTCTCGCGGGTCCTCAGGGAGGAGGGTGGTGGCGACCGTCCGGCTAGTGCAGCGCAGGAGGCACCAGCAGCACCTCCGCCGCCCCGCTCGCCCCTCTGGTCGCACGCGCCGCCGCCACAGCGGCCGCACACTGCAATGGGACGCACCGCGCAAGCGCCGCTCTCCGCGCGCCCTCCCTCCTCACGCGGTGCGCCGCCCTCGGCGAGAGTGCGCAACATCCAGTCGGCCAGAGGCGCAAGAGGGCCGTCGGTCTTGCTCGCGACGTCCGACCCTCGGAGGCCGCCGAGTGCAGCGCTAAGAGAGACGCTCGTCAAGCCGGGCGTCGTGCAGTTGGTAGGGCCTCCGTAGATATTTACTGATGTGAAAGTACGTTGTAAAAAAACTCACGCCATCACTCTCATCTTCGCATCTCCCTTCGTGCCTCACTCACCTCACCTTGTAAACACACCTTCGTGGGCGTTGCTCCCGTCACACTCTCACCATTGCCATTCTTCTCCGCCCTACAGTGCCGACGCGGGCCCGCGCAGCTTGCCCGCAATGTAGAAGAGCGTGCTCAGCTGCGACGGCTTGACTCCCACCCGGAAGCCACCGCCATGGAATGCCTGATGCGAGAAGAGGTCATACGGATGTACCATCGTCGCCGACGGCTGAGAGAGCGCCTGTTTATTCGTCACGTCGTGCACGAGCAATGCGGCCATGCATGCCGAGACCGTCTCCTGATCAAAGCACGCAAACGGTCGGAAGTGACCCATTCCGTTCAGACCGACCGCAACAGCTCCCGCGTTCTTGTTGTCGCCCGCGACCATCGACGCCGTACGTGCGGGCGGCGCGCAATTCGCAGACACGATCAGCCCATCACGAGCGCGCGCTAACGTGCTCCGCCACATTTGTATCGTCTTTGCTAACGCGTAGTTTGGGCCTTGCATGTTAATCATGCCGTCGTGTACATATCGAGGGGGGCTGGTGCCTTTGACTGGCGGCCGTGCGTTCTGAGAGTAGCCGATGAAGCTGAGCCACGAAGAGCCGTAATTTGCCTTAGAAGCGCTCCACGCGGCCTCCGGGATGTCATAAGCCAACGACGGCGTCTGAATGTACGCGAGGCTATTACACGGCCCGCCGGACGCCTTAGAGAGCGCGCTCATGATGAGATCGGCTCCAATCGTCACACGGACATGGGCGTCGCTATCAAGATACGTGTACATCCCGACAATAGCATTCGGCTTGTTGGCTTGAGCGATCGCCGTCTTGAGCCACGCTAATAGCTCAGGAGTGTCAACCATCAAATCGGCACCCGCAGACGCCGCGAGCTCCGCTTCGCTCATCGTTGATGGGTCTCCGGACACTGGAAACATGAGGGTTCCGGTGGTGCCCTTTGCCATCGTGATTAAGTCGGACCAATTCTGCGGCTTCTTTCGCGCGACGCCAATAACGGTCGCGCCCCACTTTAATAGGTGCTGCAAGGGGCCTAAAGCGGAGGTCGCGCCGAGGACGATGAAGACCTTGTCCGAGAGGTCGGGCACGCCGCCAGAAGCGATATGCGCAATGCCAGTCTCGACGCCTGGCTCCTGCGTGCCGACCTCCGTCCACTTTTTGAGCTCCTTGAGGAGCGCGTCGTTTTCGAGATTGGTACCCTCGTACGGCACGACAACCTTCTTAAAAGGCAAGCCGCTGCCCGTGACTGATGCTGTGGAGAGTGCGGCCGCGGCCGATGGCGAGGCCATGGCCTCTGCGAGCGATGTGGCCTTGCCGTCCCGCATAAACTCGAAAGAGGAGTAGACCGCCGCGAGGCCGGCCTCAGCAATGGCAATTGCGGCGGTAGGCGACGCCGAACCGGCCTCCATAAGCGCGACGACGTGCTTTTCGTAGCCGCCACGAAAGTCTTTTTCAGAGGCTATTTTATTCGAGAGCTTTTCGTCGACGGCCTTTGCGGCGGCAGAGAAGACCGCCTTACCGCCAGAGAGTGTGGAGCGCTTGCCCGACTTGGGGTCGGCGGGGAATAAGACGCCGTTCTCGGGCTTCGTGATAGTGGGTGGCATGGCGTGGGTGGGCGCTCGGTGCGCAAAGGAAAGGAAGCAGATGCTATGAATCGCGGGTCTCGTGCTGCGAGCGGCGCCCGCCGTCGCTGCAGACATGGGCGGCCGAGCGCTCGTTTGCCTACTCGGGATCCTCTCGATACACACCATTTCGGCATCGAACGCGACCTCAACAGCGCCAATAATAAATTCCGTGCCACCAATAATCTCCACCGCCTCACAACCCGACAACCACACGATCGGCGACGGCACCGCATTAGACGTGCCGATGCTTCCCGAAGCGACAGCCACAGCCACACCGCTCTCAATACCGTCCGCCGAGAAGGACGCCGCCGCCGCATTTAATCAGACAACAGTACAACCGCAGCCGACGCTTCAGCCGCAGCATACTGCGCAGCCAAATAAACCTGCATCGACGCCGCCGAGCAAGGACATCCTGCAGCAGGCGCGCGCTGGCCTCACGACCGCGCTGCGCGAGGTAAAAAAGTGCCGGCAAAACCACGCGCAGTGCCAAGAGGATTTGACGCAGTGCCAGCACAACAAGTCGCCAGCATCAGCTGCTTCGAGCAGCAGCGAACACAGCAGCGACAGCGCTGGTAAGCTCCGCGAGGCGCAGGCCTCACTCGAAAAGTATCGCCACGAGTACGCCGAGCTGCGCTCACGTGCTGAGACGCTGTCAAAGACCGCGCAGCAGCAGCTACAGCAGCTCAAAAAGGAGCAGTTAGAGGCGAAGTCTCAGGAGGAGCAGTGCCGACGACAGCTGTTGGAGGCCGCCGCCGCCGAGAGCGCGCATGCGAAGCTCCAAGCGCAGAGCCGGCAGATGGCGACGCAGCTGTCTGTGTTACGGCGGAAGCTCGAGCAAAAGGAGCAGATTGAGAATGCGATAGAGGGCAAGCACAACAAATTGACGGAGGTGTACAAGAGTCTGGAGTCGGAGTGCCAGGTCGAGCTGCAGCGATGCAAGTCGCACCTGGCAGGAGGAGGAGAGCATGGTGCGCACGAGGAGGCGGTACCGCCGCCGCCAGAGCAGCAGCAGCAGCAGCAGCGAGCACGCGTCTTAGAAGCGTTGCCGCAGCCGTGCAGCGCGACAGCGAATGGCGGAGGCAGCAGTAGCAGCGGCGGCGGCCTGCTATTTGGCGAGGAGCATCAGCTGAGGCTACTCCTCGGCGTCTTTGCCGCTGGCGTGCTCGTTGGCTGGGCGGTGCGATTGCCAGGCAAGGCGCGCAATGGGGCCAGCCACAGCCTTCCGATCCGCGGCACGCGCGTGGAGGAGGTCAATGGCTGGATGCCCTACACGGATAGCATGAAATTGTCATAGAGAAAGTCTCGTTATAAATCAAAAACAGCGCACACAGATAAAAACACTCGCATGCACAGAAAACACCACAACAAACAGAGATCGCAAAACTCTCAACTCATCTCACTGCTAAAAACGAAATTCGACTCAACACAGTACCCGCTCTCTCTCTCTCAGTAATGCGAGCTCGGTGCGGGCGCCTCCGCCAGGTACATTCTATAATTCTTCTGGATATTCTTCGCCGCCTCCGTCTCCGCAAACGTCGGTGCCGGCGCGGGCACATTCGCAGGTCCAGGCGCGCCATACAAGGCCTCCTCCAGCTCGATGTCCTTGTTCGTGACCGAGAACATTGATACCCGCTTGAAATGGGTCGGCTGCGGGCTCAGGCCCTTCCCGGCCTTCGATAAGCCCTTTAAGTTGCCGATGAGCCGGCGCTCCTGTCCAGGCTTCTTCCACGTACCGAGCACATCGCTCATCATCGCCAAGCTGTCGGTGAGCTCCTCCACCATCGCGACGTTCTCCGCATGTCCTGTCGCCTCGTCGAGATGACTCGCAGTCTCTCGGGTCGGAGAGCTATCGTGCGCCCAGCCGCCCTTGCGCCGCGCGAGCGCGGCCGCCTCCGGCATCGGCGGGAGAAAGGTGATGGGCTCCTGAAGCGCCGCCGCGCATCTCCGGCGGACAAAGGCCGCGTGCCGCTCGGCTTGCTTGCGCTTATTCGGGAAGCTCTCGCCGCGGTTGAGCGCCTTCTGGAGCGACGCCGCCCGCTTGCTGTGAAAGTTTTGGAGCGAGGTCGCGCGCTGGCTCGCGTGCTTCGTCGCGTCGCGCAGCTCCAACGCCTGCTGCTGCGAGAGCACGCTCATCAACGAGAGGCGCGACGACGACGACGACGTCGGCGTGCGAAGCCGCTCCTGCGAGCGCTGCCGCTCCATGCTGGAGAGCGGCCTTTGGTGCGGCCGCGGGTCGAACGGCGGCGGCGACCACGCGCCCTGCAGGGGCACGCGGCCTAGCTCGCGGCCGTAGATGGCCATCGGCGTCGGCAGGGCGGCGCTGCTCTCGCCGCCTAAGTATGGAGTGCCGACGCGAGAAGTTGGTGAGGCATTATTTCGGTACGTGGGCCCGCGCAGCTCGCTGAAGACGGAGGACGAAGTGGATGGTCGGAGGAGGTTGGTGGACGATGGAATGGCCGGGGTGGACACCGAACGGCGCATTGCTGCGGGATTTTCAGTCTTTTTTCCTGGATGGAGAAGACGGGCGCTCCAGCGTCGGCTTGCGCCAGAACGTCGGAATGGTTGTGAAACCGCACTTTTGTCCGTTACGAAACGGAGAACTTGACGATTTAGTCGCGCACAATACTCTCGACTCAGATAAACACTGGCTATCGCATTGCCGTGTGTCTGCCGGTGTCAGCCAGTGCTGATGAAGTTGTGAGTTGCGGATTCGCGCGTCGGCCAATTCATCACCGATGCCTTACGGCGTCGTCGCCCGCGCCGCGCCGCGTTCTTCCCGCGAGGAACCCTTGGCGGCCTCCACCGAAACCATGTCGGTCGATTACAGCTCGCCGCAACCCGTTCCGCGGCCACGCACCACCAGCGACGAGTGCAAGCCGGAAGATTGCAAGCGTGCGTGGATCGGCCTTTGCTGTGTCCTCCCGCTCATCGCGTGCATCCCGCTCTTCATCACGGGCGCGATCAACCTCGGCGAGGCGGCAAGGGACAAGCGCTCCGACCTGCTCGCAACTTACCGGAATAAAATCATCTCGTGGCGCCACTCGAAAGGCCCTCAATTCATGTCGCTCGGCATTAGTCTCAAGTATCCGTCCGGCCCGCAGCCGATGCGTGCCGAGCGCGTGACCCTCGCGCCATCCTACTTTGGCGAGCCGGGGCCCTTCTTAAGCGACCTTCCCGTCATCCAGGACTATAAATATTTCGATTATGTTCGCTGCCCCGGCGGCGCCGTCAATAGAACATGCGCTATTCAGATGGTGTCCTCGAGTGGCCGGACGCTGTTGAAGACCTCAATCATGCCGCTCATGCAAGTCGGTCCGACCGTTCACACCATCCAATCGGGCCTCTGCCAGTGGTATGACGAGCGCGACAAGTGGCACCCGATGGCGGCGATGGGAATGGGCTATTGTGATGCCAATCACGGCCCATCACGCTGCGTCCTCGATCACTACCTTGATGCGTACGGCTGCCCGACCGATGTGATCCAATCGACGCAGCTCGTCCACGCCGGATGGGGTCAATGGGCGACGCAGGTCAACCAGAAGAAGCGCTTTGCGTATGAGGGTGGCAAGTGCTGGGACTATACGGATTGCTTCTGTCATTGCGAGTCGTCGGGCTTCACCTTTAAGACGGACACGACGCAAGGCTATGGGTTCACGGGCTACGGTTATTGGTATGGTAACACGTGGTATCCATTCACAAAGCCATTTGCGCAGATGAGTGGCCAAGAGAAGGCGCAGCAGTGCCATGCGGCCTTTCAAGGTATTGGCCATCAATGTGCTGCGGAGGACGTGACGTTGCAGTGCTTTTATGCGGGAGGGTATCCAAAGAAGCCGTGCTCTTCATACTGCAAAGAGATGGATACAAGGACGGGGACGTACACGCCGCCAACGCAATTCGTGACGATGTCTACCTATTACGGGCCGTGGGGGTCGAAAGGATCCTACCCTACGTATCATAATGTGCCTGGTATGTGTCATTGGACGACGACGCATACCGAGCAGATCAAGAAGCTACATCTCGTGACCAAATCGGATGGGTCGGCGGAGTTGTCGTCCAAGTATGTCGAGAGAAAGAAGGTCGATGTTGGTGATCTGCCCTTCCCGACGCCAATACGCCAATACGTCAATGTTGAGCTGTGGATTAGCTCCATCGATGGTCCAAGCCTTCAGGCGAAGAATCTTCTTAATGGCTGTGTGGGCCAGAAGCCGACTCCAGATCACAAGTGCTTCGGAAGGGATGCAAAGGAATTGCAGGCGACGGGCGACGCGTTAATGGCGGTTGGTGGTGGGTGTTTATTCTGGTCGGCGTTCACTTGCATCAGCGTCTGTGCGCTCAACGCGCTGACGCAGCGACGGAAGCGGCGGATGCACGAGCGGGCGGCGGCGCTCAACACGCTGACGCAGCCGCCGAGCGAGGACACGAGCTATGTGAGCCCGCAGGGGAGTCTGTATCCGTCGGTGGGGTGAGGGAGGCGAGAGTGAGGCGGGTCATGTGTCGTGTTTTGTGACGAGTTTGTTCCTGTTCCGCTCCTACTCGACCGACACCACCGCCGGCGCGCCACACCCACGCGCCTCCAACCAACTCGCGCACTTATCAGCCCAGAAGCGCTTCAGTCCAAAGCCGTGGTCGCCGAAGTCGCCTTTGATGTACTCCAAGTGCTCGCAGCCCGCCTCCTTTGCCGCCGCAATGTACGGGTCGGTGTCATCAACCGGACACACCCAATCCGCCGTCGACGCCACAAGAAAGGTCGGCGGCGGTTTGACAAACGCCTTGCCTTTTCTCAAGCCTTCCCGATGGTTGATCAGCGACTTGACTTGTGGGCTGTCCGTCTCTGCATACGAGAAGCCGCACTCGTCATCAACAAGCCAGCCGTCGGGGTTGATGCAAGGGTAGACAAGGACCTGCGCGTCCGGACGCTCCTCATCCTTTGCTGCAGCGCAGGTGCTCGAGACGAGATGGCCGCCGGCCGAGAAGCCAAACGCGACGACAGGGCCGCCATTCGAGTGCTGTCGCGCCAATTTGACGGCGCCTCTCAAATCTTCATGCATCTCATTCAAGCCGTGTTTTGGCAATAGCCGGTAGCGCAATACGTACGCGCGAATGCCCATGCGCTCGGCAACCCATCGTGCAATAGGATAGCCCTCGCGAGGATGAAGAAATTCGTAATTTCCGCCGGGGCAGATGACCGCAGCGCCCTTGCCAATCGTAGCACCCTCTGGCGGATCGTACGGCAGCAGCAGCGGGCCGTCGTCCTGAAAGAGCAAATCGTTGGATAACGCAGGGAATGATTTTGATTTGCCGCGCTCGTCCTCCAGTAAAATCCACTCGGGCATTTCCTTCCATTCCTTCTTGCGCACGAGATAGGTCGGCTTGTCGGACTTGGGATGCGGCCTGCCGTCGACTTTAATTGGTGGCAACTCGACGGCATTTGCACCCTCTAGCGCCTTCTTCTTCGGCTTCGATTTTTTCTTTTTTTGTGGCGCCGGCTCCTCGACGGACGGTGCGCTGACGGCTAGCTCGTCGAGCTTTGCCGCGACGTCGTCGACCGACGTTTGGACGGAGGCCGACATGCGACCGATGACTCCTCTACTCCACGTGGTGAGGGGGACAGGACGTAACGACACTCACGACTACACCTCACGCCAGCGCCTTCTTCTGCACCTCATAATCGTCATAGACCGCCTGCAAGCTCGCCGTCGGCTCGGCCAACTCGGGCACCAGACGCATGAGGGATTTGTAGAGCGGAAGGACCATGAAGCCGATGAAGCCGAGCTGCGAGCCGATGCGCGGCAATCCCGCGCTGTGGGTGGCGCGGTCAAAGCCCTTTGTGATCTCGAATCCCGCCGCCTTCTCCGCATCGCCTTGGTTGAAGAACTCCTCGAGGACGCGATCGGTCCACAGCGCGACGTACGTCTTGCCCTTGCTCAGATAGGATAGATCCGCGAGCTTGATCGCCATCTTGAGGCACAGCAGCTGCTCCTCCGCGCGCATCTCCTGAAAGTTGTCGCTGCTCTCCTCGGCCGCGACCATGTCGCTAAAGCTGTCGAGAATATGCTTGTGCGATGCGAAATCGGTCGCGAGGATGAGCGCGACGAGGCGCTCACGCACGCGCTGGCGGTCGCTCGGCGCGAGCGGCTCGAGGAGGTTCGTCTTCTCGAGCAGCCGGAAGGTCGTCGCAAGATGGTGGCGCTCGAGCGGCGACGAGTAGGCGTGCGTGAGCGCGTACTCGCTGTGCGTCTTATTGTGAAAGTCATTGTTGCGGCCGTCATGGTTGGCGTCGTGCCCGGCGGCGGCGACGATCGCGATGAAGACGTCGAGCGGCTCGGCGGCGCACGCTCCGAGGGAGTTGGTGGTGACGAGCCAGTGGAGTGCGTGGGTCACATCGCACGCGTGCTGCGCGTTGTGATACGGCACGCGCTTGTAGCTATTCTCGACCTCCGAGAAGAAGGAGAGCAGCGACTCTGATGTGAAGCCGAGCTTGTCCCTCAGGCCATGGCGCTCGCAAAGGGCCCAGCAGAGCGCGAGGAGCGGGTGGCCGCCCGTGAGAGTCGACAGGCGCACCGAATCGAACTCCCACTCGAGCACGCCGTGCTCGAGGATTTGGCCGAGCTCCGCCTCGTGGTTATTCTTCACCGCCGGATGCACCACGCGCTGCGAGAGCGCAATGGAGCGCGCGACCGTCTTGAAGCGGCCGACCATCGGCGGCCTCGGTGTGTCGTCGAGCTCGGGACCGAGGTACTGGCGCACGCCGACGACGTAATTTGTCGGCGCTTTCGCCAGCAGGGCTTGCAGGGCCGCGTCGCGCGCGGCCGCCGACTTCTCGGAGCTCGATCGCCGCTGCGCCAGCGTCAGCACATCGATGGCGCGGCCGAGCTTGTCGCGCATGGCCGCGTCTCCCGCTTCGAGCATCGAACGCAGCTCGGTTAGCAGCTCGAGGGCCTGGCAGAAGGGTGTCAACGGCTGCGAGACCGGCACCACATCCTTGAGCTCGGCGAACACCTTTGATGCACGCATCTCGAGTGATTGGCGACGTCCCTCCTCTCCCTTCTTTCTCGTTCGTGTTAGCAGGCGCTGCGCAATGATGCTGGCCGTCGCGACGGCAGAGATCGTGTAGCCGATCGTGTAGCCGTCCATATTTTTTTGTTGCGGACAAGCGGGCGCGGCGCGCCGATTTAATCTCTCTCGGAATCGGGCGATCGCGACGTCGGCGTCCTCGCGTCTCGTCACGTTGAGCGAAACGGCTACTCTTTGCGGGAGACTGTTGCAGTCCATCTCTGCCATGCTGATCGGACGGCTGCTCTCTCCGATCGCGAAGCGTGCGCGTGAGCTCCGCGATCGTCTTCCGAGGCGCCTGAAATACGTCTTCGACCTCTTAGTCATCGTCGCGTATCTAGGGCTCGGCGTTGCCGTCACTTGCGCCTTCGAGGAGCAGGAGTGCGTGACACCCGAGGCTATTGCGGCTTACGATCCGCTCAGCAAGCATCCGTGCGTCGAGCCGCTCTCGTTTGTCGATGGGCTCTACTTTGCCGTCGTCACCATCTCCACGGTTGGCTACGGCGACTTCTCGCCCACGTCGACCGGCATGAAGATCTTTGTCGTGCTCTACATCATCATTGGCGTATCGCAGATCTTTGTGATGCTCTCCGACATCTTCGTGAACGTGCTCGAGTGGTATCGGCAGGGCGTGCTCTGGATCATCGACAAATTCGACCGGACCGCCAAGACGGTTGGGCTCGACACCGTCGGCGATGGGATCGAGGACTCGATTATGCGGGTCTCCGGCCGTTCGAAAGGCCTCTCGGGCCGCGGCGTGGACTTGTCGGGCGATGGCAAGGTGGATTTCATCGCGCCACCCGAGGGGCTGGTCTTTTGGTCGCAGGAGCTGCTGCCGGCAATGACGCTGTGGCTCCTACTGCAGCTCGTGAGCGCTGCCGTCTTCATGGCGTGCCAGTCGAACCTCGACTACGGCACTGCGTTCTACCATTGCCTCATCACCGCGACGACTGTGGGGTATGGTGATGTCACCCTCGAGACGACTGCGGCGCGCGCGTGGGCCTCCTTCCACATCCTCGTCTCTGTCTCGTGGCTCGCTGCCCTCATCGGCACCATCGAAGACCTGCGGCACAAGCGCCACGCGCAGCTTGCGCGTGCCGTGCTGCTCACCAAACCGCTCGACCGCGAGGAGGTGCTCAAGCTCGATCAAGGTGGACAAGGAATCGATAAGCTCGAGTTTGTGATCGGCATGCTGCAGATGCTCGGCGTGAAGCTGTGCGACGAGGAGCTGAAATGGGACGACGTGATGCCCTTCCTGAAGAAGTTTGACGAGCTCGACGTCTCAAAGACTGGTAAGATCGATAGGGACGACCTCGACAAGTTTTACAAGCAGGACCGCAAGGAGCAGGCGCAGCGGATCAAGGACGCGGGCTTCACCGACGAGCACATCGCGCGAGCGCAGAGCTTCCACATGCAACAGATGCTGAAGCACGGCGACACAAAGGCGAGGAACCTGGCCGGCGATACAAAGCCGAGGGCCTGGGCACTCGCAAGGGAGGGTACGATTGGCTTGCCGCAGGAGACGAGCCTCATGAGGCGCGCTGTTAGTCAGGCCCGCCAGGCGACGAGGGTGGTTCCCGTAACCCGGAGCCGGTCGAGCAGCCCAGATCCGGTTGCGAGCAAAAGCGATGAGAAGCCGGCCGAGTAGCCTCGACTCGAATAGGGACTGATTAAATAAGGAGATGCATGTAGCGTGTAGCGTGGCACAGGACAATTTCGGTTGGTGAATCAAACAAAAAATGAGTCGCGTGCTACACTCTCCTCCCGTGGTTGGTCGCATTCTCACACGGCACGTGCCTCGCGACACGCTGTTCCACGCTCGGCTCCTTGCCAAAGACGCACGCCTCCGCCTGGCAGAAGACGAACGATAGGTTGGCCGGCAGCGGGTGGCGCTCGCGCATCGCTATCGAGTGCCTATTGGACGGCGTGTGACCCCACGAGGTGTAGTCGGTGGCGCCCGTGCCGTCGGGGCTGTCATACCCATTGTTGCGCAGCGGTGGGTACGGAACCAGCTTCTGCTCAACCCACGACTGGACGAGGTCGGAGAAGACGCGCGCGCCGGCCGTGTCCTCGGAGGGCGCCCATCTGGGCTTTATGCGACGGCCAACCTGCAAGTCCTCCACAAAGTACAATCCGCCCGGCGCGATGTGCTGCCAAAGCCCGTCAAACGACGAGGTGATATCCAAGTTGCTGTGGCCTCCGTCGTCGATGATGACGTCAAACTGCCCACCGGACTCGTCCATCCACTGGCGCAACGTGGTCGCGTTGCGCTGGCTGCCAATGAGCGGCCGTATGCCGCTCGCGAGCAGACTGCTGCGGTGCTTCTCGACGCATTTGCCATCCACCTCCGCCTCCCACAATTCGGCCTTGGGCAGCAATGCGCGCCAGAGCAGCGCCGACGCGCCCGGACCGTAGAGCATTCCACAGCCGAGGCCAATCTCGAGCATTTTGATCTTCTCGTGACGAAGCGGAAAGAGGAACATGCCGTACATGAGATTGTATTGGTGGCCGCCCAAAGCGTGGCCGGCGGTCACCTTGTCGGTCACCGCGGCCTGCGCGCACGCGGTGCGCTTGACCGCAGCGACACCGTGCGCCCACGAGTGCGCGCCAACAGCCTCCTGGACCGGCTGCCAATTTTCGACCTTGTCGCGGCGCGTCGAGTGCAAAGCCACCGGTGCGCAACACATTGCCTTCGAGAGCCGCGTAATAGTTTTTGTGCCATTCCGCGTGCCGCACGCCAGCGTTCCCATTAGATGGACGCCCTTTGGACAATGTGGATCCGCGGAGCAAGCCGTATAGCCGCATTGATGCGCGCTCAAGTCGACCGGCTCGAGGCCGAGCGCGACGCCGATCGGCCAGGACATGGCGCGCGGGGCGCGGGGCGAACGCGGCTGGTGCCCGAGACGACGCGCCGCCGTGCGCCCGAGAACATAAACAAAGAGTGGTGCCCTCGGCGGCGCCGAAACATGCACGTTTGCACACCTGCATTAGTAAAACTTGCAAGTGATCACTCTTCAACTTTTTTCGCCGCACCCGGAGCCGTCGCGGGAATAGAGAGTGGACTGCTCTACTGCTCGCCTCCAGCGATGGACGAGCGCACGCTCCTGGCAGCTGCCCAGGCGGCGAACGAGTTCCAGAAGGAGCGGCGTCCGAGCGACGTGAACGCCGCCGGCGGCATGGGCGGCAGGCGTCGCAGCTTCCAGTTTAATGACCCGGCCCTCATCCCTGAGGAGGTGCTGGACAAGCGCGCGGCGCGCAAGAGCGACTCGTGGCTCAAGTGGATCGGAAAGACCCTGTCGGGGAAGAACCCCGGCGATGCCGACTTCGACGGGCTCGACGTCGCCGTCGATGAGGCCGCGCCAATCACCTTTGGCCGCTCGCGGCGTCGTTCGCAGCGCGCCGTCTCCGCCTTCTTCCACCAGATGGGCGAGTCGCGCAGGCTCACTCCGGGCGAGTCGCTGATTACCCCCGGCAAGCAGAACAGCTGCCTCTACCTGCTCGTCGAGGGCGAGCTCGAGACGACGCACCAGGCGCCCGGCTCCGAGGCGCGCGCGGTCATCGACCACGCCACGAACGAATTAATTGGCTTCGAGTCCTTTTTATTGGGGACGCTCCCCGAGCGCGGCGTGCGCGTGCCGGCGGAGAGCCCACGCGGCGCGCAGATACTACAGATATCGATCGACACGGTACTCATGACGATCATGGGCGGCGACGCGTCGTTGGCCGTTCATCTATTCCATGAGGTCGCCGCGGAGATGGCGGAACGGATTCGTACGCGCCTCTCGCCCCCGCCCCACACGCACACGACACACTCCTCCTCACCTTTCTGTGCTTGCACTCCGCAGAGACCCGCTCAGACGGCCTCCGCGAGTCCGTCCAGAAGATCGCGCCGACTGCTACCAGCCTCACCCACGAGAACCGCTTAAACGCACGCGCCGCTCAGAAGGAGTCCGCCAGCGTAGATGCAGGGATGGCGGCGGCGATACGCTTCGCGGGTGATGGTGTGCTCCCGAATGAGACGTTAATACTCTCGTGCCCGGCGTCACTTGTGATGGTGGAGGCGAACTCGCAGATGTGCATGCGCGCATAGCCCTTGACCTTCCCTTCTCGCCCCCTTCACTCATCATCATGATTTCTCTTCCTTGTGCACGCAGGAGCGGCTGCTCGACCCGAAGCAGTTTGCTCGCGATCAAGGCGCGGACGAGCGCACCCTTTGGAAAGCGCCCAAAGTTCCCGACGCCCTTTGCGTCCGAGTACAGGCGGCCCATCAAGCCGCTTGTCACGATGGACAGCCAGCTTCAGGACCTTCTGCAGAAGCTACTCGTCTATGCGCCGGAGCAACGGCTCGGCTTCAACGGAGCGAGAGAGGTGCGTGCGCACCCGTATTGGCACCAGCCGGCGGACGAGCGCGATTCTGGCGGGATTCTTCGATTCTCGGAGAGCGGGCCGCGCCCTCCAGATTGGGAGCGTATCGAGCAGGCGAGGCTGCCGTCGCCGTTGCGCTGCCTCGTCAGCGAGGCCGGCCGCGCAAAGGACAGCGTCGTCGAGAGGCGTAAGAGCGAGGACCATGCGCCCAACTCCGCGCGGAGCGTGCACTCCACATCGGAGATACCGGGGATGGGCTCCGACGAGCCATTCAATCGAGCCAAGACGAGCGAGATGGCGGAGGCGGCGGTTGCGGCGGAGGCTGAGGAGGTGGGCGAGGAGGAGAAGGCAAGGCGCAAGTCGGCGCTCGATGTCGCCCAGTTCATGGCGCGATCGGAGACGGCGGACGAGGCCAGAGCGGAGCACGGCAACTTTGAGCAGGGTCGGTATCTGGAGGGGTGGGAGTTCGTCTCTCCGCAGGCGATCGCGCAAGAGTACGTCGAGCAGATGTCATCGTGTGTGTCCGCGGTGTGACGTGAGATTCTGACAGGGTCGGTACTTTACTATGGGTGTGCTGTGAGTCCTCCGGGCGGGTCTGAGCCGCCGATTTTGATAACACTTACAAGCATGTGCGATGGAGCGATATGAGCGAGGGCGCGGTAAATATCCTATTTTTCATGATTGATTGATCTTACTCTACTCGCTCGATCAGCCCGCATTCAATCGCGACCTGCGGCCCACCTTCGACGCCAATGCCCTCGAGATCCGCTGCCGTCAGCTCCGCGCCCGGCTCCACTCCCATCTCGG
>JACLAC010009042.1_pt1 | contig 17690 bp, 10 predicted proteins | sample 8027881 | NCBI WGS metagenome assembly JACLAC01 (sample SAMN15725517, study PRJNA655200) | protist metagenome | isolation source: fluorescence activated cell sorting (FACS) single amplified genomes of... | place: Spain: Blaines Bay Microbial Observatory, Mediterranean Sea | collected 2016-01-19
TTTTGAAATGTATCTATAAATAGAGGACTATCCCTCATACTTCATAGACCTGTCTATCGTACTATATATATATATATATATATATAGTAGTACATACCAGTATACCTGGTATAACACCACACACACACATGTCCTTGTGTAAAAGGTGACTGTCAACAAATGATACTATAAGAGTGTTTATATGATAAGATAGGAACTATATGATTATGAGTAACAATGAAAACAAAGCCGGTAGAGAAGAAAAAACTTCAACCGATGAAACAGCTACAGCTACAGCAGCAAAGAATTTCAACGAATCAAAAGATTCCGATACACCTATTATTTCTTTTAACGCCCGTGAACATGTAAGACAAGGTGTTGAAATATGGGGCGATAGGGGACCACAACCAATTTTTGATGGTTTATCCACTTTGGCAACAATAGATACAGAAACACAAAATTGCATTGGTTTTCACCGAATATCCACTGTAAAATTAGGACCGAATAAGAAAACAGACGTTGCTCTAGGACCCGAGTGCAGTGAGGAAGTGATACCTGATGTCTTACCTGCTGGTAAAGTAAGTGTAACTCCTCGTGTTGCTTTAAATCCTACTGGTTTAAGAAAAAGGTTTGAAGAATATATTGATGGTAATATTACCTTAACAGATGAGAAAATAATCAATTCAATTCACATATTAGACATGGATTTTACAGATGTTGACAATTGCATTGCCATGCTATTACTACAGAAAACATTAGATAACAGTAACTGTAAATATCCATTATTTGTATTTGTCAGTGTAAGAAAAATGGGCTCAAAATTATCTCCGTTACAATTACATATGGGTGAAAACGGACCAATTAAAACCGATGAGGGTAAAGTACAATTTAAAGTAGGGGATCCTAGCAACCCAAATACATTTAAATTGACTGATAATTTGGGTCCATTCATAAAAGAGTTGTCGTATGAATCTAATTTTCATAATGAAGAAGATATGAAGAAATTACATGATTTTGCAGCAACAGTTTGCGTTAGACAATTAAATCTTCAAAATAGTAACAATGAAATGAAAATTCCAGCAAGGGTTGGCAAATTAGGCTCATTTGAAATCGCAGGATTGTCACATAATGTACACAAACTAGAAATGTATTTCTATAACAGAGATGGGTCCTATTCAAATACTACAGAATATAAAAAAAAAGCAAAGAATTATTTTAATATTGGTATTATAAATGAAGATGATGATGAGAATACAACAGAGGAAAAAATAAATGCAAGAGAAAAGTTATTCAATGAAACATTAGAACAATTTGGCACTGAGCCAACGGAATCATTTGATAAATGTATAGCATTTTTAAGAGAAGAAAAAAATTTAGATGTTCCAATTATTGTTCATTGTGCTGGTCCTATGTTTGCATTAAATGAATTGTCAAAACATGATGATTTAAGAAATAGGATTAGTAGAATAGGTGCAATGTTTTTAGCGCATGATGGCGAGGCAAATTTACTAGGAAGAAATTTTAATGAAGGTGTCTGTCCAAAGATGACAGAAGATTTGTGGGGCACAGATGCACAAAATATTCACAACTTATTTCCAAGTGCTGAAATAATTTGTGTTACAACTGAAACATGTAAACAAGATGGATTAACATTTGTCCCTTAAAATGTTTGACAAATGTTTGAATCACATTTTTTTGAATATTAAAAATAAATGATACAGAGCAAAAAATATGTCTAGATGTATTAAAGGTTGGCCTTAATTGTGAGAGCCGTAATTGTGAGAGCCGTACTTATGATAGCCGTACTTGTGACAGCTGTAATTGTGACAGCCTTAATTGTGCTCCTTTTACCTTCTAGCTGATATAATATTAGCCTTTTTTGCAATCCGTTTTTTTCCTTTCTTACATACTCACCGAAAAATTGTATTAAATCTATTACTGTCTTTGACTGAACAGTAGAAGTTGGTGTTTATGTGTTTAGATTACATAGTGCACGTGACTCGTGTACATGTGCGTTCCTTTATGAATATATGAGAAAGGAAAATATGATAGTCGCAATGAAAAAGAATTGAACCATGAGCAACAAAAGTAAGAACATTTACGGAAGCTAGGAATGTTTTCAGTATGCATATCCAATAACAAAAATAAAAAAGCTAAAAAAAAATAATATTTTTTGTGATCATCTGTACGTGAACGGTACAGATGTTATTACCTCAAATGTACTCTGTAAACTGAGTATACCTGAATAAATAAGTTGGCTCATTTGATGTTGAAATACCCTATTCTTTTGTTGAGATACCCGTTTCTTGTGTTGAGATACCCGTTTCTTGTGTTGAGATATTCTTCGGAGATAAGCATACTGTACATACATCATCTAATAAAAAAAAGCAATCAGTTATGTTAAAAAAATTACTTTTCTCTTTTCCCCTCAACTTTCTTTTCTCCTCTAACCCTGGTTGACCGGTTGCTGCTACTTCTGCTACTACTACTACTACTACCACCACCACTTTTTAAATTCTGTTGCAAAAGTTTTTGTTTTTGCATTTCATCCTCTTCATCATGTATTTCCTGACATGTCTGTTCAAATAACGAATCAAAAGTCCATCGATGATCTGGCTCCACCGTAACCTCTTGTGGACACAACGTGGCTGTCAGCAAACTTAGGTCAGCACCCGTTTTGGCTTGCTCTGGCAACGCATGTTTAATTTCTGTATTCAAATCACGTAAGTTAACAGTTCGACGATCAACATTTTTCGGTGCATTTGCTATTTGTACAGTCATTGGTTCTAATTCTTCCTCCTCGTCATCTAAATCAGGTATGGTTGGTATATCATCGCCGTCTGAACCGTTATCATCGTCGAAATAGTTTTTACCTTTTCGGTGACCGTGACTGCTACTATTGTTGTTTTTATTACTTCTTGAACTGCTGTCAGAAGATTTACCTTCGGTACTTGAAGCACCCCAACCATTTGAGGGTCCGGAGCTCATTTTTTGAGAGGAACCATCATCATCATTATTATCCGTAAACCCACCACGTCTAGGACGAGGGTTGTCTTGTTTTCCTTCTTCTGAAGAAGAGTCACCTCCACGATTACGACGTCCATGTGAACTACTATCAGAAGTTCCTTCATTACTTTTACCTTCCGTTGACGTATCACCCCAATTTATTTCTGTATTCCTTTTTGTTGTACTTAGTGAGGATGAACTCTCATCGTTTTCACGTCTTCTTCGACGTCCGCCACGTGTCTCTCTTGGTTTTGACGTAGTATCATCGTCAAAGGATATATCCTCACCTCTCCGTGAATTCATATTTGTCAACAGTTTATATTTCACTCTAACTGGTTTTCAACTATAGTTCCTAGTTCAGGCTCATCTCTCGTCTTCTCTTTTCTCTCTTTTCTCTCTTTTCTCTCTTTTTCCTTTTCTCATCTTCATTTCTGATTTCAAATTTTCAAATTTTGCCAAAAAAGTGGTTCATGAATGAATGAATTATTTATACATTTGTGTAAGTACTTTACTCTACTGTCAAAAAAAAATTTGAACTCTCTCTCTCAAATTTGTCTCTCATTGACCCACAAGAGCACAAGAGGCAACTGTGACAAAATAAGTGTCAAATTTTCCAACTAAACCAGCTTTTTTGATTTTCAGTATTTATAAGCTTAAGGATCATATCATTTGATCATTCCATTTCAAAAACCAGCTTTTTTGATTTTCAGTATTTATAAGCTGAAAGGACGAAAATGATCAAATGATATATGATCCTTCAATTATAAATACTGAAAATCAAAAAATAAAGCTGGTTTAGTTGGAAATTTTGACACTTACTTATTTTGTCAGTTGTGCCTCCTTCGATTTTGGTCAAAAAGTTGGCCAAATTAAAATTCGAAATAACATAAGGCACCACATTTTGCAATTTGAAATTTCTGAAGTCTGTAAATGGGAAGTATAGATTTCATTCAAATTCTCTCCAATTTTCTAATAAATTGAATTCAAATTCAAAGAAGCATCAAGAATCAAGAGGTCTTAACAATCTTTTTTACTTCACAATGATGTTTGCAACACGACAAAGTGTGTTTACACCTGAAAAATCGGCAGCTCGCTTGCATCTTCTTCAAATGTTCTGCAAGGAACACCCATACACCATGATTGTACCAGGTCCTGATGGTTCAGTAAGAGGTGAGGAAGATCCATCCTCACAATCTGTAACAAGATATTTATTTCTAGGTGACTATGGTAAACAATTACTAAATACTGTTATTAGTAATGAGGCTTTGGAGGATATGTTCCTTTGTCTTGGCGGAAACCAAGTGGAAATTTACCGACCACCATCGTTTATTGCTGGAGGCAACACACTTATGGCAAAGTGGAACAATGTCACACAAATGAAACCACCACGTTCACTGATTGATAACCCTTTTGAGTGTGAGGAGTTCAAAATTCGTGCTTTTTTGAAAACAGTGAAAGGTCGTGATCAATTAGCATTTACATCTAACGCAGAAACGATAGAACGTTGGCCGCTTGTTCAAGCATATGCACTCGAAGAATTTCATATGGGTGGTTTTTTGACTCAAAAACATCAAGTTACCAATGTTATGTCCAATATTTCAAAAGCTTTGGCATATGTTGATGCTCATACTGTTGATTGTGTTTTAGCAAAAAATGTTGAAATGTTAAGTTTTCATTGGAAAAATATGATTTTATTTTTGGACAAACCGAAAACTCCTTGGCGACGATTGGAACTCTCAGAAACAGATTTAGTTGAGCCATTGGAATCTTTCTTCGACTTTGGTAAAATACAAAGTAGCAGTAGCGCAGAAAGTGAAACAAAATCTACAGATAATTTCAGAGGTGCAAGAGTTCTTCTTGGGGGGAGAACGGGCGATCGTAGTAGTAAATCGGTATCACGCGACAATGCTCAAATTGGAAATTCAGGTGTTGATGGTCGTCCTGCCCTACATTTCACAGTTGAGGGCGACGATTTTGTCTCTGGTGTTAGAGTTGCACGTACATACTTATTAACTTCTATTGATTATGCAATTTTACCTTCCACAGACAATGATGATGATGATGATGATGATGATGATGATAACGTAAATGATGATGAAAAAGAAACGAAAGATGGAAATAATGATGAAATTAGCGACGACGATCGTGAAAGGCGTTTGAATGTAGAAGATCGCAAGTATGCTTCAACTTTAATGCAACTTTACGGTCATATGAAACGTGGTATGAATTCAATGCAATCAAAATCAACAACGACTTGCATGTCATCATCTTCAGATTGTGAGTTATTTTTATCTAATATGATTGGTAAAGAAATTACCAACATTCACTCAAAAGCAACAATTAGTGTAAAGGTATCCGACTTCAACTCACATGGTGAAACCATTCAAGAACGTACCACTGGTCGCCATTTTCGTTATGTTGAAATTGTCCTGTCATTGGAAAATGGATTTGGTTCACTTATTTTAGGTGACACATGGTCAGTTGGTGCAACATCAAGAACATTTTGTTTAACATCTAATATACCATATATGAGAAGCTGGGTCTGTAGTCGAATGGAAGGTGATGCAGTGGTTGAATTAAAACGCCAAGTCGCACGCAGCTCAATGGAATCTCTACTCGGTAACATGTACCATGAAAGTGAATTAAGACGTGCAACATTAATATTTGGTGATGCATTCAATACAAGTACATTTTTACCATCACTGCCAAATTGCAATGTACGTTTTTATCATGGTGGTATTTATTTTCAACACAATGGTGAGGGTGCAGTCTGTTATATGTTTGGCAAGGACGTGTCCAAAATTCGTCTTGTGGAATCAAATACTGGGGGTATGTCGCTACTTGCGTTGACGTTGTCGCCATCAGCACCTGTGCTTGGTGCTGTCAATCACTATGTTGAAAATCGTCAACTTCGTAAGTTTATTTTTTGATTTGCTCGTGACCGATTTGCTCGTGACTATTGTGAACCTCTCTTATTAACAATTTTTCCTGAAAATTCTCTGCATTTCTTTAATTTATTAATTGTTTGTTATTTAGATGGTGAGCGTGAAATTGGTATGATGCTTCCTCATGGTAGCGCTTTGCTAGAAACGGCAAAAGATTCCTACCAAAGATGGACAAGATCAACTGATGCAACCAATACATATGATGACCAATCACAAGGTGTAACAGATTCACCAGTTGCTGCTGGTTTAATTGAATGCCGTCGATTATCTAGCGAGACAAATGGAAGAGAAGGTTTTGGACTATTAAAAACTTGCTATGAAAATGCATTGCCTGATACATGGAATAATAATTGTGTTGAATATGTTAACAAATGTTTGGAAATTGATGTGCATTTTACATTTGAAGAAGGTAATGAAACTAAAAGTGAAAATAGTATTAATTGTATTAACACAGCATGGGCAATACAAAAAACGAATGTATCCTCAACTCCTTTAATTATTGTTGCAGGTACTCCAGGTAGCGGAAAAGAACAATTTTCAAATGTCTTGACTGATCGTACTCGAGATGAATTTACTTGGAAAATAGTTGAAACAAGTAGTGACAAAGATAATATGGCAATGGATTCAAAAACGATTTTTTCCTCTCTGAAACGTATTTCTGCTGAGTTATCATTATCGTCGTCATCATTACCAAATCGAGTTTTGTTAGTTACTCCTGGTGCTCATACTGTAGCTGATGTCATGAAAATGATCGGATCCAACAGTCAAGTTGCTTCTTTGTTTCATGTTGTAGCAACAATTGGTTGTGTAAATGTTCCAATATCATTGCGTCACACAGCCACAGCAGCTGATGATATTCAATTAATTCCAGGTGTTGTCGAACAAGTAAGGCGTGGTTGGACAACGCATATGGTCATCTTTGGTGCAGATCGATCATCGTCTACACCCTCTTCCCATGCTGCTATTCGTAACCATTTGATGGAAGTCAATTCAGATGCCAACATAATATTGGCACAAGGAATGATTTTGACCAACAAAAATTCTTCTCAAAATTCTTCTGCGCCTTCACCCGGCGGCAGTGATGGCAGCAGCAGCACATTAAAAGCAACAAACGTTCTCCCAGGTTGTTCAAAGCTTAGCGATGTTTTAATTTCACGCGATCAACTGCTTGGTGTGGCAACAAACGATGCTTACTCTACCGAACCGTTTGTAACCGGGCGTCGTTTTCAAACTATGTCTACTGCTACAAGTGCAGTTTGGCAATCCGTTTCAACTAACCTGTATGGTTATCTTCACAGAGATCGCTTTGTTTCTGCTTTGTCTGTTTTGACAAAACCTGGAGCTAGTACTCTGAACATTGATTCAATATCAACAAATGAAAATGCTGCTATTATGGAAACACCAAAAAAATCTAAAAAATCTAGTTTCATGTCCCGGTTGCAAAACAAAGCAAAAGCAAAGGTTAACGGCGGTGTTGATTTGACCAAAGGGGGATTTGATGCTGTTAAAATGCCAAATTCAACAGTTGATACTGAAACTTGGTATGTTGAATCAATTGTATCATTTTGTGAACATCCAAAGCAATGGTTTAAATGTTGTTCTTCACATGGGCATGTCTGGTGTACTGACGTTACTGATGATGTTAACAATTCCTCAAAGAATGTGGAAGGAATGAACTTTTTATTTGTTGGTCCTCAAGTAGATACATTTCTTACTTCCGGTCAACGAACAAATTATAAAAAGTCGGTTATTGAAATGATATCATCCTGTGCACCACCCCTTCCAACAAAAAAAGCACAAAGAACGAGAAGAATGTTACACGCTAAAGAAATTGAAGCAGTTGATTTATTGCACCGTGAAATAAATGCTGGTGATGGGTGGTATTTCGATGGAAGATCTTACATTGGACCAACTGGCGATACACAACGTCACCATCCAAAATTGGAATTTTTTTTAAAAGAATATTTAACAGAACAAAATGAATCCATTGAAATATACAACAATTATGTTCAAGCAAGAAGAATTAGATCTGAATTAGCAAGAAAAGGTGAAACGTATGAAGATGAAAAGGATGTCATATTGTATGCTGAAGAAGAAGCTCAAAGAATTAGTGGTCAAATTGCAATTGTATCTGTTGGTTCAGCTTCAGCAGTCTCTTCTCCATCTAATGTTAAAAGAAATGTTGCGTATGAAACAAAGGAAGATCGTAGTATATCAAGCGGGAAACTTGCGAAAAAGTAAGCGAGCTTGATACGTCACATCAATTAAAACTGATTAACTAGATGAAAGCGAGATACTGCTTGAACAGTTTGCACAATAATACTTTTGTTGTAAAGTATCACAAAAAAAACAATAAAATCTTCTAAATATCAAATTAAAAACACAACATAAAAAGAGCACGGATCCTGAATCGGTTAGATCCTGAATCTTTTAGATCCTGAATCTTTATCAAATTCTGGTATAATAATTTATATTTCTACTGGTACAGAATGATCCTGCATACAGTAACTACATTCCTCTACCACATGTCTAACTTGAATCAAAAAAACAAAAACGTATTATCAAATACTGGTGTACGTTATTTACATAGTTCCTACACTACGAACCTGGTTTCTCTCGACTTGCTTACACCCGTTACCCGTCTCAGGATGATCAAGTTTGCTCCTTTTTCGAATTGATAGGAACCACTTACAAAGCTATAACTACTAGTAGGTCCTACGATTCTACCTCTTTACCTCTCTCTCTCTTTGAATGTGAGAAGTATGATACTGTATGATAGATTTAAATAGATATATAGTTCCTAATACATAATACCCAAAAGAAAAAACTAAACCTGTAGGGGTGCTCAGTCGCCAATGCCGAATACCTTCGACGATGGAGTGATGCCATGGTAAACCATGGTAAAAAATTATAAGTCCAAACTAAAACACTAAAAAACAGTGACACTTCAATGGAAAATACGAACATTGGGGAGTGTTCACTCACAGCCACAGCTTAGTTTAGTACTGTTACAAACACTACTAACACACTCCATGTCTACACCATCATCAACAAGAAAAGCCTCCTTATCACAGATTCTTTCAGTTGAATCTTTCTCCTACATTGTAGTCTGTTGCACGGATGCCTCACAAGCTCAATACTGGACCGAACGACTTGAATCTGTATATTCATTGATTCATCGTGGCAGAGTTATATGTACACACGAAGCTGACTGGAATGGTAATGCTGGAAATGGTTTAGGTACTTTATATGCTTTTGAGTGTGCACAAAAACTAGCGCAAGAAAAATTCAATGTCAATTTGCAAGAGGAGATGTCAAATGGTGCAAGTGTTGGGCTGTATCATATTGCTGGAAAAGGTACAAGGCTGGCACCATTACCTGGTTCAGAAATTAATAATAAACCTGGTGTACAGTTACCGGGTATCTTGAACGTCAATGGTGTTGCTATAAATATTAGTATATTAGAGGCAGTTATTAAGCAAACTGGTATTTATGCATCATCAAGACCTGGTAGATTATCGGTGTTTTGGGGTGATCAAATATTTGTTCCTTCAATCAGCTCATCATATACACCAACACATGAAGTTGATATTATGTGTACTTTACGTTCGATGCCTAATGCAGAGGAGTGGGCTAGTGAAGGTTTGGACAAGTATGGTCTCATAGCTGTAAATGCAGAAGGTAACGCAGCTCAGGTTGAAAAGGTTTCTCATGCCACAGCAACACAATTGCTAAAAGATGGTGTCGGTGAGGTTGTGAGCGTTGGTACATCACTTGGATCCTTTTCTGTCTCAAGAAATTTTATTTTAGCAATGATGGATGAATATAAAAAGGAGTTGGAAGCTAAATCTGGATCATTAGATACAGATCCACATTTTTGGATGCCATTAACGCTCTCGAGAAGTAGCTATTTATCGATCATGAAACAAAAGGGTGTCGATGAACAAACGGCTGCAAGTCAATTTGATCGAATGGGTGCATTTGCTACTAGATTGAAGGGAAATAGTGGTGAAACAAAGGAATCAAAAGAAGGTGGTAACAATGAACTGCGTTTGTTTGGTGCAGTTGATGTTGGACGTGACAGCTACTGGTGGGATTATGGACAACTTCGCCTGTACTATCAGAACAATATATTGGCTACACTTCCAACAGAAGAAGCGTCTGCACTTCGTCAGTTTTTAGGATTGAGTGATGATAGTCGTGTTGTAGATTCTACAATGAATGATATTAAGATAGATGATTCAAGTTGCATATTATCATGTAATGGTCAAAATGGCAATGTAGTTGGTTCTTGCTTATCAAATGTCAGTGTAATTTCAATTGACGCAGAGAACTCATTGATAGTGAACGTCACTGCTAAAAAAGTATCAGCAAAAGGAGCATTGTTATATAACGTTGTTGATGATAGTGAAGATGGAATTACATTGACTGATGGTCAAGCAAGAGCTGATGTATTGATTGCTGGTGAAAGAGTTGTACTATTATGTGAGATTGAACATGATGGTAGAGTTTCATGGAAAACTGTGCTGCCAAATAATTCGATGTCTTTTGAGGAAGTTTGGAAAAAAAATCAAACTCAAAATGTTATTGATTCATTGAAAAAAGCTGTTGAAGCACATGCAACTTTACGTGCTACATTGTAAATTCATTTATAAACTTAAAAGAATTAAACTGTGCCCTTTTTTACCATTTGAAATGTTTGTTGTAGTACATTTATCCGAGTGGTCCTACTGTACCTACATTAACATGTTACCTTGGTATATATACCTCATAATGTGACAAAAGTTTATACCACACGTCACGCTCACCTTGGCTATAGGCTTTGATACCTCACCTCACCTGATACCATATTCATTCATTCTACAGTAGCTACTAGTACTACCTGCTACCTGTGGTAGTATGTAAGTAAATATTATTGAAAATGTTGGTAGATTTTAAGAGGGTACATAAACACACGCACACATGTATCATACCTCGCCAAAGACAGGCCTTTTGGAAGATTATGTTTATGTCATTGTTTGAGTCGTTGCATCACTAAGATTCTTATGGATCCTGTAACAGAAAAAGGCCATAACGTACGCCATCTGTTAATGTGGTCACCCCATGTGCAATGTGATTTCGATGCAATGTTGCTGAACCTGCTGGGCGTGATGGATACACTAAGCCATCATCTTTCGTTACATAAACAAGTCGACCACCACTGTACTCATTTTCACTGTTTAATGGAATTTGCATTGTCTTGATGTGATGGTCTGTATGAAATTTAATACATTTGCCGTGTTCAGAACAACGTCTTATTATAATTTTCGAATGTGAATTATTCATACATTCAAATATTTTCAATGATGCTTTCATACCTATTAGTGCTACTAGTTGATCATTACTCAAGTAATATTTAAAATCACACTGTTTTTTTTGGGTACCATCATTCCATTTGCGATCAACCTCTTGAATCAATGAGGTGCATTGTTTCTTGTTTAAAAATGTATGCTCCTTGGGGTAGGATGTAAAAGTACTGGTCGGATCTGCTGCAAGTGATCGCCAAATATTTTCTTGAATATTTTTAAGAGCTACATTTGATGATGATGATGCTTTGCGATTACTGATATTAGACTGTTGGGTCAAAATTTCAACACCAACAGAATTTTCATGCTTGCCAAAAATTCCAATGTCACCCCTAAGTCGAAGAACTAAATAGAGAATTTTCATATTATGGATATTATAGTCTGAGAGAGTACAGCCATCTTCTAGTTCTTTTCCAGCATAGATTAAACGCTGTTGGTCAGCTGGAATTCCCGTTTGAGATGTAAGTTTTGCTTTCACATTTTGAATGGAGAGGCTAGGTTCACAGACAACACCCTCCAAGCAAAGGGTTAATGTCAGAATAAACACTTCCGTCGTACAGGTCGGAGTCTGTTCTGAAAGCATTTTTGGTTTCACTAAGAACAGAGGCACGGCACCATCAGGCTCTTTATTTTTATAATAAGTTTCATAATCCTTCTTGATATTTAAGGATTCTAACCCGGATTCTAACGTATTATTCATATCACTGAGATGAACAGCTTCGAGAGAAGTATCTCCCTTGACAACAGCAAATATTCGGTAATCACTAATATCAAATACACCGGTATTAAATTCTTCAGAATGAGAATAAATGTATTTCTGTGTCTCTTCTAACATTCTTCCAATAGTATGATTAGAACGAACGTTTGATAGCTTAACAAAAGCAGATTTACGACCTATAAAAGCAGATTTACGACCTTGTATAGAAATTTTATAACGCACACCATCGTCATCAGTACTTGAGTCGTTCTCATCGTTACTTGAATCGTTGGTTACCGTGGGCGTTGGGTTGGGTACTTCAGTTGTTATTGATGCCATTTTAATTTAATAATTTTTTTTTTCCTAGATTTCGAATAGATATTGAAATAGATATTTTACTGTATTTTGGAATTTTCTTCTCTCTTTTTAATCTTTTCTTTGTTGTGGATTAGGATCTTTTCCTCATGCTCTAGGATTCCTACCACAGGTCTACCAGGTCTATGATCCTGGTTTTCACGTTTTCACCGTGGAATTCTTTTTTGTACTCTCTGTACGTTAACATACCACATCGAACAAGTATACGAACATACGCTCTGCTTAGAGAGGCGCTAAAAGCGCTAAAAGCGCTATATAAGCGCACTGTTTTTCAATAGGACATAACATTATATTGGTATGATCTATCATACCAGGTAGATACCAGGTATATATATACAGTATGTATATATTATATTTAGATACTACTATATTTAGATACTATTTAGATATTACTATATTATTAGTAGATACTATATTTACTCGTAGATACGTAGATACGATATTTAGATAAATACTATATATAATTATAATATATATGATACTTCAACTGCTGTACTTTAATACACGAGAATTAGAGGAACCTAGAACCTATATATACATTTGGTACCTACAGTATCTGTACCTGTGGTACAAACATCCCATCTCCCCCCAATCATCCCATCTCGAGGTGAACCAGATTTAACGGTTCATTCATTACCGGTTGAGGTTTCAGAAACAATGTATTAAAAGAGCACCCCTTTCATGACCGAAAACATAGCAGAGGATCGATTTCGTGATTTAAGAGATCTACTCACACCAAAACGTCAACAATTAGAGAAAATTACAAATGATATATCTGCTGAAACAAAACGTTATCAACTTGAAAAATCAGTTTCAGAAGCAACATTAACCAAATTAAATGCAGAAAGATTTGCATTCGAAACAGATATAAATACTATCGAACAGATCTTAGGTTCACCAAACATACCAAAAGATTCCATAAAGGAAAATGACGAGTCTCCTTTTGGAAAAAGTCCTGTTGATCGACATTCAAATAGTGAGCTGTTACGTCAGCTTCAAGACCAACAACTAGACCAACAACAAGATCAACAACATGTAATACCATCTTCACCATCCCCAACAAGGCGATTTCAGCAGAAACAAGAACTTGAACACACATCTGATGTGTCGCCATATCGTACGTTACCGTTTACACCCTGTTCTCCTCAAGCTCTTGTTCGTGAGAATAAGAAATTCGACAATAACTATAACAATATTGAGCCTGCCAGTTTATCTGGTCCACCTGGTTTACCAGCCTCTCATTCAGTTCATGGTTGGGCGAGATCTACTCATTTTGTCATGTCACTTCTTTGGCACTCAAAGGTAAACATACCTGAATGTTCCTTGTTTGATGAAAATTCTGCCATTCAAGATCATTTATTTGTTGGTCAAACACCAAACAAAGAGTTATTAGCAGCAACACTTCCATCAACAGAAGATAATGGTGATCAACATCCCATTAGTGGATCTCGTGTTCTTCGTAGTACTCGTGATAACACGACACTAAGTCACATTTTTAAACGGCTTCATCGCAAAGCAACCACACCGTTATGCGCTGTAAATCGTGCTGTTGGTACACATGGTCAGGTACTCTCTGCTGCTGGTTTTAATTTATTATTGGACGAATTACGTGCAAAACTTAATCGTCCATCAAAAACAACATCACCAAGGAATCGTGGTTACTTGAATCATTTTGATGATGATCTACACCGTACCGAACCGGCAGAGGAAGAAGAATGCAATGATTTTTGTATCCAACAATATATTGAGCCTCTAAATGGTATACGTTATGAAGTTACATGTACAAGACATGGATCAAATAACAATGATAATAATGATGAAACTAATGTTTTAAGCATTGATGTTGTACCAAGTAATTATGCGAATTATTATACCTACCCAGATAATTATAGACCATCAACACAATTTCAACAAAGAAAGGTTGCACCACCAAGTGCTGATTTAAGGCAACGTATGGTTACATCAGCAATGAGTGTACTGAGACATGCAGAAGTTGCTCATGATGTTCGAATGGTGCATGTTGTTTTAGAAATGATTGTTGCTGTAAATAAATCTGTAAAGGGATCATCTTCTCTCTCATCTATGCACCAAAAAAATAGAAAATTTGGTAGCGGAGGAGGAGGAGGAGGAGGAGGTGTGGGTGTAGTTGGCGCAAGACGTGTGGAAGTTTACGTAACGGGTGCATCTGAAGCTCATTGGATTATGGCACCAGGTGGTTGGCGAACGCTGCGTGCTGCACCTAAAGTTGTTCGTGGACGTGGTGCAGAAGCAAGAATGGAAGCTGACATTGCATTCGAAGCATCAGGATATACTGATTTTGGTGGTGATGGTGTAGATACGAAAAATAAGTCTTTGTGTCGTTCAGAGAGTGCGCCAGCGTTGGAGATGTCGTTAAATATTAGAAGACAGGCTCGTAACTCACATAGTCACCATCAATTACTACCCTATCAACAAACAATTCATGCCGCTTCTGGTTCTCATTTAACAATACGTAAAGCATTTGGTCCAACTAGTAATCAACCAAGTGAATTACGATCATCTGGTCTTCTCTTATCAAAATTGCCTTCAAATAATTTTGCTGCTCCCGACAAAGACCCATTTGGAACTGAACGTCATCATAATGCACGTGTCGGTGATGATAAAGGCATGGTATTAGGAAATGGGGGTCTTCTGACAAATATCCGTGTTGCACGTGATGGACCGGGTGGTCATGATGAACTCCATGTACAAATGTCAAAAGAATTAAGAAATGCAAAAGACAGAGAGAAAAAGCAACAAGAGAAAATTGATATGTTAGTGGCAAAAGAAGATGATCATTTAAGTAAAATTGCTGGGTTAGAAGCTGCACACGCAAGAATACGAAAAACGTTAAGAACAACAGAATCAAATTTAGAAACATATGCTATGGAAGCAAAGCAAAGAATTGAAAGTTTGCAAAGTATGTTAGTATCAACACAGCATAAATTAACAGGTGTAAGATGCATTTATTTTTTGAACCTTTTTTCTGTTTGTTATCAGTTTTGCATGTGTTTTGTTTTCACATTCTCATTCTAATTGTCGTTTCCACTCACTTACCCCCACACACAAACAAACTTACCTGCTTACAGGCTCAAGCAGATGCCGCCCGTGAAAGAGCACTTCGTATTCAAAATGTGAAAAAATTAGAAAATGCACAAAATGAGCATCGAGTATTACAAATTAGGCATGACGAACTTGTTAGCCGTTTAGCACTTGTTGCTGATATGGAAAAAAATGGAACGTATGTGTATCATTTTTTTTTTAAATACTGCTAACTTCATCTAACAAATCAATCAATTAACATGTTTTTATCTTTATTTACAATTTTTTTATCAACATTATTCGACAGTGCCCAACGTTTGGCAAAAGAAAAATTAGAGCATGATCATGCAGCATTAATTTCAACAAATGAAAAGCTAATGTCAGAAGCTGAAGAATTAAGACAACGTCTGGGCATGGCAGAGGAAGAACTTATTCAACAACGAGCATTAAGAAAGGCACTATATATGTTAATGGGTGACACTAGAACACCAGGTGTAAGACCACCAAAACGAGTTGCTGGTGGCTATAGCACATATGCAAGACCATGTAAAAGGAATGTTGCAAAGGCTGTTAAATTAATTGTTGATGGTGAAATAGCAGAAGCATGGAAAAATAAACCGAAACCAAGAAAAAGGGAAGATGATTCAAGTGGCAGTGGCCATTTACGTTCATTGCGCGCATTAAAGGAATCAAGAGAAGCATTAAACGGTCAAACACCAAATAGTCCAGGTGGTACTGTAGATACACCAAGTGTTGTTAAATTTTTAAAGAACATGTTTGGTAAAAGAACATTATATGGCAAAAAAATTAAAAATGCATCAGGAATGTTTAAACTAATTGACCGTGATCGCAGTGGTGAAATTTCAAGAGATGAATTGTTAGATGCATTAATAAGATTGGATAGTGGGTTAAATAATGAACAAATTGAAACATTAGTAAATACGTTTGATGATGATCAAAATGGCCAGATTGACTATCAAGAATTTGTTCAAGTTTTTAATAGTAAAGGAAGGATAAGGTAACAAGGAGGTATACATGAAATTATGAAGTCATGCCCATCTTCTATCACGATGTCAGTAACAATAAATAATTGTACAAAGAAAACACCTTTTTATCACAGCACAAATAAGTTTATAATCGTTTCACCATTCTAATTCAGAATTTGTAGTATCATCCTTACTAATAATCATGTGCTCCGGATCAAACTACAATATTCTACAATCTAAATGAATTTATTTACCCAAAGTACGTAAGTGAACAGGTAATTCAACGTCTGAGTATTGTTGCGCAGAAAAATAAACCCGCCTTAGACGAATCGATGCAAAAACTTGAACACCTGTAAAAGAACAAAAGATGTGTAGCAGACGTATAAATAATGGTAAGTTCTACACTTAATTTCAAACAATTTCAAACAACAGAAACAGAACATACAAAGAGATTTCAGAAGACCAGTTCCAAACGCAGCCTTAAGCAAACGATCTAAATCTAGTGATAAATGATTCCACCCTTTTACTAATGCCAGTGGCATGCTAACATGTTCTTTTGTTATTTTTGTTTTACTTTGTGAGTTTGTAAATTGTAGTTTTCTGCGAAGACGATCAGTATCAATTACTTCAACTTCAATTGCTGTATATTTATCTAAATTTTTTAACTGTAAATTTAAAAAACGAAATGAATTACTACATGGAAACACTAAATTTGCACTAACACCTACAATTTCGCAACATGAGTCTTGAATTTCTTCATCTTCAACCACTAATACATCACCCTCATAATTTCTTTCACACTCTTCTTGCGCAACAAGTATTGGACCATATGACGCTAAATCAACTAAACTTTCATGTGGCGGCAATAAACCAATAACACCATCAGTTGGAAGTTCCCATACTTCTTCTTCGTTGGACATATTAATTTGTACCTTTGTATTTCTGAAACCCTCCTTATCGTAGTAGCTTGGTTACTCTGTTACGTCGGTTACTTCGTTACTGGTCTTATTCTTCATGTACTGTTGTAATCCAGCGTAAGGAAAACCCAAAAAAGTAACTGCACGCTGTGTTGTGTTTTATTCAGTACTCATAATCATATAGTTCCTATCTTATCATATAAACACTCTTATAGTATCATTTGTTGACAGTCACCTTTTACACAAGGACATGTGTGTGTGTGGTGTTATACCAGGTATACTGGTATGTACTACTATATATATATATATATATATATAGTACGATAGACAGGTCTATGAAGTATGAGGGATAGTCCTCTATTTATAGATACATTTCAAAA
>JACLAC010025933.1_pt1 | contig 17682 bp, 7 predicted proteins | sample 8027881 | NCBI WGS metagenome assembly JACLAC01 (sample SAMN15725517, study PRJNA655200) | protist metagenome | isolation source: fluorescence activated cell sorting (FACS) single amplified genomes of... | place: Spain: Blaines Bay Microbial Observatory, Mediterranean Sea | collected 2016-01-19
ATGTCTATAGTTCAATTTTCTTTGTTCAAACTACCTTTCGGTTCAAAATTTCTGAACAAAAACACCGCAAGACCTGGTACAAACAGTTTTGAAAATGTGATTTCTGTAGACTCAAAAAAGAATATAGACATTGGTTTAAACACAGAATCCTTATGTATAAAATTCGAAGATGTAGTTCATCTTCAATCCATGTTAATTGTCGTTGCCACCAAAAGTTTTCCGTTTGAAATTCATATTACAGCATACGGGGCACGCAGGTATACGCAAAATGAGAGCAATCTCGTCAATGGAAATTTAAGTGAAGTTTGTACGGTTGCAAACAAAGTTCAAGATCTAGGAATTGTCGCTTTTGCAAATAGTCATGAAGTTCCTTTAGGTACACCCGAACGGAAAGAAATAATATTTACTGACGATAACGATCCTCAAGGTGTTAAATGTTGTTTTTTGAACCTAAAATTTGTTCTAGATACAGAAGATATTGATCGGATGCAACCCTGGATGAATAAAGTACGTATAGAAAGTGTGAGGTGCATCGGTCGTCTTTCAAATTCGGATATGTTTTCCTTCTACAACAACCTTGGTTGTTATCCCTTTGAAACATATTTTAATGGACGCATTTTCTTTGATGAACCAAAAATGATATCCCAAGCAACACTATGCAAAGATGGCGGTTTAAAAAAAGGCAAGTTGGAAGATATATGTGTACATTTTATCTCTGAACTTCAAAAGTTGAAACAGAGTGCAGTCCACGCAGAAAAATACTCCAAAGCGAAACATTTACAGTACTGCATTGACCGTTTTGAGAAGTATGCCATAGAATATAAAAGGAGCTTGAAATATAAATTACGATGTGTCCGAATGGAAAAATATGACGATGCAGCACACATTAGGGATGACATGGAACTTCTCATTGCTAAAATGCAGAAAATCCGTTTTGAGGCTATTCACGCAAGTTCCTTCTCTTTTGACAAATCTTACGGCACTGGATGTACCAAGACAACTGGTGGTGGTGACATTACCCATATTAAGGAAAACAACGAGAAGCCATATTTTCAGGAAAGTATCCAGAGTAAAGAAAAAGATATAACAATTTCCAATGTTTCAACGGACACGCTTTCTCAAGGAAATTGTGGTATGGTGGAAGTTTTTCCGAGGTCATCATTGCATGAAAGCAATGATGTTGACCAATCTCATCTTTTCGATACCAAACACTTGAAGGCTGTACCGAATGAGAATAGAAAGGATACTTTCAAAGAATACGACGAGAAATTTCAAGTCCGAAAAGAGGAGAAGATTACTAATGTAAATTCAAATGACGTCGAAGGCAATGGCGCGCTCCCCAATAATAAGGGTATTGTGGAAGAGTCACCAATCGTAAGTGATGTGAAAAGTACAGCATGTAGTGCTAGAAACGACATTCAAGGAGCCGAGATCTCCGCTGAAAACGTCGCCGCCCCGAATTTAAGTGAAAGTGAAAACAAGTCAACTTTATATGAAGGAAACTCTAAACGAGATGTGAAAAGATCGGATGTACATAACGTTGAAAATGTAGATAGGACACAAAAAACCAAAAATTCGCGGTCCGTATTTTCAAATATTTGTTCAATTTTTTAAGATCAAAGAAAAGATTTAGAGGATTGGCAGAAAAGTAAATAATTCAAAGTTTATGTCAAAATTAATTTCCTTGCACTTAATACTACGTTGTGGTATTCACGCGTTTTGTTTTATGCAACTAAATCTCCATGTTTTTTCGGTATTTTACTTTTGTAAATGAAGGTCCTTTACGTAGTTACTCAAGTGTGGATTGCATCGAATATGTAAAGAATTACTCCATAGCATCATGTTATCTAAATGAAGTCTTTTGTACGACTCACAATCTAACATCACCGCGGTTCAATATTCGATGAAATACCCCATACATTGATGAATATACTTAGGCGGATGACTGTCGTACTCGCTGAAGATCTTTGCAATGCAAAAGTGCAAAGTTTGATATGCTCACAATATATTTTTGTACATTGCCTATTGCCTTATATTAGTTTCTCTTAAAATTGATCTGCATATAATTATAAATCAATATGCCGAGTATGTGTCATTGATGTGAAATGTTACGCAAGATTACATGGTACGTAGCAGCTTAAGGTAAGTGTGATTGCATACTATTTAGCACGTACGAGTACGTTCTCTTATAAATTCTATTTTATACATTTGAAAAAAATCATTGTTTTATAGTGTGAATTAATATATTGATGTGCCTCCCATGATAATTGATAGTGCTTGTATGTAAAATATGACTATGCAAGTTACTTAACCTCAGCATACGCTAACCCATTGTGAAATTAAAACAACTATTGTACAATACGTATCAATTTAAAATATAATGCTTCAAAAAAAACGAAAGGGTAGACTGGAACCATAAATTAGAAGTCACCTTAATGAATGATCTTATGCAAATACAATACAAAATTAAAAATAAGTATTGCTGAACACAATAGCATCCCAGGAAAATATTTTCCTTGCGCGCACAGTTTTGAAAGCAGCTTCGTCTTTTTGTGAAATCACTAAATAACGTTTTCAATGAATGAAAGTGTGTTGAGCAAAAACTCGGTCTGAAAACTACACATTTCATGCCTTGTATAACATGCAGGAAAGGAAAGCACGACATTAAATTCCGCAACTTTATTGCAATTATGCACGCCGTGCACAACATCCACGCTTGTTTTCCCAATATATCTATTATTACAATAATCAATAAATCGTTTTAGAAATGTATGAATGCCTTTCTTTCCTGTCTTGTACGGAAATGAAAAACACAAACATCTATCATTATTTACTCTGTTATTCACGACTTCGATTGGAATAGAGTAAAATTTCGCGTTTGGAATAATCATGGAATATCCTTCTGCTATTCGGAATTTCGTAAATCTCAGACAAATTGTATCTACAAGCATCGTACCTTGAATCGATGAACCGAGAATAGTGATTAAAGATCCTAGTTCGAAAGTTCCATCAGAATAAACCATTAAACCTGCCACGATATTTCGAATAGGGGGCACAAACGCAAGCGTGAGTGTGACAGTTATGGTATTTACGTTTGTTATCAACGTAACAATAGATGAAAGGATACACGTATTATTCTGCAGCTTAGGGTCACAAAATACCGATTCGTTGGCACTACTTAAGACGAACAAGGTTATCATGACTTTTACAATGGAAGAGACATACAATGTGAACTCTAGAATTCCCGAGGTGGTGTTTGTATCTAATTCAATGTGTTCAAGAACAAGCTTCATGCATTTTTCGGAAAAAGAAACCAAACGTATCAAAGCGATCCATACAACACTGAACAAAAAAAGGTTACAAGCCGGTCGCAATATGTTCGCCCAAAAGATTGTGAGATTTACTACTGACCATGGAATCGTATTCTGCGCTATTTCAAATAAAAGGACGTAAAAAAAAAGGGTAACCGGGAGTTGCAACAATTTCTTTAATGGATGCAGAAAGAATAAAGTTCTTCCACTAAAACGAATACGCAAAAGTGCATGAAAAAGAAAAGCAGAAAAAAGGGGCGGCAATACACCCAAGAAAAGGAAGACAGCAACGTACATAAAAAAAATTGCCACATTATCTTCCATTTTACGAAAGTGGGAATGTGGTTTTCTGCAGTGCGATATTCTATGAAAATGGTGTTCTACATAACATAAGGTATGTTAGTCTACAATGAAGTACCTTACACTACTTGTAACGATCTATATTTGTTTTTTTACACTCGTCAGGAAGGCGGCATCGATTCATATAGTTTCAACAAATGCTGTGGTCTTCGTATGGTTAAAAAGCATATTGTCTGTAAATCAAGTTGCGATTAAGTTTAAAAGTTTTTCTTTGGCGACAAATGTTTTTTAAAATCAGAATAAAAATATTGAAATAACCATTTCACAAACTGTACCTGTGTACGAGTAGTACTACTCGTAAATAATAAATAAATAAATAGTTAGTTATATATACAATAGTTATATAGTATAATAAGATGATATGGTCGCTTAAATATGTGATTACAAATACTTATATACGGCGAGTAAGACAATATGTACATTTCAAAACCTGGATTGCTTTTTTTTCCGAAAAAATGAAAGTGAAAAATAATAAATTAAAAATATTTATTTAAAATCAAAAAAAATTCTCTTCACCAAAATTTAACATTCAGAATGTAAAATATACATGATGTACAGTTGTGTAAGTAATAAGTGATCACAACATGTTTAAGCACCGATGTATGTTGTTTTACACAGTTACAGTTTGTAGCACCCCTCATACTCGCTCGTACCTTATTATTTATTATCAATAATAAATATATATTATTTATTTAGTATAAGGTACTACCCAGCAGTACCCAGTATATACTCGTACTGTATATTATATTATTATATTATTATTATTTATTTATCATTTAAAAAAAAAGAAGTTAATTTCGTCCATAGCTTTACCCTTGACACACCGAACATTATTGTGACATTGATTTCGACATTTCAAGTTATTTTGTAGATGAAGATGTGAACTATTTATCGATGAAAGTAAAACTACGTACTTGGAATCCAAAATTCTGAGTTTTGACCAATTTATGTTAACGCGACTCGCGTTGTTTCCTCAACTAAAGTATTTTGTTGGATACTCTTGATGGACAGTGATATACAACATATTTGTGACAATGATGTCGACGGAAAACATGTGAAAAAGAATCTTGAAAAAAAACTGAAAACAGAGAAGTCGTTGTTTTTCCAAAGTCAATATGATGGTCTTTTCAAGAGAATTCTACGTCAAAATTTCAACTCTCTCAGTATATCCCGGTGTGAGTCCTTGACTTCGCACTCAACATGGGTTTGTGGAGAACAATATGTACCGCTTACCAAAGGGAACTGTTCTAATTTTATTCCAGCGCACTACGAGCACCATATCAGTGCTGGTTCTGTGAAAGTTATAGAAAATGAGTATACATTTTTTGCTGGGACGGTTGGAAAAATATGCCTAGTGCGTATCATGAAATATTCTCAGCAGTCAGTTGCGTTTCGACAATATATTTTACATGATTTATCAAAGAAAAGTTCCGCTTCATTGGATTCTGGTACTGCTGAGAGAAATTATAGTCATTGCAACAATATAGATATTCCTATAAATTCATTTGTGTCAAACCTGTGCCCTAAACTGATTGATTGGCTGATTTTCAATGGAATTCCAAGGTGTAATCTGAAAGGTAAATATATGCACTTCTTTCACGATATACATCCATACACTGTAAAGGATGGGATATCTATCAATGTAGATAGTGCAATAGCGAAAATATCAGCGACCCACCGTGATATATCTGATTTAGATATTCAGATTTTGAAGCAATGGTTTCACGAACGTTACATTGCGCTTGCAGGTTTGCAACTTGCTTTAGCACTGAAGTGCCTGCGTAGCTGCGGTTCTGCTCATCGTCTTGTAGATGGGAAATGGAAAAACGGGCAAGTCATAGCTGCTATGACTCATAGTGGTAGAATTGTGATATTATCTGATTCATTTAGTGCCGCCACCACTATTGGTACGTATGGGAGCCCAATTGCATACGTTGATAGGGATCAAGTGATAATTCCAAAGCGTGTTGAGTGCTGCCTAGGCGCCCCCCCCCCTGAGATTGCGCACGCACTTATGGTGGGACCATGTGTGAACGAACATTTGTTGAGTCATACTATTGATAGAACAAATTTAAAATACAATAAATTTCATTACGGTCATAGATGCGAATTTGATAAGGCAGAACCCACCAGTGTTTCATTAATTTTGAGTCAATTAACATGCGATGGAGGTTACGAAAACGCAAATGTAGAGTGCATTACTCATATGAATTTTGCAGCCAAAGAGAGTACAATGTGCGGATTGTACCGTAAAGCTGATATATATGGTTTAGGGAATTATTTGTCATATCTTCTGAAGAATGTAAATTTTCCTGATTTTAATTGCAGCGATCGCGATAGTGTTTATAACATTTTGCATAATATCGAGCCCTCTGTACTCATTTCTTTGGGCGTTTTGTTTTCAGATAACGCTGAAAATGAATATATGAGTAATGTAAACTTTTTGTGGTCTCAACGTCATTCCACTGCATTGGGAAATTTGCTCTCTCGAATGTGTGCATACAAATACAACAGTAGGTACAGCGATGAAGATACGATAAATTCTTTTTTTGCCTTGCTCTGGAGTCCAGATACACGTGTATGGGGCCCTGCAGTAAGGGCAGAATATGCTCGGTGCGAATCTGACATGAATCCTGGAGACATGTCAACGTGTTGTCGGAAAATCCCAGACGCGAGTATGACCATTCGATGGGATTCATGGCTAAGGAAACGACGTTTTGATTTTCTTGCAGGTTCGGATTTGTTTTCGCAGCAATATAAATTCAGGGATATGCCCATAGGATCATCAATATCACATGCACTATATCTTTTAATGCTAGCTTCAGGCAAAGCAGAAAGTATGTGCGAATCTTGGAAAAGTATATTCGATTATCGTATGAAATGATGTGATCAAAAGATTTCAATAGAGTTCAATAGAGCTCAGTGGTCATGAAAAATGATTAAATAATAAAATTAGTATAATTTGATCTCGGAAGGAATAATCTTACATCTGTATTCGTACGAATGCTCGTATTTTTATTAGTGTTTTAGTGCTCTCTGGAATATGACCAATACTCTAGTCGTATATACTTAGCATACTCATATGCTATACTCGTTTGCTATAAAGAAGTCAATGTTCTTGTATCACTTTTTCAACATCTGTGCGATATCGTATACTCTGGATACATATTCTTGATGAAATAACAAATAACCCAATGGTATCTATGTTGACAATGTAAAGTGAAGAAAAAATTCGAGAAGCAAATATGTGTGGTTCCCGTCGAAACTGCTTGAATACCGTTGTGCCTCGCATTGTACACTTTTTAGGCGTTACACAACCAACACGGGTGTTTATCAATTTACTGGTCGTTTTTTGCAGACCCCCTAAAAAAATATATTTACTCCGCATAGCGAAATAAGAGCGGAAGGATGTGATGATCGCTTGGAAGGAGTGGTGTACGCACATGAGGTGCTTCCGTTAAATTGATGGAAATAGTAATATTGCTTTGACGGAGTATTGGCGAGAGATTTTTTATTGAATCCTAACGCAGAAGCATTCGGGTAATTGTGATGTTTTGTCGACTATGAGACAAAATTAAGTCAATATATGCACTCCATCTTTTGAAATTGAAAATGGATACTAACATAGCTTCTTGTTTATGTGCTATTTATGTCTTTGCTCCCATGTACAATATGATTTTTAATTTGGCACCATATTTTGTATCTCTTCATATCACCCATTTAGAATAAATACATATATTTTTTTTATAGATAAAATTGAGTCCATTGTGATAATTGCTAGAAAATGCAAGCTGCATGTAGTGATTTTTTTTCAAACTTACAACTTAATACAGCGAACACGTATAAAAATATTGAAAAGAAAATAAACTAAGGTATGTAGGATAAATGAGTCTTCAAATAGTGAGTATGGTCTATTAATGTTGCAGTCTGTGTCACATATCCAAAATGATCGGGCTAATTACTCACCAACTCTTCTTTAATCTCCCAGCACGTTCGTGGGTCTCATCATGAAGTTCATAAGCAGGTCTAAATCCATCTTTGGTGCGCAAGTGCGGGTTTTGAAACGTATTTTCCTTGTTTCCGATCGATGTGTATCCCTCATCATAGAGAGAGCAGTATGGAAACTTATTTGAGAGAAGAAAAGACCATACAGATCGATACCTCCAAGGCAAAATAGGAGACACTCGCAAAAAAGGGGGCCATGAGTTGGACGAGGTAGAAAATATGTCGAGATTTCTTGCATTCGGATCCGTAGAACGACTGCCTTCGATAGTGCACTTTATATTTTTTTCTAAGAGAAATGAGCACAGTGCCGTTTTGAAACTCTGCTTGCTTTGAGCAAGGTATATCCTTTTTATATTAAGTCCATATAATTTTTCGGTGTAATCCACAAAATCAAGTATTTCCTTGAATTCATTTGGTTGAACAATAAAAAGAATATTTGGAAGCAAATGACTCAGGGAGTTGAAACTATGATTTTCTCTTCCAGTTTGAAGTAGTGTTCCTAAGTTCACGCTGTTTTGCTGATTTTTTGAAAGAGCAACAACAAAAGTGCATATCAAGTGTAATACTACTGTGGCATCCTTCCCACCATTAAAGCTAAGTAATATATCGCGAGGCTTATAAAGACGGAAAGTTATATTCATGGAATTAATAAATAACCGAAGCTCACTCTCGAGAGAATCGTGCTGCATTGTTTTAACTTGCTTGTATGCCATGGTTAAGATCAACACTCAGAAGTCTAATACGATAAAATACACGCGCAGGTTTCGCTTCATAAATTCGACCTTTTCCGTCCTTTGCAGATTAATAAATGTTGTTGTTTCCTTTTTTCACAACGGATGCTTTTCCTTTATGCAACAACATTAATTTCCTCTTTTTTAGTTGGCGGAATGTTCTTTTTTCTTAATGACAATATTATATGGATGATGTTGAGTAAATAATAAACCAATCTAGATTTTCTAACAATAATGAATAGCATCGAAATTTATTATTCGGTTTATTGTTTCGGGTGTTCATGTAACATAATAACATAACATAACATAACATAACATAACATAACATACCTTATTGTAGGTATTTATATTATTATTTATCAAGTAGTAGTACTACTCGTACGAAATATTACCTCAAGGTAAGGTAACAACATAATATGTTATGTTATGTTGTTAACATCATATTTTACATAACATAACATATGGTTTTATGTTCGGGTTTTTTCTCATTTCTGTACACTTTGAGAAAAGTATGGGTATTTTAACAGTTTTACCTGTTAACGAACATCGCCATATCCGAGTGGCCGCTGCTCTTGGCTTTTTTTATAACCCTAACCTCCTTGGTTGTCAAATTACTAGAGAGTCGGATAACAATAACCCGAATATTTAAGATATTTATATATTAACTAAATACGAGTAGTTATATAAGGTATCGTATGTTATATATATATATACGAGTATATAGTACCCGGCGGGTACGGGTACCGGTACGTACGAGTACTCGTATTATATCTTAATATATTGTATCAATATTTACCTTCTTCTTTTTTCAAAGATTGAATAGGAACGGTACAGGTACAAGTAGTACATAGTACCCGTACCTGTATGTTATTGTATGGAAAAATTATTATTGCACTTGTTCGGGGCCTTCCAATGTTATGCCATTTTTAATTCTTCATGATACGTACCTTAGTCTCTTTCCTTCATGCGTTTTAAAGGATTAAGCATCCCTTGTATAATTGAATTCTTGATGCAGTCTCCCCTCTTACAACAAATACTGTTACTAACCTCGAGTGTTTTTTAAAATAAGTTTCAAATTTTCAACTGGTAATTTTTTCAGAGAGTAACTGAATGGTGAAAAGAAAGAAACAATATTAGAAGCATTTCTTTTGGACGTCACAAGATTAGATGTCATTCTAACATCAACGTACAGTGGGCTATTGTTGATGGGTCGTTTTGGAAATATTTTTGGACGCTTCTAAGACTATATTTTACTCTGTTTTTCATACAATCATGGGAAACGTACAAACGAATCAAAAACGTGCTGCGAAAATAGGAGAATTCCGTGTAGAGTATCAATCCTGGAGAAAGGGTAAAACAGAAGGGGCTAAAGATAAACTTCTTACGAGTATGATGCATAATAAAACGGAAAGTGATAGTGCAAATACTGCGACAGTTTATGAAAATAAAGCGCTTCATTCTGATCCACCATCCGCTCCTGTCAAATATTTCTCAAAGACGTCTTCTTCTGTGCGGACTGCCAAGATGCTCCCGTCAAAAACTTCGAGTGCAACCAATAGTTTTACCGACGACAATCGTCCTGGTCGAAAACGTCTAAATAATGATGGAAAGAGAGAGGATAAGAAGACGCACTTTACAATGGGAAAGTCAACCAGAAACTTCACTAACATACCAAAGTCAAGATCCCTTAATGCTCTCAACACTTACGACACCTTTCCTAACTTTGTTTCTCAACGACCGTCGAAGCTACAATTGAGCATGCATGATGCTATTATAGAGGAGTTATGTAACGCGGCTACCGTAGAAATTGTTGGTTCTCAGTATGCGGCAATAAATATGCAGCAGCGACAGGCAGACGTTGAAGGTTTGGATTCAAATGCGATAAGTAAAAGTCCCCCTAAACGAGTTGTCAACCATTTGTACGGGCCGATATATGCAAAAGTAAGCAACCATATCCGCCAAATGCCCAAGAAGTATGCGCTTTCAGTCACCCCCTCTGAAATCGCCACACATGTACGTTTATTAGCTGAGGCGCGCCGCTCTTCGGAAAAGATTGCGCTTCATGTTTCTTTCCCTGCGAACAGTATATCCTCAAATAGCAATCCGAATAAAGTTGGAAAAGATGGTAAATTTCAGCGAATTGAAATTGTAATAGCTGCCTGTGACACCAATAATCTTCTTGATGCTATAACAAGTTCAATTGTTGAATTTGGTAGTATAATGGAAGCTGATGTAATGACAACTGACGATGACTGGGCCTTGGATACATTTATTGTAAAAGTCAAAAAAAATACTACTTCTGAAGGGTTAACACGTGATATTGATACATACCCTCGGAGTCCATACAAATATTTGAACCCAGATATATTAAAAGGAAAAATAGTATCCAATCTTGCTTCGCTTGTGCAAAAAACGGAAGAAACTACTCAACCAATACCTGAACCAGGTGATAAAAAAACAAAGTTTGTGTCTGAAAATTTAAGTGAAAGCATTGCTCCCACAAATGAAACCCTTTTGGATATTAACTATGACGAAATACAACTTGGGAGTGCTATTGGTGAGGGTAGAAGTGGAACAATGCGGATAGCGAAATGGAAGGGCCAAACTGTTGCTGCCAAAGTATTGAATTTATCAGAACGAACAAATTCTGACGCCTCTTCTATAATTGCCGAGTTTTACAGGGAATTAGCTGTCATTCAGAGTTTGAACCACCCTAACATTGTTTCCTGCATCGGAGCATCCTCGAAAGCCCCTCATTACGTCACCCTTTTTGAAATGATAGAAGGTGGTACTTTAACAAGACTTTTATCCAAAAGAAAACAAACATACAATTTTTTTTCTATTGCGCACGAAATTGCAGATGCTATGGCGTATTTGCATACAAACCACATTCTACATAGAGATTTGAAACCTGATAATATATTGATAACGAAGTCATTTCACGTTAAAGTTATTGATTTTGGTTTGAGTTGTTTTATCGGTACTGGCGGTAATAGAAGTGGTCATGAACTAACAGCCGAGACGGGAACGTATCGATGGATGGCACCTGAAGTAATCAGGCATGCATCTTATTCGTTTCCAGCTGATGTCTACTCTTTCGGTGTGGTTTTGTGGCAACTTTTAACAAGATCTCAGCCATTTCAAGGCATGACACCAATACAAGCCGCCTTCGCGGTTGCAAAACATTCACATAGGTACGATTTATTTGTCTTGAACTTTTCTTTACTAACATTTTCAGGCCAAAACTTCCAGCATACACCCCTGTTCCGCTTGCTGCCTTCATCGAAAAGTGCTGGCATCAAAACCCAAGTTTGAGACCAACGTTTCCCAATATTTTAAAACGGATTAATGAATTACGTTCTTGCTTAAGCGAGAGAGAGGCCCTTATATTGGGAACATCCTTTGGAAAATGTTAATTATAAGGATTTAGTGATTTTATATCTTCCGAGCCTCCATTCATTTTCATTATCTTAATTAAGTCGGATACGAGTATGTTGTTACGGTTCAGGACCGCCAGGGATTCTTAATATTTGGGCGACGAAGAAGTCTCTCACTTGTTTGCTCATTGTATCTTTTTGTGTAAATTATTTGACACGTTTATCCAATACATTGTTTTCATAACCTGTGAAGAATCATTTATTTTAGCACTCCAGTAAAAGGTACCATGGTGTATACAATATTCATTTGATATGTGCCGCAATGCTATATTTTTCTTTGGTATTATTTGATCGTATTCGAAGTGTTTTTTACTATCCGATTACTTTGAACTATCACTCATATTTACCTCTCGTTCCACAGGAAGGGCGTATGCACAGTAGCATGTCAATTTTATTTCATTCGAGTATTCAAGGATGTTTGCTGCAGAGGGGGATGGTTGGTAGAGAGGAGGAGAGTAGTAATTATTAAGAATAACGTTGTTTGGCACTTGTGCTTTTTGCGTTTCCATGTGACCACCATCCCGCTCCGTAGCAGATGTGAACGTCACGCATCTCATATTAAATATTTACATCATCACCGCAACGCATAATTTCAAATTGATATACACGTAAAGTATGTTATAGGTAGTATGTAAATAGTATTTTTTGATGAGGTTTTTATGTTTCGTTTGAGTAGTAAGGACTAGGGACCATACAAATATTTGTTCAGATGTGTCCGTGTCATAGATAATAAATGTATGTTATGGAATGATATTTGTTACTGACTTTAAGTACAAATACATAGACAATTGTGAATAGTACTACTACTCTCCGTATCTAAGTGATTGGTGAAAAAGTAAATAATATTTTTTTAACATTTATATTTAAAAAAATAAATAATGTACTCGTACTCGTACTCGTACTGTATTATATAATGTTTTACTTTGCAAAAAAGAAAATGTACCCTTGCTGTAGAAGGCCGGTATACGTACGCGTATATGAAACAATTTAGTTATAATAACATACTTGATATGATTGAGTATTGTGTACGCATGTCGCGAAATTCTTGGAACTCCTGGTTGTAAAAATATATTTTCACATTACAATAGCACCCCGTTTCATGACACAAAGCAAATAATTACTTTCGTGTTTTCATCTTCTGTAATAACTTTCTGGCTTTCTTTGACATAATGAGTTTCACGTCCTCATTACTAGTAGAAATATCAACCACTTGCTGCTTACTCTTGTGTAAAGACGTTGATTCATGATTAGTTGGATTTACTCTTTCGTCACAGTAATACCCAAGCCCAAGTTTACCCTTGCGATATATGTATCCAGGTTTTGCCGACAGAAACCGCAATGCCTTGACATACGTTGTTAATTTATTCTTGGCTTCATTTTCCTGTATCGCGATCTCATTTTTTTGGTGCATTTGTACGATTTTCTTTCCTTCTACGATATCACAAGTTATTTCACTCAAATCAACATTTGCGTTAGGATGGGGTATACGTGTAATCGTATTTGAACTCCGACGGAAAACGGCGACCTGCGGTGTGGTAGTTTTATCTTGAACCGACTCCATGTTAAAATAATCAGTGTATCGTTCAGGACAGTTGTCAGTAAACGGAGAATAATGAGGTGGCAAGTCATCACACTGGTAAGAGTAACTTTTGCAAGGAAGTAATAGATTCGCATTGAAAGAATCGAACACCCATTGGGGCTGAACGTATTCAACATTATCACATATAACTTCCTTGTCAAGATTCCTATCCGTAATTACATGAGAAACCTCAGAATCTTCATCACAATCAACAACAATACCACCCCCGGATTTTATACAAAACTGCAGAGGGTAATTTGGGACCTCGCGACTTATTCTGAATTTCAAATTAGCAAAAATATTTGCTTTTCCAACTGTTGTCAATGACAATTGGTCAATATCATCATTTTTATTTGAGCCATCGCCATTCTGAATTTTCTTCGAGCCTGCCATATCTTCCGTCAACTTTAAGAGAATAGAACTAATGAAGGTCTCATAAAATTCCAAAAATGTCAACATGACACGAAAGTCAATTGTGTGAGGGATATTCTGCGAAAACTCATGTGGACGCAACCAGCTAATGTATTCTCCGTGGATATTGGCCTGAAAGTATGTTCCTTTCACAGTAACAAAAGCCTTTGTGAGGGACTTCGTCGTCTCGACATAAGAATCCCATCTTTTGGATATTAAATCGCAAGCTTCTATTTTTTCGGAGCGTACAGGTCCATGAGATGGCAACACAGAAAAAAGATTTATCATATTCAGTCCATCTGCTATGTCACATATTGCACTTTTAAAAGTAGGGTATCTTTCCTTCACAAGATGGTGCAGAGTGTACTGTGGCCTTTGTTCAAAAATAGAAATCGCAAGTGAATGTTCCTTCCTATTCACTAGTTTTCTTACTTTTTTCATGAAAACCTTAAAGTTGCGAAATTCCATTAGTAACGGTTCGTGTGATAAATAGAGAATATCTTTTGTATGATAATACGTTTTCTTCTTCGATCCAAACCCTTTCGGATCCCTGGGGTGGATGCCTTTCAGAATACAAAGACGTCGAAAATCACGGAGAGTTATCTGTAATATTTTAATAGCCTTGCTACGACTCACGTAAGAGGAATAATTTCTGCATGGGATGTAAACACGTCACAAAAAGATGGGCAACGAATAAGAAATGGATCAACTTACGATTTCTTTTTTTTACCGAAACTTGATAGGCGTTGCTTACTGCCTCGGCTTACTTTAACTACGTTACGCTTCTTTGAGCGTTTCTTGTTTTGTTGCTTCATTTTTGCGTCCACGTGTCTGTTGTAATAAATTTAGTCGTCGCGAATATTAAACGCCCTGGAAATATATCCAAAGCAAGACCTGTAGGTGTGTGGATTGTCTTGTCACTATATTGTGGCTTCAAACAAGGAATTCAGCAGTAATTAACAAAACAAGAGGTTTTCTTTTCCAACGTAGAGAACGGTCGTATTTAGTTGATTGTGATAAGTGCATTGCCAAATTTTGGAAAGAATTTATATTACCGTAGGGATACTTTTAACTTATCCTGGGTGTTCTTGAAGCGTTGTTTTTTGACAGGGTCGTGGATGTAGCGCGTGCCGCGTGCCCTCCTTTATTTTAGATCGTACGAGTATACTCGTATATACTCATACGAGTTAAGGTAAGCTAACATATTGTATATACTCATAATATTTAATATAACTAACATACGTATTATAATGATATTATTTTAATCTATGTATCGTAAGAGTACATACAACTCCTCTGTACTCGTATATACGAGTAAATGACATGTAAATATATATTCGAGTAATCACATAATAATAATATATTATTACACGTACGAGTACGAGTATTTAGGTGAGGTAAATATTCCACATATGAAGTACTCGTACTCGTACGCTATGTTATATTATATTATCACCCTTCTCGTTGTCACCTCTGGGCATAATGTACCATGTACCAAGCACATTTTTTTAAAATCATCTGTGCACGCGCACAGTTCGCAGATGTACCGGCGGTCCCAGTTTGTCACGTGCTCGCAAGTATCAATACCTTTGACCTTAATGTTATTTATTTATATGTTGTAGAGAGAGTAAAAATAAATAAGAAGTAGAAGGAGAAGAGACAACAGAGAAAAAAGTCTGAGGCTATACTTATCCTCAAGAGTGACCTTTATGGACTAATTGTATCTTAACACCAGTCTCAATGCGCATTAAGAGTTGTGAACACCCAAGCTTTTTTGACTTAATTATCTCTGTTGCTTCTTCCGACGATAGTTGTCTCAAACAAACAATTATATCGGAATATTAACTCTGCGGCTAAGTGTAGTATCGAAAGGAAAACGCACTATTGTGTTCTAAGTTTGAATATAGAAAATAATTTCGAAAGAAATTGTATAACAGTGTTGCGTTCAGTAATCAAGTGACACTCTTAGATCCATAAGTTTACCCAGTTTTCACTGAACCTTCAAAAATGAATAGTGTGGATGTGAAGGTGCTCGCAAAGGAGTATGTTTTTGATAACCGTATTTTGAAAGCTATCATTAAGCAAGGAGTCCAGGGAACAAGCATCTCTCAGAAAAAATTTTTTGAAGCAGCGCAAAGGAAAGAAAATATATTGTTATTCGGAAGGACGGGTTCTGGAAAAACTCTTGCTTATTGCATTCAGGTTGTTCACCATTTACTTTCGAGTCTCAACGTAAACGACGTTATTTCCCAGGTGTTAATTTTACTACCAACTACCGAGCTGTGTAGTCAGGTTGAAGATTATATTTCGAAGATAACTCAGTTTTGCTCTAAAGATGTTTCATCCGCTGTGCTGTGTGGTGAAAACTTTGATATCCACGAAGCTTTATTGATGTCTCGGCCTTCCGTATTATTATGCACTCCAGCTGCATTTATGAAAAATAAAGCTCATATAAATACAGAGTTGATAAGTCTAGTAGTTGCAGACGAAGCTGACTTGTTGTTGTCGTATGGATATAAAAGTGATATGAGCCCAATTTTTGACCAATTGCGAGATTCGTGTCAAATTATATTTGTATGCGCAACTCAATTGGAAGAAGTTGAAGATTTTGCGAAGGCGTTGATGAAGAATTACGTACTGTTACGCGGAGAGGACAAACGAAAGACTCCACAAATGAGAGAATATTATATGTCTTTACCAGCGAGAGATAAAGATATATATTTGTATGCTTTGATGAAGCTAAATATTATCAATACAAAATCATTGTTCTTTGTAAACACCATTGATAACTGTTACCGTTTAAAGTTACTCCTTGAACAGTTTTCGATACAATCAAAAGTTTTAAACAGTGAGTTGCCAAGTGCTTCGAGAAATAGTATAATCTCAGAATTCAATCGTGGTAATATTGATTACTTAATTGCCACAGATGAGTCTCTACTTGCAACGTCCCGCGATCGCGAGAGAGAGGAAACGTCCAAAATGCAAGGCCGTGTAAAAAGGAAAAGGGATTCTGGAATAACCCGGGGGGTGCATTTCTCGAACTTACAAATGATTGTAAATTTCGATTTTCCGGCATCGGTGGAATCTTATGTACATCGTGTTGGGCGCACAGGCAGATGGGACGTCGAAGGCACCGCTTTATCCTTTATGGAAAGAGATAATAAAGGGCAAAAAATAATTTTAGAAAAGCTAAACCTTGTACCTAATGACTCAGGTTCATCCGAATACAGAAAGATTTCTGCATTGAAGATTACAAGTAAAGAAATTGAAGGATTTCGGTATCGTGTTGAGGATGTCAGAAGAGCTGTAACAAGAAGTGCAATTCTTGAGGCTCGCCGGAGAGAAGTAGCAAAGCAAATGACGCAATCAAAACGTTTGAAATCGAATGTTAATTACAATGATGAAGCCGTCACGAGGATGCGATCTGAACAGAAAGTGCATATCTCTAAGGTAAAGAAGCATTTATCGCATGTGCCATTATACTTGCTTCCTCATAACACACACGAAGTTGCGCACAAGAAATAAAAATACCGTATGATCTGTATTTACATGTTGAGAGATTTTTTTTTCTAAATGGGGTTGAATGAAACTCGTTAACTTGTATTCGGGGCATGCCATAATGTGTACCTTGAGTATTATATCGACGTTGACCTATCACTGTTTTCAATTGTAGCTAAATTTATATTTAAACGAATTGAGAAAAGACAAAGAAGTAATAAGTATATTATACCATCTTCAGTGGTTACAACACAATTCATATGACTTTTGAGACACTTTACTATAAGCACTCGTGCGAGTACGCGAGAAATCGGAGAAAGGGAATGATTTGTAACATAATATGATGTCTC
>JACLAC010002736.1_pt1 | contig 17667 bp, 8 predicted proteins | sample 8027881 | NCBI WGS metagenome assembly JACLAC01 (sample SAMN15725517, study PRJNA655200) | protist metagenome | isolation source: fluorescence activated cell sorting (FACS) single amplified genomes of... | place: Spain: Blaines Bay Microbial Observatory, Mediterranean Sea | collected 2016-01-19
AGTGCCAAGCACATGGCCGTATAATAAATATAGCATGGTAAATGGAAAAATATTTCGTACTGTCATCACAATGTACCCGCAAACGAAGAAATGGATTGCAACATTATTTTTAGGAACTACATCGACGACAGCAATGAAAAAGAGTGAAGGAACTGTTGCCGACTCAAGTGACTTTAATTTTTTGCGATGCTCGCTACGCCTTGCTGACCAGTACTCTACTGCGGGAGAAATATCGTTTTTATCGATCAAAATTACTGGGCTTGCAGTAACTCGGCTAGATCTGAGTCAAAAAATGGATTTGCCGCAACTAGTGGGAAGTAGCTTATCAACATGGTCATTGTCGCAAAAATTTGGAGGGTTAGCAATCTACCAAGAGCACCGTATAGGAGATAATAAAGATGCCGGTTTCATTTTATCAACAATCGGAATATGCTTCAATATATTTTGTGATGATGACAATGAATACTTCGATTTTTATTCACGTAGTGGTCATAAAGATTCCGGATGTCATGGGGGAACATGTACCAATGGTTGGCGACCTGGCTGTGCATACACCACAAGTGGGAAAGTAAGCTTTCATTTTCACGATGCTTACATATACAGGGGCTTTTATTCGATGAAGTGTTGGATGAACGATTTCAAACAAATCAAAGGAGTAATACCAGCAACAACTACTATTGCTCCGGTTACAACAAACAAAAAAGTAGTGACTACAACGTCCTTTACAAACAAATTGTCGACCAATCCTATTGATTTCCAATGTTATTGGACCAATATCGCAGTATATTATGCATCTGAACAAATGTTAACGTTAACAGTAGGTCGCAGCAACGCAAACGTATGTTCAAAAAGTGGGAAAAACATTTCATTTGACTTTGGTATTACTAAAGAAAATACGGCATGTGATATGACAAAGGAAATTATGAATCGTATTAATAGTACGAAAATTTCTGCAATCGTAGCGATAAAAAAAAAAGGCGAAGCGATTGAATACGTTGAATTGTCTTGCATATACCCGTGGCTAAATAATGTAAACACATCTGCGCAACCTCCGGGTGTAATACGAAAAATAGGATCCAAAACGCCGGAATCCCCTGTGCCATATGCATATTTGTCGTATGATTCTGTTGGTAAACATGAAGTACGCCCTCATGATTTTATTTACGCAAATGAATACATGTTTTTACACTTTGGTATCAAGGAAAGCTCTAATTCAATATTATCACTGGAGGTGCGAAAAGATGGAGCTTACATATACGCAAAATGTACATCATGTAGAAAATCGCATCCTGTAATATTAGTGGATCGAAATGATTTAGAGAAGTTTCAGGTAGTGAATGGTCGGGGTGTGCTTCGATTTAAGGCGGGTGACGTTATTGGCAAAAGCAGATTATTCCTTGATTATCATGTTCAATCAAAGTCTCACCAGAGAAGAATGAATGAAAACAAAGATGTAAATGTGACTGAATTAGTATCTTCTTGCGAATTACCGCAAATTGTTAAAAACTCGTTGCGAACATCACACGGATCGATTGAAGGTCCGTCCACGACAACAACAAAAGCACCATCTACGAACGCTGTGATACTAACTACTCACGGGCCAAGAGATCGTGTAATTGTGCAAAAAGTTCCTGAATGTGGTCCAATGTGTATACTTTCAATAACTGCTATTGCTATAGTTGCATTATTTCTCTGTTCTTTCGTTTGTTTCGGTTGTGGCGTTTGTGTAATTCGCATTCATTCAAATAAAATATGGGCAGAAATAGAATTACAATCAGAACATTTGAACCACTCACCGGTCTCTTCTTCGCTTCGAATGTCCCAGAATTACGTTCGGCCACCACCAACTGGAATAATTGTTGACAATTATAGTAACAATTCAAATAATCAAACAGATTTAAATTATCACGACGGTGATCAAAATATTAATTCTCACAATACTTTTATCAATTTAAATGTCCAAGACAATAAATATATTAACAAGTTGGTTGCAATTATCGATGAAGTCCTGCAACTTTTCGATGATTTTTCTTCAATGGTGGCAGAAAATGGTCAATTTGATAACATGTATGAGAGTACAATCAAATTGTGTGAAAAATTGGAAACCAAGCTTAATAAAGAGATTGAGAATCGAGACAAACAGTTTTCTAATAGTAGTAAAAAATATGCACTCAAATTTGATGAGAATTTTTTATTAAAAGAAATAAAGGAGGTCAAAAAGGATGCAGAGACAATTAAAAAGGATGCAGAGACAATTAAAAAGGATGCAGAGACAATTAAAAATAACGCAATGAAATCAGTGGAAGAAAAGGCAAAGGAAATTGAAGCAAATGGTGTAAAAAACTTCCGTCAATATGTAAAGGAACGAAACATGAGAGTTAAGGAGCTGAAAAAGAAACTAATGGAAAAAATACAAAAGAAGAAAGACTTTCAAAAAGAAAAACGACAACATCTGCTTGATTTGAAAGAAAGGAATTTGAAAACGGAACCAAAGCAATAAGTTGATGTTGAAGACAGGAAAATGATACATGAAAAAGTGAAAATTGAAAAGAGAGTTTGAAGGACCAGAGGAGCGAAATAATTCAAAAAGAAAGGTTAGATGCCTTCCATTACAGGAGATTCTCGTCCTGTGTTTGATTTATATAATTTATATCATATGTTACTTTTGAGCGTCGAAGGAGGTGCATCAAGTCATATATAATTTTTGATCTTCATTGAAATGATTACACGCACACACATATCGAGATGTACTTATGTTGTTTAAAAGCAAAGGTGTTCTCACCACCACAGGCACTGGAAAAAGAAGAGGATGTGTTGTTGGTGTGGGGTCGTGGAATGATTTATTTTAATTAAATAATGATGAAGAGAGATGTTGTGTCCATATTAAAAGAAAATATATAATTATTTACTATGTGTATGTGCAGATCCTCTCTGGTGTGGTGGGTGTGTGTTGTGTGTGTACATATTAATATTCGTTTTTATGTGTATAATCTCATATTTGCAAATTCTTTAAGCTTACAAAGTTTCTCTCTGTCTTTTTACTTTTTTTGTGGTCACATGTGCACATGTTTCTTTCCCCATTCATTTTTTTTTTGATTTTTTTTGCCTTGTTGTTTTGTGCTTTTATTATAGTTTGTTTTGTTGTTTGTTGTATATGTAGTTAGTAGTTGAATTTATTATTATTATAATTAGAATAATATCACAATAATAATAATAATAATAAACATTATAAACACAATATATAATATATAGACACACCAAGAAAACTAAAATGAAATATAAAACGTATATCTCACAACAACAATCGTTGAAACAACAACAATAACAACAATATGAGACGGCGCGGGATCGGTCTTGGACGGACCGGTATCATTGGTGGTAGTAAAAATAAACGTAAACCATTACAAGATAGATATGAAGCATTAGGTAAGAAAATGGAAGATAAACATATAAGTCATATACAAGAACAAATGACATTGTTTAAAACAAAATTAGAAGAATTTGCAAATAAACATAAACGTACGATACGGGAAGATCCTGTCTTTCGTAGACAGTTTCAACAAATGTGTTCTAAAATTGGTGTCGACCCTTTGGCATCAAATAAAGGGGTATGGGCAAAACTTGGTGTTAGTCAATTTTATACCGAGTTAAGTGTACAAATTGTTGATGTTTGTTTAAGTACTCGTGGATTAAATGGTGGTTTAATAGATATGAAAGATTTAATCAATTGTATAAAAATTATGAAAGGTACAAATGCTGTTGATCTATCCGATGATGATATAGAACGTGCTGTGAATAAATTAATCGTATTGAAAGGTGGCTTTAAAATCATAACAAGTGGAAATCAAAAATTAATTGTATCCGTACCAGTTGAATTAAAACAAGATCATTCAGAAATATTGAAATTAGTAAATGAAAATAATGGTTATGTCAATCCAAAATTAATTGTAAATAAATTAAATTGGAATATGCTTCGTACTATGAAAGCATTGGAAGATTTACAACGTGAAGGTATGTGTTGGATCGATAAACCAAATGGCAATGAAACCAAACAGGAAGATGTGAATTATTATATACCAAGCATCGCATTGTCGAAGGAGGAAGTTTGAAATTTGTTGACAGAGGGACGAGGGGAGAGATTAAAACTATTTTTTTTATCAATACCTTTACTATAAATCATTTTACAAATTTACATAAAAAATTTAAGAACACTTTATTTAATTTAGTTTCGCATTTTACCTCTCACCATCCCAGTCCATTTTACATTTTTACACACACACACACCGACCCACCACGACAAAAAATCTCGCACATTTTCTCTCAAATCTCTGGTTGTGTGGAAATCACGGAGAAGCGACAACTACCAATGATTGTTCCTCATCCTCATCTTGTAACAATTTCATCTTATTATAAACATGATCCAATCGCTTCACAATCGTATCAACTAATGGTATTCGTTCTTCTATTGTTATTAAATTATTATTATTATTATTATCATCATCACACACATCGCTATCCTCCTCATTCTCATCATCATTACGACGACTACCCCACATTAAATCACTATCATATAATTGACCATCTTCTATATCATGATCTTCATGACTTAATTGATTACGCATATACATTGGTGTTGGATTTGTATAATAATATTTAATAGCTCTTTGTTTAAAACGCTTTGAACGATTATGCAATGGATCTGTTTGACATGATAAATATGGCGTTGTTAATTCTGGTAAAAATGTTTCTAATTTATAAAAACTTGTTTTCGAATGTTTTATTAATTTAAATTCTGTTTGTGTTAAATCAATCCAACGTGTACGATATCCTGCTTTATCATTATCAAATTGAATTAAATGCTGTGGTCCTTTCTTTCGTATAGCAAGTTCATCTATTACTTTACCATTATTATTATTATTATTGACACCATCTATCCCTTCATTTCGTTCTGGATCGTACTTCACGATGGTACCATCATACCAATGTGTACCAACACTTGAATATGAAGTAAAACGAACTTGTATACGTCTTCCTTCATATAAATCAGACCATTTACATATTTTTCGATCGTTCAAATAGATACATTCAATCGTTTGTTTTTCTTTTTTATCATAATATAAACCAAATCCATGTTTTTTACCTCGATGGAATGATCCATGATACCAATTACCTGCTTGATCACCTTTGTACCAATAATAAATACCTTGTCCATGGTATAAACCATTTGCCCATTCGCCAATGTATTGAAGATGTTCATTATCTTCATTTGAATACATTGTATTATCTTTATTTTCTATATAAAATTTACCAAGACCATGTGGTGTACGATGCCAATTTGTCCATTTGCATTTTCGTTTCTCCCAATTAGATTCTTCCAGCCACTCCCCCATGTACCGTGAGCCTGTTTCATACCATCGTGAATAATATTTACCTTTACCATTCCGTCCACCTGTTAATGGATTTAAACGTTTTAATTGTTTAAATGTCAATCCATCTTCATCAATCTCTTCATCTAATTTCTCTAACAATTCTTCTTGTATTTTCTTTTCTTGTTTTAATTTTGCTTGTTCACGTAGTTCTCGTATTTTATTGATCGGTGCCATGTTGTGATATATATATATATATATTAAAAGAGATGGAAGGTAATTGTTGATGCAATGTGTTGATGTAATAATATATATATATATATATATGGATGATATATAATTTAATACGAATTGATATGTTTTATTGCGTAAATGTATAGATTGATGCAATGATGTAACAATGTCGATATAACCTGCGATGTATTGATGCAATGTGATACTGCGTGATGCAGTGCAATATGTTGATGATACTTTACGTTGTTGGTTAATCTGTGATGATGTCGATGCAATGTGATACCGCGTGATGCAATGCAATGTGTTAATGCAATATATTATGTTGATGATACTTTACGTCGTTGGTTAATCTGCGATCTGCGATGATGCCGATGCAATGTGATACCGCGTGATGCAATGCAATGTGTTAATGCAATATTTGTTGATAATACTTTATGTCGTTGGATGAAATGGCATATAAAATATTATATATATTATTTTACATTTGTATATATATATTTGTCTATCTATATTGTACATGTATGTTTTGTAATGTGAATATGGATATATATCGATATAATACGCGTGTACAAGTTGACATATATTTATTGATGGTGAAAGGAGGCCGATGTCGGAAAAACAAAAAACAAAACATATATCATACATACTACTCTCTTTATCTCTCCCTCCCTTTTCCCCTAATGACCATCATCGATATTCACTTCAAACTCTGGATTGTTATTAAATAATTCATCTGCGATCATTGTTTTCGCCCAATCGTGGATTTCAAATTCATTTCTACGTTGCTCGTTTAAATCTTTCAACATGACCCGTAATTTACGATCGACGCCACTTCCATTTGTTTTTTTATTTAATTTCATTGTTCTATCAATATAATCCAATGGCTTTTCAACATCGGAATCATCATCGGAAATATCCTCTTCTTTTTCAGTTGCAATTTGATGGATCGATTTTGCACCACCATGCTTTCTTCCACCTGCTTTTTTTTTACTACTACTAGTTGTTGTTAATATGATATTTCTTTCTCGTATTTTCATTTTCATTTTCATTTCTTTACGTATTTTACGTTCTCTATTTTGTTGTTCATATTGTGCAATTTCTTCTTTTAAACGTTTGATTTCTTGTTGACTTTTACGTAATAATTTATCTTTCTTTTCATTTTCTTCCATTCTTAAATTATTCATATGTATAAACATATTTACATAATTACTCCATACGACTTTTAATAATTCTTCAATAACTTTTCCATTTCGTATACGTTTCAAATCTGCCATAATTGCTTTAAAACCAACTGTGTGGAGGGGTGTATATAAATGAGTGATGTGTTAGAGAGGATATCTACTGTCTGTCTGTAAGGTTCAGTGGAATAGAATTTTACTTACTGGAATACATTCTTTCTGCACGTTCAATTAAATATGGTATATTATCCTGCTCTGATGTATCCATATAATTATTATTTCCTGGTTTCAATTCATCTGAAATTGATTTTGCAAGATCAATTAATTCTTTAAATGATTTCTTTTGTTTTTTCATATCATCCTCGTTGGATTCATTACTTGCTAGTAATAATAATCCTTCACCATTTTTATCATGTACAGATGCATTTTTATCAGTAGTTCTATTTTCTTCATATTTTTTCTTAATTTTAGAAGATATACTATGTATATTTTCATACCATTTACGCTCATCTTCAGCATCCTTTGCGTTATCATTTATTTGCTTTTTATTGATACTATGTTTTGCATATTTATTACCATTGATTGGTAATTTAATTTCCGTTTTCGTGATTGTTTTCCCATTTGTTCTTTCATATGTTGATACATTTTGAAACTTATATTTCGGATCATGTACTACTTTTTTAGTACCAAGACGTGGTGGAAACAATGACATGTTTGTTGTAATATCAAAGAGATGAACTGTTAGTAAGATGGCAGCCGTCTGACTTTTTACTTAGCTACGATGACGATGGTTGATCGATGTTTCAGATGTTGTTTACACGGATATATATATCCATTTCATCTTTTATAATTCAACATGTGTATTGTTATATATACATTATTTGTTGTTTTTATAACGATATTATAGATGATTTATTAGTATAACTTCGTAGTGTATACAGGGGTGTGTACCTGGTAGCTACCTGGTGTACCCTATATTGGGTATTATACTGGATAATCTAAATCTAAATCTAAATCGAATGGCGAATGGCAGACCTTTTGAAGATCCTTAAATATACAGTATGTGAATAGCATTACGTCATTTAGGCCGTAATAGCACTCCGTCTATTTTATTACAGCTACAACAACAACACGGAAGAAGAAGAAACTCAACTAACTAACCCCGATATAATTTTTACTGTGCCGGCCAGTCGTAACTTTTCGGTACAAATTTGTTATTATACTTAAACACTATATTACCTATCAAATACACAAATTAATCGGTTTTCAGGTTTTCGAGTGGTTGAGTTTTGGATTAATTTGTGTGTTTGATAGTTAAATATAGTGTTTAAGTATACCAACAAATTTGTACCGAAAATTTACGACTGGCCGGCACAGTAAAAATTATATCGGGACATGTATATATATTTATTATTATTATTATATTATTATTAATATTTTATATATATCATGTAAAAGTAAGAAGTAAGAAAGAAGAAAGACAAAGAGGTATATAAACTATAACTACACACATACATATATATATATATAGAGAGAGAGAGTGAAGAAGATGTCTACAAAGGCACCACCACCACCATCTTCATCATCTTCTTCTACTACTACTTCGCGGATGATGAATCCAACCATAACCACTTCAAATAATAATAATAATGTACAACCATTAGAGAATAATAATAATAATAATTATCAAAAATATATCGATAAGGCTAAAACAAGGTGGTTAACAACGGATGAGGTTTATGATATATTGTGTAATTATGAAAACATGCCTATTCGACTTTCAAGCCAAGCTCCTTTGAATCCGGTGCCAGGGCAATTGTATTTATTCAACAGACAGAATGTCAAATTGTATAAAAAAGATAGAGTAGATTATATTATGCGTAAAGATCAACCTTCAAGTGTGAAAGAAGAATTTTCTGCTTTAAAAATCAAAGGTGTAAAGAAATTAAGTGTTTCCTATGCTAGATCAAAAGTTATTATTGATGTAGTAAACAATTTATGCCGACGTTGCTATAAACGTATTGATTTTAAAGATGTTACCCCGATAACATTAGTACAATATTTTATCAACCCAATTAAAAAACGTAGAGCAAATACAAATAGTAAAAAATATAATAAAAGTAAATCTGGCAAAAATAAAAAGAAAACAACTACTAAAAAATCAACAACGTCTTCCTTCAATAAAAATAGTAAAGGTGAAAAGAAAAGAAGTATGGGGACGAAGAAAGTCAATCATCAAAAAGATTTGACAATAGGAGGAGGAAGAGGTGGTGGCATGTTTGATTTAGATAATGACTATGCTAATAATAATTATAATCAATTTAGTTTCAGTAATACTCAGAATTTCGGCATTGATCCTAATAGTAACAATACAATAGAAGAATTAGATATGAAATGGGATGTAAGTGATTTTTCATTTGCAGATGATGAAGGTAATGATAATACTAATAATATGTTGAGCCATAGTAATAATAGTGATAATAATCCATTATATTATGATATTGTTGATTATAGTCCGGAAGAATTTCATACTAATAATAATAATTCAAATTTGAAAAAACTACATAAATTAATAATTGTTACACGATTAGCAGAAGGTAGTGATGAACCAGTTGATTTATTTATGCAAGATTCTGATCATTTATATGTAGCAATAGAATATGGGTCAAAAATGGACGTACAAGTTGATTTATTTCCATTACAAGTATTATCAGTTGATACATATAAAATTTATATTGAAAACAAAAAAATGGAATTATACATTAAATCGAACCCTGATGTCGTCATTGAAAATAATAACATACTTACCGGTGAATTCAATTGGGCTTTAATTCGTAAGCAAAATATAAAAGATAATTTTGGAAATAAAACAAATCAAATAGAAAATATACAATGCTCTGATAAATTTGTTTTGAAAATTCAATATAAAGATGAAAAGAATATCATAGTCAATAATGACAATAACAACAGTCGTAGTCGTCGCCCCAATAGTAATCAAACCAGTGTCGTAGATAATAATATTATACATAAGAAGAAACGATCACGAGAAGACCGTAATACTACTAATACTAGTAGTACCACGATGAATGATGGCGGATGGAAATCATCCAATATGGATATTGTAGATAATGATGATAATAATAATAATAATACTTTTTCATCTTCTAGACAATTTAAAGTTCGTATGATTGAAACAATAAATCGATTAGCTTCTGGTAATACTAAAACTGTTGGTAATACTAGCAGTGCCGGGGATGTTGGAAGAGAATCGTTGGAAGATATGGATGATGAACAATTACATCGTATGTCGGAAAATATGGTCATGCAAGTAGTCACTCAGCTATCTGATGTGGCAGATAAATCGATAGATGGGCAGTTACGTCAAGATTTATTAGCGATTGATGAGAATGGTTACAATTTATTACATATGCTTTGTATTAATGCTTCTTCAAGTTCCATTCCTATTATTTTAAACGCAATATCGAAAGATGGACAAAATGCCGTATTAACTGCTGTAAATACACCAACAAGAAATGGAATGCGCCCGTTGCACTTAGCAGCAATGAATGGTTCCATAGAATGTGTAAATCAACTTTTATATGCAGGTGCAATTTTAAACGTTCACGATCAAAATGGATTAAATGCTTATGATATTGCATTAAGAAGTGGTCATGTAGAATTAGCGAAAATGTTAAAGCAGAGGCAAACGCAGCAAGAAGAAGAAAATCCAATGATTGCGCGTTATATACAAAGTTTAGATTCTCCACCGGCATCTTATAAAGAAAAAAATAATCAAAAATCCCAACCAATATATATCCCTTCAAATAATAATAATAGTTACAACAACAACAACAACAACTTAGTTCCTGGTAGTATAAATTATAATGCAGTGAAAACTACTGGACAATCTTCACCACGTTCGCCACCACGATCTTTTGGTGAAGAAAATAAAGCATTCCTGGCTGATGCATTGCAAAATTTAAGCTTGCAAGATAAATGTGCGTTAAAAATTGGTCTTGAATCACTGGAAGGTGCTGGCGCGAATAGTGAATTAAATACGACTACTACCACTACAACTGTAAATAATACTACGGATATATATCATGCAAACAATAATACAAATAGTTTTTTTATTGGTCATGGTGGTAATGGAATTGCAGGGACAATGCAACAACACCACCATACTATGAGTAGTAACAATGAAAGCAGTTGTACCGAAGATGAATTATTTAGCGATGTAGCGTCTGTTTTATCAGAAGCTGATATTGCATCGGTTATATCTAATGAATCGGAACAACTAGATATTGTTATCTCAGCAATGAATAGCGATGAAAAAGAAATTGTTGATGAGGAAGTTGTTAAAATACAAAAAAATGTAAAACGTTGGCTCATGCAGAAAAATTTTGAAACAATACGATCAGCAGCAAAGAAACTTTCATCTACACGCCATGCAATTTTAACACGTAGGCAATTTGTTAGAAAGAAAAAAGCTGCTACGGCACTTCAAGCTGCAGCTCGTGGTTTAAGAGATCGACGTGAGTTTGAACAAATACGACAGAAAGCAAGTGCAACATTAGTTATTAATAAACATGTGCGAGAATGGTTAAAACGGAAAAAAGATGAAACACGATTGGAAACGGTAGATGAGATTGATGATAGTAGTTCAGTCGATAATAATGTTGAAAATCGACCAAATCATTTAATGCCAGAAGAAATGATGATGATGGAAGAAGATGGAGAGGAGAATGATGGTATTGATGAGTTGTAAAAATGATTTTTTAAAAAATACTACACACTTGATTTATCATACTCTTTTTACCTTTTAAAATATGTGGATATATGATGCGAGCATCGTACGTTTTTTCGTACGATACGTAATATTTTTCTTTTCTTCGGTCTACTTCCCCACATACGAATATAATATTCCAGTCCTTATTTTTTCTCTAGTGTCTACCCTGCTGCTTATTATTTTGCTCTTGTGTTTGTTCGTTTTTCACACACTTTTACTGTACCACACAACCACAAAATGCACAAAATGCATCGTCAACAGCTTTGGAACCAGTACCACCACCACTACTACCATCATCACCATCATCTCTTGTTTCAGCTTGTTTTTGTCGTCTTTTTTTTGTCAATTCGTTATCCCCTGTGCTATACTTTTTAATTTCATTTAAACGTTGCACACAATTATCTATGTATTCTTCAATTGTCCAATGTGCTCCTGCATGGCCCTCTTCATTTTGAACATGATTTAATTTAATACTTGCTTTATTTATTCTTGTAATTGCTTTACTATCTGTTTTTACAGTTTCAATTAAATGTTTTACTTGTCTTTGATAATGTGCCCAACTTCTATCAATATCTTCCTTACTATTTGCAGCGTCTGTTTTATTGGCAAGGAAAAAAATTGGATTGCTAGTCAAGAATGGATTATTTGGCTCATCACGTATAAATCGCGCGATCGTAATCGCTTTATCGAATGAACGGACCTCATTTGCATCAAACACTATAATAAATGCATGTGGTAATACACAATCATGTAATCTATTTTGTTTATCTGAAAAACGATTCACAAGTAAAGATGCTGTTTCGGAAGTATCATCGTTTGCACTTGTTGCATGATTATCAGGTTTCCGATTCGTCAATATTTTAACCTCTTCTGTATTTGGTGCGACATCTTTGTGTACTTCACCTGGCACGTCAATCATCTGCACCCCGTATCTATCTAAAATTTTACCCTCTCCTTTTTTTTTTCGTTTCTTCCGTTTTTTCTTCTTTTTACGACTAGCAGTGTCTTCATCATCATTATCATTTTGAGTAACTCTTTCATCTGGATCTTCTTTTAATAAACTTATCATTCGTCTAGAAAAATCGCGACAAAAGAATTTCGGGCGTTGTGTATGTTTGTATACTGAAAACATATGGTTTGAATTGTATAAAGTACATAATGATGTTTTACCGACTTCTGGTGAGCCTAATATACAAAATCGAAATACTTTAATTGGTTCAACTTTTTTCTTTTTTTTCGGAGCAGAAGTGCTAAACATGATTATTTGCTACTATTAATAATTCTATATATATATATATATATCAAAAGGGTGGAGTGGTATAGTCTTTTAACAATATAGGGTAGTAGATATACTTGTTTGTGAGCGTTGTGGATTGTAGAAGATTGTATACGAGATGGGTTTGTCAAAATGTTATATATTTTATGTATTATATATGGTGTTATGAAATGATTCGATTTGTAAAGTATGTGTGCAGTCGTGTAATAAGATATATATTAATATTATTATTATAATAATGTTGTATAGTAGATAGTATAGTATAAGTTGAATGATGATGGGGCCCCCCAAATTTTCTATATGTGTTGATTAGCATGAAATACCATTACAACACAATAAAAAGAAAACCATTATAAAAATATAAAAGGATTTATATAATGATTAAAATCTAAGTTATAATAATTTTACACTTCTCATGTTAAGTAATATGTGCGCAATACTCAAGCGCAAGAATAAGATTCTATCCTACTATAGTACTATAGTGAAGCTCTAATGCACCTCTGCAAACTAATACTCCACAAGCACGAGTAGGTTTCTATATCCTCTATTTTTATAATATATATTACATACTACACTCTTCTTTTGTGTGTTTCTTTTTATATATGATATAAAAAAATCTTTATCTCGTATATATATTTTCATTATCTAATATATATACGCGTATCCAATCTTCACTATAGAATTAAAATATCACAAAAACCAAAATGATCTCCAAGTGTAATAAAATGTGAGAGCCAAATATGTGTGTAACTCTCCGTGTGTGTGTTTGTGAGTAAGGAAAAAAACAACCAACACATCACGTCGTTGCAGCTACCATGTTATTGATTATATATTAATATTATTATATATAAATATGATCCATCTCAACATTTATAATTTTGTTACACCTTCTTTTGTTACTTCATATTTTGCAGTACGCATTGTAACAAATTCTTCTGCAGCAGTTGGATGTATACCAACAGTTAAATCCAATTGTTTTTTTGTACCTAGATAATAAGAAAAAGTTAAAATTGATGTTAGTATATGTGCATATGGTATATTGTGTAGAAAAATATATGTAAAAATACACTTACATCCACATTTAATTGCTGTGGCAAATCCTTGCATAATTTCACCTGCACCATCTCCAACCATATGTAAACCAACAACTCTATCTGTAGCAGTATCGACACAGATCTTCATGTAATCTTTTCCACGATCAGCAATTGGAGTTTCAACTTGCCCAACATGATTTTTTAATGGCGTGTATCTTGAAGTATATACAGTCACTTTACCATATTTGTTCACAGCTTCTGATTCTGTTAAACCTACTGTACCAACATTTGGATATGAAAAAACAGCTGTAGCGACACTTTCTAAATCTGGCAAACGTGGTTTTTTACCATAAAATGTATCAGCAAAACAATGGCCTTGTTCCAATGCAACAGGTGTCAATTTCGCAGCTGAGGTACAATCGCCAAGTGCATAAATACTATCACAACTAGTTTTTCCTTGTTCATCCGTAATAATTTCTCCTGTCTTTTCATCAATTTCTACTCCAGCTTTTTCAAGTCCTAAACCATCTAATTTTGGTTTACGTCCAGTAGCTGCTAAACATAAATCGACACCATCAAGTAACGCTGCTGTACCATTTGCACTATTTGATCCACTTGGTTGTAAATCAACACTATAATTTTCTTCACCAACTTTTTTAATTTCATTAATAGATACATTTGTATGTACATGAAATCCTTCTTTCACTAATTCCTCCGTTAAATGACGTCGGATATCTTTGTCAAAACCTCTTAAAACCTGTACATGATGTATGTGATATAATATAAATATAAGCGTTAGCGATGTTATAATTATTATATATATATATATATATATGTATTTTGTATGTCTGGTGGTAGGCAATGTGTGTGTGTGTGTGTGTGTGTGTGTTTACGCTAACGTCAGTGTGAAAGAAAGTGTTTATATCATAATATGTATTTATCATAAATGAGTACAAGTATAAAAGTGTCATCATTCGCTAGCTTTATATATGTAGATGTGTGGCATAGTTATAAGATGCAGATATCATATATGTATTAATACATCAGATATACTTACATGATCTCTTCTAATGACAATATGTACTTCTGCACCATAGCCTTTAAATATTCCAGCAAATTCAACAGCAATATAACCACCACCCCAAACAACAACTTTTTTTGGTGCTTTTTTTAAAAAGAAACATTCATTTGATGTGATTAAATGCTCATTTCCACCTTTTGGAATTTTTGGTACATAAGGCCATCCACCAACAGATACTAATATTTTTTCCGCCGTTCTTTTTGTTCCATCTGCTAATTGTACAGTATGTGCATCCACAACTTCTGCGCGTTGCTTGATTAAATCTGCACCTGCATTAACTGCCATGCGTTCATAAATACCATTTAAACGTGTAATCTCTAAATTCTTGTTTTCAACTAAGGTTGGCCATGTTACAGTTGGTCTGTTTTTAGGATCAACATTGTAACCAAAACCAACTTGATCTTTCCAATGGTGACCATGTAAAGAACCATATACAAATAATTTCTTAGGTACACATCCAACGTTTACACATGTACCTCCAAGGCCAACTGCCAAATCATCCGCAACGGCTACATTTGCACCATACCCACCTGCAATACGAGTAGCGCGTACACCACCACTGCCACATCCAATGACAAATAAGTCATGATCATATTTTGTTGTTGCCATTATTTTATTATTATTATTTTTATATCTTTGGTATATATAAATGTTGTAAAAAAAATATATATATATTATATATAAAAAAAAGGCTTGTAATTTTAATTATTATTTGATAAAAAAAAAGACAAAAATATTGCTATAATTTTTTTATAATTATTACTATTAGTGGTAATATTTATACGTGTTTATAAATATATATATATATATATATATTCAATCGATGCACACACAGACAGACACACTGATGTAATTACATGTATCTATACATATCAGAATTTTTTATGGTTTTGTTGCTTCATTCAGAAGAACAATTAATCTTCATCAATTCATATTATTATTCATATTATATTCCGGAATATTGTACATACATGAACACAGCAGGTTCTACGACATAAGAATCATATATAACCTAACAAGTACAAATACCTAGCAAAAGCAACATTCTAATAATTATAATTTCATATATATACAAATATTTTCCGTTTTCTTATGTAAGCGATCATCTTAAGAGTAAAGCACCTCATCCCATCCCGCACTGAGAAGTTAAGTCTCTTCAAGCATGGTTAGTACTGTCGTGGGGGACCAGACGGGAAGTCCATGTATTGCTTACCTTTTTGCTATTCCAAGTACCAAGTACTGTACTACTATTAATACTTATTGGGTTGCATCACAAATCACAAGCCAGCAAGGCTATGATGCTGGAAGGCCAGAAGGATCCCAGACTTTTTTTTTATTGTACCTGTGTAAGCTGGTAAGTGGTAAGGTAAGCTGGTAAGCCAGTATTATAAGCTGGTAAGTTATTATTAGTATTATAGCCATATAGCCATAGGCCATAGCCTATAATAGCTCTATTAGCTCAAGTCCACAGTAGAGCACATATGATGATGAGATGATGATTAGCATTTAGTTGCATTATTCCCTGCCCAGATGTTAATGTGTATACTGTAGATGTCGGCTAAAACAGTTAGATGTTCCATTATTTTTTTTCTCAGCCAAAACAAAAATCCATTACTGTAGAAGAAAATGCTTTTTAGCCAAGGGCCATCCGCGGGTTCTGAAATACTTTTCCGACAAAAAAAATAATTTTTTAGAAAAAAATTAAGCAAATTTATAAAATGTTTTAAATTACTTTTACTTTTAAACATTTTAGTTTTTAATGAACATGGTCATGGGTTTTAAAGTAGAATTATCCATAGGCTAAACAATGATATTCCCATGCTATCAGACCCTTAAATATTTTTATAAAAGTCTCTTTTAATTCTGGAATTTTATAAGTTGCGTATCTTTTATTTACCTGTTATCTCTTTGTAATCCCAATCTTCCAAAAAGAAAATGAGCATTATTAAGGAAATATGTTGTAAAATTAATAAAATAACATGATTAAAGTTTGATATGTTTGTACTAGATGATCCTGTCTCCAAATTTATATTTACTGATGAAATAACAATATTTTTGACATAAAATACTCAAGTACAAAATATACATTGTATTATTTTTGATATAAAATACTCAAGTACAAAATATACATTGTATTCCTATTTATATGCATTAAAAAATTAGTATACCAAAAAGCATGCCTAATGGGTTTGTTTTAAAACTTAGTATACCAAAAATCATGCCTATTAGTTAAAATACCTTAGTAATATTTAAATTTTTTTTTATTTTTTTAACTGGTAGGCATGTATTTTAGTATACTAATTAATAATGTAAAGGATAAAGCAAGTATGATGAAACCACTTAAATGTAGATCACTTAAATATATATTTTGGTAAATAATATTATTAGAATTATTAAAACGGCACACTATTGGAAAATAATACGCCATTTCGTTTCTAGTTATATGTACTTGCTGTTTTAGCCGACAAGGACAGTAGGGGTTTCAAATGTATAAAGGAATCATAATGAAAATATATAGAAAATTAAGTAAATGAATAAAATTTATTTTAAGTATATATATCAGTACAAGTCTCTATCTATATATAGGTATAAATGAATTAGTATATATATATCAGTAAAAGTCTCTATCTATATAGAGTGTGTTAACAACATCAAGGGTGTAGAACTTTTATTAGATTTTTTTGATTGGTAAGCCTCGTAGTAAATGCG
>JACLAC010014914.1_pt1 | contig 17666 bp, 16 predicted proteins | sample 8027881 | NCBI WGS metagenome assembly JACLAC01 (sample SAMN15725517, study PRJNA655200) | protist metagenome | isolation source: fluorescence activated cell sorting (FACS) single amplified genomes of... | place: Spain: Blaines Bay Microbial Observatory, Mediterranean Sea | collected 2016-01-19
CACGCGACCTTCCCGCTCAGCGTTCAGTCCGGAACGACGTCGACAGCGATTGCGATCGGGCACGCACTTGGCGAATCAACCGATGTTGAAATTCGCGGAACAACAGGTGTGCAATCAGGGATTACGCGGCAGCGGCTGCAGACGGCAGCCGGCGAAACCAACCCCGTTCCGGTCATCGTGAGCGAGCATCCACAGATCGTCGTTGACGAAAAGAACACATCCATCGAAAAGGCATTTTCGCTGAAATTTCCCGTCGGCATCAATGCTCGGTTTCCCGATCAGGAAGGTGCTCACTACTACTCCTTCGACGCGAAGAAGGGCGACTCGCTGCTGTTTGAAGTAACGGCGCGGCGCCTGGGATTGCCGCTTGACAGTATTCTTGAAGTCTATGACGCGAACGGAAAACTGCAGAAAGAGGCCGACGACTACCTGCAGACGAAGGACTCGAAACTCTACTGGAACGCTCCAGCTGATGGTCAGTATTTTCTTTCCGTGAGGGACCTGCACGGCCGAGGCGGAGAACGATTTCTTTATCACCTGAAGGCCGAACGTTCCGGACCGGAGTTCGAAGTTCACGGCGAGTACTACTACTCTCAGCTGGCACCCAACACCAACATGATCTGGTTCGCAAAAATCACCCGGATCAACGCCTTCGACGGCCCCGTCGAGATCGTCGTCGAGAATCTACCGCCGGGAGTCACAGCCGAACCGTTCACGATTCCGACCGGCATGGTTCATGGCGCGATCATTCTGAAATGTGCTGCGGACGCAAAGATCAACGCGTCTCTGGTTCGTGTCTCCGGCCGCGCGATGCTGCCCGGCCCCGCGGGAAGCGACGTCGAAGCCATCCGCTACGGCCGCATTACGTGCGAACAGCAGAGCAGCGGCGGAGGCCAGGCTCGCTGGCCGATCAACACTCAAATCGTCGGCATCACGAAACCGCTCGACTTGCTGAAAGTTGAAGCCGAACCGCAGGAAGTCTCATTGAAGCCCGGTGAGAAGCAGGAAATCACCGTCCGGATCGAACGTCAGAAAGGATTCACCGATTCCGTAACACTGGCCATGAGCTTCGACTATTTCACGTCGAAGTTTGGCGAACAGCTGCCACCTGGCGTGACAGTTGGCAAGGCCAGCCAACTGCGACTGGCCGGAAAAGTGCTGGAAGGGAAAGTTGTTCTGGAAGCCAGTGACAAAGCTCTGGCCGTCGAGAAACTTCCCATCGCGGTGCTCGCCCGGGTTTCAATTACGTTCTCGATCACGACGAATTACGCATCGAATCCGATCCATCTGACTGTCCTGCCGAAGGACTGAAGTCTGCGCAGGATGTCTTCAGCGTGCTGCCGGTGCAGCCACGCGTGCTTAATGTCTGCGCACGGGGCTGGACACGTTCAGCCCCGCATGCTGACATTCGAGGCACTCTCGAAATCGCCACGGTCAGCAGCGATTCGGAGTCAGGTGACACGAATCTGACCGCGATGGGCCAACGGATTCTCGCCGTAATTCTCACGCTTTCAGGTGTTTCGCGAACCCCATGGCCCGGACGGTGCAGATTCCAGATCTTGTCAGGACGCAGCACGGGGCGACGGCCGAGAACTCTGTTTCGACCGACGTGTGCCCGCGAATTCAGCATCTGGCACACCACTTGCGTTGCCCGTCCCGAGACAAGGTTCAAATTCATCGGACGGCTATCCGTCGCCCCAAACCATGGCGAAATCCTGAATGAATCTCGTGTTGCCTGACCTGTCGACAGGCAGTGATGCCTCAAACAATAGCACGGCACATGGTTGAGCGAGATTTCGAGATGGCCAGGTAAAACGGATTTCAAATCGTTCGGTGATTGTTTCTCTTTCTTATGTTCTGCAAATTGATCTGGAGTATCCCGGTATGTTGACGCTCGGACGAAGCTGGCTGTTGCCGGCACTGATGGTAATTATGGTCATGGCCCTTCCCATGTCCTCCCTGATGGCACAGGACGACGCCGGTGGCGAAGTTCCGGACGCTACGGCGGTGGAAGGCGAAGACGCTCCGGATGCAACATCGACGGACGACGCACCGGCAGAAGAGGCCGCACCGGCCGAAGAAGAATCCGCCGGTCCCGATGCGACGGCGCTCCTGCTTCGAGTCGACAATCTGTGGATCATGATTGCCGGGATGCTGGTGTTCATCATGCATCTGGGTTTCGCCACGCTGGAAAGTGGACTGACCCGATCGAAGAACACCGTCAACATCCTGTTCAAGAACACAATGATTATCTGTATCGGGTTGCTGACCTACGGAATCTTGGGCTTTAACCTGATGTACCCAGGGTTTGGTGATGGCGACGGGGGATACTTTGGGTTTGCTGGCTTCGGCTTTCTGCTGAACGGGACTGAGGCACTAAACGACCCCGGCAATGTGACAGCCGCTGGTTATGGACTCGACATGACCATCTACACCGACTTCTTCTTCCAGGCGATGTTTGCTGCCACGTGCTGCACGATCGTTTCCGGAGCCGTTGCAGGCCGTATCAAGCTTTCGTCGTTTCTGATTTTCGCAACGCTTTTTGTGTCTATCAGCTATCCACTTACAGGTTCATGGAAGTGGGGCGGCGGCTGGCTTGACCAGGCCGGATTCTATGACTTTGCCGGTTCGACGCTGGTGCACTCGGTCGGCGGTTGGGGTGCTCTGGTGATGGCCACGCTTCTGGGAGCACGCCATGGCAAGTATGTCAACGGACAGGCGATGCCAATTCCGGCGAGCAACATGCCGCTGGCTGCGGTCGGAGTGTTTCTGCTGTGGTTCGGCTGGTTCGGGTTCAACGGCGGTTCGGTCCTGAGTGCAGACCCGGGTCTGGTTTCTCTCGTTCTTGTCACCACGACGATGGCCGCAGCGGCCGGTGGCTTTGCCGCCGCAATCACTTCGTGGGTGTGTGCCGGCAAGCCGGACCTGAGCATGTCCTTGAACGGAATTCTGGCAGGGCTTGTCGGTATTACTGCGGGGGCGGATCAGATGAGTGGCCTGGATGCCATTATCATCGGGCTGATTGCCGGAGTGATCGTTTACTTCGCGGTGATCTTTGTCGACACCAAACTGAAGGTTGACGATCCGGTCGGAGCGATCAGCGTCCACCTGGTTTGCGGCATCTGGGGCACGCTATGTGTCGGACTCTTTGGAGCAATGGCTGGATTCGACCAGGTGATCAATCAGCTCAAAGGAATCGGAGCGATCGGTGTCTTCACTGTGCTCTTCTGCCTGATCGTTGGCAGCATCCTGAAAGCGACGATGGGACTTCGAGTCAGCGAGCAGGAAGAAGTCGAAGGACTGGACATTGGCGAGCACGGCATGCAGGCCTACACGTAAGCCAGTACCCGGCAACGAGTCGATGCCTGTTCGACATCAGCGAAACGACGGGCATCGACTTCTCTGGAGCCTTGTGGAAAGGTGAAACTGGTTCAAGCAATCTGCCGAGCAAATTGTCACGGCGTCCCCGGAAAGCTCACCGGTCGATTCCACCTTTCTCTTTGATATTCTGAGACGCACGAAACGCGGGCGGTCGATTGACCTCCCGCGTTTTCTCTTTTTTGCCCGTCACCGATTCACACGATTACGGCTCGGGCCTGGTCCGGAATTACTCATAACATTGGGTAGCCCGGCCAGAATGGCCGGGTCGCGTAGCGACAGGATGTTTCATCATCCGTGTGCGGTCAGAGAATCGGCGTTCTGTTTCATCGTGAGCTAATGATGAGGCATCTTGTGCCTGCGGTACCCAACCACAAGTGGTCGGGCCACCCTGTCCGAGTCAGCATCGTGAAACGCCCGTCAGTCATCGTCGTCGACCTCATCGACCCGGGAGGCGTCTTCGCCGATCAACCACGCCTGACGACCGATTAACCTGGCGGAAATGAAGATTCCCGCAGCAACGAGCGGTCCCGAAGCTGCTCCTGCAATCATCGGAGAATAGACCAGGATGGGAGTCAATGCTCCGGCGACGGCCAGCCAGACACCGAAGATCAGCACAGACATCTGCATCCATTTCAGTGGAATTCTCTTGAAGCTGCGGAGAGTCATCTCTGAATAAGGGACGAAGATCGAATCTGCATCCAGCGCGGCAAGCAGCACTGGCGGAAACAGAAACGCGTGGATGATCACGACGGGCAGCCCCACCATTCCAGTCAGTGGCTGCAGCGGAAGAGCGATCAGGTAGCAGACCAGGCCAGACGCGAAAAACACGTAAACGACGGCCATTAAATCCACCATCCACTCCCGGACGCCACCATCTGGCCAGCCTTCGACTTTATTGAGCCCCGCACCCGTATCCTGAATGATCGAAAATCCGCACGAGGACGCGTACGACAATGACCAGATCGCGACCGCCATCTGGGCGACTGTCAGAAACAGGCCGGGAATCGCCATCATCAACCCCGACGATGCCAGTAAGAAGTTGATGGCCATGATGGCGCCGTTGATGGCAAGGCCGACGGAAATCATTCCCCATCGAGCCAGCGTCCCGGCGTCGCTCCACGGAAACTGGAAGACGTTCGACAGAAACGGATACTCCGGCGGTTTGGGGCGTTTACGGACGTGCCGAATCTTTGCCTGTTCTACGAAGATTCGGACAGGCGGAAGCTCGGGACCTTCGATCCGTAGCATTCAGACTGTAAGGCTTATGCTCTTCCGGTTGAACGGGCTCTTTAAATTTGGCAGCTTCCTGCTGAGCACGGTGTTCTTCAAGCGTTGGAATCTGGATCGATGTGAAGCAATCCGGGCGCTTGATGCGGCGACCGGCAAACTTTGCCTTTGGAGTCACTCGCGTGTTGCAGACTTTGCAATACGCGGCGATGTAGGTCTTCTTCGATGACGAGGGGTCGATCACGGCCCCGCTTTCCCTGTTTTTTTAGAAACCATTTATTTCTGACAATCTACCTGATCGGCATGTTCAATTGATTCCGTTCTCAGAATAACTTCGTCGCCAACTCGGATCGTCCCGGCATGTAGAACCCGGACAGTAATTCCTCCGTGCCCTCGCATCGCGTTGTAGCCGCCCGGCCCCAGAACTTCGCACATCCTTGAACACGGCACGCACGGATCCTTCAAGGGCGACGTCGCCGATGTGGAACGTCTGATTCTTCAAAGCGATCAGGTTGATTCCAGAGACAACCAGAATCCGTCGAACTTCGCTACGCCCGACCATCGCAACGACGGTAGCCAGATGCTCTTGCTCGATGACCGTTACCTGACGCTCCGACTTTCCACTAGTCGCGTGATGGTCTCCGACCAGGCCGGCGCCGACTTCAAAACTCACTTCCGAGACAATTTCAACGACGCCCCTGCGAGCCGTGCACAGACCGATCCACTCAACACGACCGTGCTGGAAATGTTCGACTTTCAGGTCTCGGATGATCTTCGACGATGACTCCAAACAGTCGGACGGAACAAATCGAAGAGATCGCTGAAGTAAAAAACGCAGAGGACGTGGAGAGTGTCAATTGTCTCTCCACGTCCTCTACACAAATTCTGCAGCGTTTGCGATTTTTCTTAATGGTTGTGACGAAAAGCGACAGACTACTTACGGAACGTACCCAGGAAGGCGCTTCGAATTTCCCGGTTGATGAATCGAGTGCCAAGTTTGTCGCCCTGCCACGATAGTTTGAGGGAGTATGCCGCGCTGGCGTTATCGATTCTGGTAAGCGGTTGGTAAAAGACCGTTTCGTTACTACAGATGCAGTCGCCTTTTTCCAGTTTCCGAGTCTTGATTTCGGCAAGTCCGCCGGCTTTGAAGATTCCGATGTTGTCAATGTGATCGTTCTTCAATTCGAAAGGAACGCGTTCAACATTGACGACATTCTTCGACAGGTCTTTCGTCGAGTTCTTCACAAACGCAACCAGCGCATCGTGTTGTTCCTTCGACGCTTTGTCGTCGACCAGCACTACCGACTTGATCTTTCCGGCCTGCATCGGAAATACACCGTCGAAACCAAGGGTTCCCTGAGCATGCAGAACCAGAGCTGCTCCCAGGCCGTCGAGCTTGACGTCGTTCCACGTTCCTTTGTCGACCTTCCAGGCCATCAGCGCTTCTTTGCCTGTGAGGCTCAGTTCAGCGTTGGCGAAGCATGGACCGGTGTAGACGTTGCAGGTTCGTGCTTCGAGATACTCGCCGGTGATTTGAGCGGCCTCAGTGAACTGAGTCAGACTGGCGACCGAAAGTGCCAGTAACATAACGGTCATTTGTCTCATGGTCAGAGTTCCTCCCGGAAACGCGTAAAAGAATCGACCACTGAATCTTCTCACTGGCCTGGCAGCGGGTCAACAATGATTGCCAGTTTGTTGCTTGATGACACCTGCCGACCATCATCGAATGCACCCGAAACCATTCAAGATCGTGCGGAGGGAAACGCCTCGACGCGGGTAACCCTGTTGACAGACATCGCGAAACATAATTAAAAAACCGGCCCATCTCTCAAATTCAGCTAAAGTTTTGGCATTCGGCGTAATTTCACGCCGCGTCCACACCGCTGCTGCCCCTCAGGCCATCCCTGGCCAACTGACTTACCCTCACTGATCTTTCCCTCGTTTAATTCTCACCTGTCGGAATACTGATGCGCCGTTTTCGGCGGATCGTCGACGTGCTCTGCGCGAGATCTTTTCGTGGCTGACGAACATGACAAAGACGCCGAGGCACCTGAAGAGGCTGCTGGCGGATCAACGAAGAAGCTGATCATCGTTGTGGCACTATTGGCCGCCGTGAATGGTGGCGCGTTCTTTGTGCTGTCAGGCGACAAAGAGCTGCCGGTCGATAAGCTCGCACGGGCGCTGGAACTGATCGACAAGCGCGAGACGAGCTCGCAGATTCGGCAAGCGATGGAAATCGTCAAAAAGCTGGATGAGTTAAAGTATGTCGATCCGATTTTTCCCACCGCTCAACATTACGTCCGTGGATTGGCCCAGTTCTATTCCGGACGAGAATTAACCGGTCAGGAGCAGCAGAAATGCTATTTGAAAGCGATCGAAGACTTTGAATACGCGTCGATTCGCGGGATGCCCGAGGAGCGTCGCGCTGAAATGATGTGGGCATTTGGCGTCGCGCTCCAGACGGTAAGTCTTCCCACGAAGGCTCGCGAGATTCTTGAAGCCTCGCTGAAGAATTACCCGGAAGGCGGCGTCGAAACCTCGATCCTGCTGATGGAGAATTACCTCGACGCACAAACTCCGGACAGTCTGAAAAGGGCGCTCACGCTGAGCGACGAACTTCCAACTCGAGGAAAGATGACTGCCGAGCGGTCAGTTCACGCGGTTTTGTTACGAACGGATATTCTCGAAAAGCAAGGCAAGTCAGACGAAGCGACAGCGACGCTGGCGAGTGTTGACTCCGTGGCGAACACAGAACAGGAGCGAACGATCGCGCTAGCCAAGATTCAGATGTCTCAAGCAGGAACGCTCGCAAAAGGCGGTTCTGTTGCGGCGGCAAACGAGAAGTACCTTGAAGCACAGACTCTTTTGATGCCGTTGATTGACGACAACAATCAAACGATCTATGCCAGTCAGGCGTCATTTCTGAATGCATTGTGTTCGGAGCGTATGGACAAGTCTGAGTCGGCGATCAACTACTATCAGCGAACAGCTCGAAAGTTTACGGAAACCGATGAGTGGCTGGCTTCTCAGCTTCGCATGGCAAGTCTGCTGCGTGCAGCCGGACGGGACGAGGAAGCTATCGCCGCCTACCGTCAGGTATTGCGAGCGATCGTGCGACCTCAGGATTTCGGCAATCGATGGTTGACTATCAGCCAGTTTCGAGAGGCAGTTCTGGTTGCCTGGAGTGACTGGGTCGAGAACAAAAAATACGAACGGGCATTGGCGTTGACACAGGTGATGTCACCCTTAATTGATCGAATCCGAGCCTTGGAGCTGATGGCTCAAACGAGTGGGCAATGGGCAGCGACCGCACAGAAAGCTGCCGACACGGCTACGTATAAAGTCAGACAAGAACTCATACTGAAAGCGAAAAAACGCTGGATTGAGAGTGGCAACTCGCGCGCAACACTAGCGGCTGCAACCAGAATTGAGGCGGCATATCCAGACACGGTTTGGACCAGTGCAGAAGACTACGCTCGCGGCTACGCCTTTGGAAAAGCACTGGTTCAGGCGGACGAGTTCATCCGAGCGGAACCATCGCAAGGCGTGCCAAAGGCTCGCGTATTCCGAGGACGAATGCTGATCAATCTCGATCGGCTCAATGAAGCATTTGAGAGCTTCCGGAGCGTCGAGATCGACACGCCAACGGACCCATTCGTGTATGAAGCCACCTATCAATTGGGACTTTGTCAGCTCGAAATGGATCGCCCAGACGACGCTGAACGTACGTGGCGTGCAATGCTGACGTCCGACAACCTTGAACCGGGCGCCGAGCAATGGAGGCTCGCCAAGTTTGCATTAGGACAGCTATTGGCTCGCCAGGCGTCGAACGATTTTCGCAAGTCGGTTCCTGCAGATGATGCAGAACCAACAAAGGAACAGCTCACTTATAGGCAAAACGCTTACGCGAAGTGGAAGGAAGCAATCCGACATCTTGACGAATACCTTGGTCGATATCCCCGCACGGAAGAGAGCATCCCTGCTCGCTATCTTCTAGCGAAGTCTCTGCAATCGTCCGCGGCTGAAATTCGAGAGAACGTTTCAGATTCAATGCCGGTCAACGCTCGAAAGGAACTGTTCCTTTCGCTGTCACAAACATTGAACCGAGCGGGTGACGAGTATCGCGCTTTGCAACAGTCGTTACAGGCACTGCAGGTGACAGGGATGCTCGATGACTATGGCCAGGAAATGTACCGGACGACTTTCATGGCGATACCGCAGACGCAGTTCGAGCAGGAACGCTATGCGGATGCTTTGGTGGGTTTTCGGATGGTAACCAGCCGTTTTGCAGATCATGTTTCGGCCTTGCCAGCCTACATTCAGATGTCGCGATGTTACTCTCGGCTTGAAAAGCCCGACGAAGCCAGGCGTCAGTTGGAACAGGCTCGAGTCGTGCTTGGTCGGCTGCCTGACGAAGCTTTTAAATCTGTGTCGACCGGTCAGACTCGTGAGCAGTGGACAGAGTGGATCGATTGGGCTCGCGAGGTTCACGATCGTCAATACCCACAGCTTACTGACGCATCATGACGCCGCACCTGACTTGAAAGCCTAACTTGAACATCTATTGAACATCTAAATTAAAAATCGACACGGAACCTCATTCTGAATCATGACAACTGAGCCCCCACAAACTGATTCTAAACATCAGACGGACCTGCTTGACGTGCTTCAGCGTCGGCGGGAGTACTGTCGGGCGATGCTTGAGCTTTCGCGCCGACAGACCGGTCTGATCGACGATGAAAACTTTGCTGAGCTGTTGCAGTTAATTGTTCAAAAACAGCGAGTTCTTGAGCACCTGGCAGAACTCGGACAGACGTTTGGCGGGATCGTCGATTTCTGGAAGTCTGCCAGAGACGGGTTGGCGGCAGATGCCCGGTCGAAGTGTCAGGCCGCAATTGACGATGCGGAGTCATTGCTCGCGGAATCGATGGCCCTGGAAAAACAAGGAACGGAAGCGCTTAGCCAGCGCCGCGACGAAACACAGGGTCGACTAAAAGAAATCGGCGAGGAGTCTAATGGATTGGCTGGATCTGGCAGCAGAAACACCCCCCGGCCGCGATTTCTGGATACCAGCGGTTAAGAACGACGCTCACCGTCTCTCATGGAGTATTCGGACATGATGAATTCATTCGTGCGGCCGGCGACGGTTCCGCTGCTGAAACAGGCAGCAGAGTTCAACGAACGCCGGCAGCAGGTGCTCACAGCCAATATTGCCAAGATTGACACTCCTGGCTACAAGACTCGGGATCTGCCCGTAGAAGCCTTTCAGGAAGCAATGAAAAAGGCAGTCCGGCAGCTCAAATCCCCCTCTCTTCACACCTCTCAAAACACATCTTCACTTCTTCCCATCGAATTCCCATCCTCGCTGATGACTCGGGAACCGGCCGTCGACGACCTGTTTCCCGAGGAACTTTTCCATTCTGAACAACTCCCAGAGCACTCATTAGGCCTGCAGGACAACGGCAAACGCAACATCGAGCACGAGGTCATGGAAATGACTCGGACTGTGATGATGCAAAGCTATGCCATGCAGATGATGACATCTCAATACGACCTGCTCGAATCTGTGATTTCGGGACAGGCGTAGTCTGATTCTGGTGGCCCATTCTGTCGGCGAATGCCTCAACACGCCCATTTCAGCTAACAACTCAAGCTTGCTGTTAAAACATCGTTAGTCGCACTGGACAAGGAGGTCCGCGACATGCTTCGAACCCTTGATATCAGCCGCAGCGCTCTCGTCGCGCAGCGGGAACGCATGAACGTCATTGCTGGCAACATTGCCAACGCACAGACGACGCATAATGCGAAAGGTGAGCCTGAAGCCTTCCAGCGGCGGTACGTTGAGTTTTTCTCCGAGAGCACTCACGGCAACAAAAACGTTGAAAGCGAAGTCGGGTTCCGAGTCCACGTTGACCAGACAAGTGACCCGCGTCTTGTGCATGATCCGGGACATCCCGACGCCAATCCTGAAACCGGGTATGTCCAATATCCCAGCATCAACGCAATTGACGAAATGGCAGACATGCTGCTCGCCAGTCGGGCCTACGAAGCAAACACCACAGCCATACAGATGACGCGACAGATGGCCGAACAAACATTGCGACTGCTGCAGTAAATGAACGCCGAACCTTCTCTGGAGTTTTAACATGTCACAGATCAACGGACTGGGAACACCGCTTGGTGTGTCCGATCCTCTGTTTCTGATGAAGACTCTGTCTCCAAAGCCGTCCAACGAAGTCGGTGGTAAGTCATTCGAAAAATTAATGCTCAATTCGATGGGCGAAGTCGCAGGTCTGGAGCACACAGCTCAAACAGCCATCGGGGACAATCTTGCGGGCGCCGATGTCACTCTTGCGGAATCAGTCATTGCGATGCGTGAAGCTGAATTGGCGACACGTCTGATGCTGCAGGTTCAAAGAAAAGTCGTCGATGCATGGAAAGAATTGAAGAATATGCAGATGTAAATATCCAGTTTTGATCAGTGTTTCTATAATCCTTACATCCAATCAGCGTGATCAATGATCGAATTACTTGGCAAAATCCACTCCCAGTTCGATGTTCTGTTTGGCGACATGCAGCCACACCAGAAAATGACTCTGGTCGCGCTCGGTCTGATGGTCATGATTCCTTTTGGGATGTTGATCTTCAGCGGTGAAGAAGGCGGCACAACGCCCCTGCAATATGGCGCCGCCTTTGACAGTGAAGTGCGAGCACAGGCTGAAAATGCCTTACTTGATCGTGGCTTCAACGATTTCCAGACAGTCGGCAGCCGAATCCTTGTCCCCTCTTCGAAAGTCGACGAGTACAACGGAGCGTTGATGTCGGCAGGAATCAGCTCACCGCACGCTTATGACGAACTGGAGTCTGCTCTCAAACAAGTTAACCCATTCACACCACAGAATCAGTTTGCGGCACTGATGGACATGCAACTTTCCAAAAAAATCCGCAACAACCTGCGAGCGATTGGGGGAATCCGAGACGCTCAAGTCATCTGGTCGCGGCCCGCGGGAAAGTCTCGCTGGGGCAAAACTGGCGGCGTAAAAGCCTCTGTCCATGTGACGCCCGACGGCGGACGCGAACTTCCTCGGCGGCTGGTTGAGTCACTGCGAAACTCGGTCGCTACAATGGTGCCCGATCTGGAACGTGACAATGTTGTCGTGATCGATCGATCAACCGGTCAGTCGTGGGCAGGCAATGATCCTGACGATCCATTTAACAATAAGCTGGAAGAACTAAAACGAAGCCGAGTTCAGTTTCACCAAATGCGGATTCAGGATGCTCTCAGTGAAATTGCTCCGAATTCTGTTGTTGCGGTCAATGTTGAGTTTGACGATGTGATGTCGATCCGTGAGCGTAAGCAGGAAATCGACACCGCTATTGAACTCACAAATATCGTCGAGAAGGCCGAATCCACCAGTACTGACGAACCAGCGACGGGTGTCCCAGGCACAGCATCGAATCAACCACGAAATCTCGCGGCTTCAAGTACCAGGCAGACCTCATCGACAGCCACGGATGAGAGCACAAAATCATTCGCTGTTCCGTCAATGACCGTGTCCGAAACAGAACGGACGCCGCTCAACGAGAAGTCTATGCAGGTCGCCGTTTCGATTCCTCAAGGCCACATCGAAAAACTCGTGATGCGTGAAGGCAAAACGCTGGGAACGACCGACCAGGAGAAGGCCGACTTTATCGCGGCCGTTGAGGAAGAGAAAATAAAGTTCGTGGCCACGGTGAAGGAGATCGTTACGAAATTGATTCCTCCGACTTCGCCCGAAGGTTCAGTCGTCGTCACAACGCATCGACGGATCAAGCAGGAAATTCCGCAACTGGATTTGCCGTTTACCGACATGCTTAAAGACTTCTTATCGACATGGGGCAGCAGCATTGCTTTGACACTGTTTGGAATCTGGGCATTGATGCTCATCAAGAAGAGTATACCCGTTTCTGAAACTGCACCTTCGACAAACGCTCTGGACAAACTGTCAAACACCGTCACAACAGTGGCGGCAGACTTTGCGGCGGCAGCGGTCGAGAAAGACGTCGTCGTGACAGAAGACGAAGCCAGGCTCATGTCCAACCGCGAAACCCTGGAAACAATGGTCGAAAACGATCCCGCGAGTGCCGCAGCAATCATTACCAAATGGCTTCAGAGTGCCTGATTTTCTGATACCGCGAATGACTCAAAAAGAATCGCGTCGATGAACGATCTTAAAAAAGCCGCAATAGTTCTGCTAAGCCTCGACAAGCCAAAGGCTGCTCGAGTGTTAAACTATTTACCAAAAGATCTGATGGAACTGGTGAGTCTGGAAATCGCAAAGACCGATGACGTCACCAAAGCCGAGCAAGAAGAAGCGATCAACGAATTTCGAGAGGCTCTTGACGCGCGAACAATAATCGAACAGGGAAGTCTTGACCTTGCCGGTGAATTGCTTTCTCAATCGCTCGGTGAAGAGGAAGCCAACGAGATCCTCAAAAACATCAAACACTCTTTAAAAAGTGTTCCGTTCGGATTCCTGCACAAGTTCAAGCCGGAAGACGTTCTTAACTTCATCAGCGAGGAGCAGCCCCAAACAATCGCTCTGATAATGTCAAACCTTCCGACCGCGTTGGCAGCAGAAATTCTGAAAGACCTGCCGCCTGACAAACAGCTCGACGTTGTGCGACGAGTCGCCGCTATGGAGCAAACGTCTCCGGAATTTGTCGAGATGGTCGAGGCAAGTCTAAAGAATCGGATGGTGTCGCTGTTTGGTCAGAAGTCGGATCAGGTGGGCGGCGTTCCGCTGGTCGCGCAGATTCTGAACGTTGCAGATCGAACAACCAGTAAGAATATCCTCGACACAATCGGACAGGATTCAGAAGATCTGGTCGAAGAAATTCAGCGACTGATGTTCGTCTTTGACGACATCGCCAAACTCGACGACAAGAGTATCCAGGCGATTCTAAAAGAAGTCGAAAACAGCCAGTGGGCGATGGCACTCAAAGGAGCGTCAGAAGAAATCCGAGGAAAGATTCTGGGCAACCTGTCGAAGCGTGCCGCTGGAAATCTTGAAGAAGAAATGGAATACCTCGGTCCGGTCCGCGTCAGTGATGTCGAGAGCGTCCAGCAGGAAATCGTTGACACGGTCCGACGCCTGGAAGAAGCCGGCACCATCACAGTTGCCAGCGGAGACAGCGACCAGTTTGTTTCGTAGTAAGTCACCATTTTTTCTGAAGCAGAGCCCAATCCTACGTTCCTCTGACTCGTCTGACTCTGATGCCAACCTCACCTCGAATTATGAAACGCCACGTTGCAAATGGAGTGCCGTCGAGTGTCGCATTCAATTTTGAGGATATCCAGAGCCGCTGCGACACTTACAAAGATCAGATCAGCAGCGAGTGTCGCGAGTTAATTCAGAATGCGACGCAGCAGGCCGAGGAAATCCGAAAGAAGGCCCAGGTCGAAGGTCATAGTAAAGGTTATCGCAACGGGCTTAAACAGGCCGAAACCGAAATCACAGAACGCAGCAAGGAACTCGCTGACCAGATGGTCGAGCAGCGATTGAGCACTGTACTGCCAGCCGTTTCTAAGTTACTCGACGAAATCGTGAGTGCTCGGAGTCATTGTCAGGCTGAATGGGAAAGTGAACTGGTCGACCTCTCGACGGGGATCGCCGCGAAACTGATTCGCCGGACATTCGCCGCAACGCCGGAAGCGTTGACGGGACTTGTGCAGGAAGCCGTACAGCTCGCAGTTGGAAAGACTTCGTTGGAATTGCGGCTGAATCCAGGCGATCTTGAAGCGCTGGGCGATCGAGTTCGCGTCGCAGTTCAGAAAAGCGCTCGCGGCATCGAAATAAAACTGCTCGGTGACGACAAGGTCTCAGCAGGCGGCTGCATCGTTGTAACTGAACACGGAGAAATCGACGCGCAGATCGAGACAATGTTGACGAGAATTTCCGACGAACTGCTTGAAGGTATCACGGACTGATCAAGCTGTCTTCACACGCAGCTCACAATAACTGCGACTCACCGACACCGAAAACATTTCACATCAGAGGACTGCTTCCAATCATGCGGCGTTCACAGCACATCCAGCAAATGCTAACACCGAAGATTGTCGGCAGCACAAGTCGCATTGCCGGCCTGGCCGCAGCCGTCCACGATTTTCCGGCGCCGCTGGGTGCTCGTTGCCGCATCCATCGTGAGGGCAAACAGAGTATCGAAGCGGAAGTTGTTGGATTCACCGATGACGAAACGCTGGTCTTGCCGTTCGGTGATTTGCGAGGTATTCGTCGTGGTAACTCAGTCGAGATGACGTGTTCTGTGCCATCAGTCCGAGTCGGAAGAGAACTGCTCGGAAGAGTGATCAACGCACGCGGACAGTTTGTTGACGGAAAACCGCCGGCAGCACTGACGGAGAGAATCAGCCTCTATGGCGAGCCGGTTTCTGCACTCAATCGCCCACGAATCGAACAACCTTTGGCCACTGGACTGCGAGTCATTGATGGTTTGACAACCTGCGGCCTCGGGCAGAGGTTAGGCATATTCGCCGGAAGCGGTGTCGGAAAGAGCGTGCTACTGGGACAAATGGCTCGCGGAAGTTCTGCCGACGTCAACGTTGTCGTTCTAGTTGGTGAACGAGGCCGCGAAGTTCGTGAATTCGTCGAAAAAGAACTCGGGGAAGAAGGCCTGCGGCGAAGCGTAGTCGTCGTCGCAACTAGCGATGAACCGGCGTTGATGAGAATTCGCGCAGCCTGGCTGGGAACGGCCATCGCTGACTACTTTCGCGGAGCAGGAGCTCACGTTTTGCTCATGATGGACAGCGTGACTCGTTTCGCGATGGCTCAGCGCGAGATCGGCCTGGCGACGGGAGAACCTCCTGCAACGAGGGGTTACCCTCCCAGCGTTTTTTCGATCCTCCCAAAGCTACTTGAAAGGAGCGGTCTTACCGATAAAGGAAGTATTACAGGTTTTTACACGGTCCTCGTCGAAGGAGATGACACCAACGAGCCGGTCTCCGACACCGTGCGAGGTATCCTGGATGGGCATCTTGTTCTGTCCCGAAAACTGGCTCACGAAAATCATTGGCCGGCGATCGACTCGCTGGCCAGCATCAGCCGGTCCATGAACGACGTTGTGACTTCGGAGCAAACGGAATCAGCAGCGTTGTTGCGAAGGATTCTGGCTGCGTGGAAAGAGTCGCAAGACCTGGTCTCCATCGGTGCTTATCAGGAAGGAACTAACCCCCTGGTCGACACGGCCCTGCAATTGTCCGAACCGATAAGACAATTCCTCACTCAGAATCAGATGGAGTATTCGACACTCGAACAAACTCAACACTCACTCACAGCGCTCACACAGGCGGCGATCCAACTTCTGCAGAATTCTCAGCCAGCACTTCAACAAACTGCCGCACCGATACAGGAACGGGTTTTGTAACTCGGAGGCGATTGCTGTCGAATGAAACCGTTTCGACTCGAAAAAGTACTTGAGTATCGGAAGCATCTGCGCCTTGATGCTCGGAACGCTCTTGCTTCGGCAATTAGTGATGAGCAGACGCTACTCAATCATCAAGCTCAAGCCGAGCGACAGAAACAGCAGCAGATGGGGGAACTCGCAACGTTCGCTCAGTCTGAAAATTTCAATATCGAAGCGGCGGCCCGACGTCGGTACTTCATGGGGCAACTGGATATTCAGTTGATGGTTGTCGCAGAGCAATTGATTCAGGCTCGAATGATTGTCGAGCAACAGCGGATGGTACTTGTAAAAGCAGATCAGGAAGTGAAATCCCTGGAGCGTCTTTACGAGAAGTACGTCGAAGAACAAACCGCTCAGGAACAAAAACGCTCGGAAATCGAACTCAGCGAACAGTGGCAATCGGCCAACTGGTGCTGGTAACCGAAGTTTTGAAAATTGCAGCCGGAAGGATGCGAAATCATGGCAAAACAAGCACTGACAGCGTTCTCAGTCGTCGCCATCTTGACGCTTCTTGCCGAAGGCCTGGCAGGAGGACTGCTATGGTCACAAGGCCGCCTCAATTCAGAGGCGATACGCGAAATTCGTGAAATCCTTAAATATCCCGAAGCGTTAGCCGAAGAACGTGAACTAGCAAGCGAAACCCCCGTCGTCAGCGTCGCGGACGTTTCTCTTACTCGGGCAAAGGCCATTTTGCATCTGGAAGAACGCGAAAACGAACTTGCCATTTTCAAGGGACTGATCGCGGACGACCGAAAACGGGTATCGACCGAACAGGACACGCTGCTGGCTGCTCGAGAACGCTTCGACAAGGAACAGAACGATCGCATCGCAAAGAAGGCGGCAGATGGCATCAAGAAGTCGCTGGCAGTTCTGCAGGCATCGGATCCAGACATAGCAGTTGGCCAACTCTCAGAACTGACACTGGAAGAAAACATACTCCTGCTGGAAGCGATGCCCGAGAAAGACTTCGCCAAAATGCTCGCGGCGTTTGCCGCGGGAGACCAAGACCAGATTGAACGTGGGCAGCAGATTTTTCAAGCGATCACGCGCGGGAAAACTGCGGAAGCAGACATGGGAGAAACGAAATGATCCCGGAGTTCTTAACTGCAAAACTAACGACAAACCGAAATACTTCAGAAGTACCCGTCGGACCTGAAAGCAACTCGTCCGAACAACTTCCAAATCTGGATACTTTTCAAAAAACATTGCAGGAACAGAGAGATCCACGCAATTCCGCAACCGTCAACACGCGTTCCAAGAGCGTCACTGACGAAGTACGCCCGGAGCCGACAAGTTCGAAAACGCCGCGTGACAATACAAACGCCACTGATGAGAAAGTCGGTTCATCGAAAGCTCCGTTAATCGCGACTGAAGAGCTACAGAAGCAAATCGGAATCCAATTGGCAAACTCGGATGCAGACGACGTCTCGGTGTCAGCACCAGTAGACATCCCTGTACCCAACGGAAATCCGCGTGGGACTGCGAGTGCTTTCCAGGCAGAACTGCTTTCGATTGAGGATACAGATCCCGCTACGTTGCCGTCCCTGATTCGGCATCCACTCGAAGACGTCTCGGTCGATGAGTTTTCAGGCGAAGTG
>JACLAC010015179.1_pt1 | contig 17664 bp, 12 predicted proteins | sample 8027881 | NCBI WGS metagenome assembly JACLAC01 (sample SAMN15725517, study PRJNA655200) | protist metagenome | isolation source: fluorescence activated cell sorting (FACS) single amplified genomes of... | place: Spain: Blaines Bay Microbial Observatory, Mediterranean Sea | collected 2016-01-19
AAAACGAGATCGCGGAGCTCAAGGCAATGCTGAAGAAAGAATCACAATTCAATCGACAAGTTGAATTGAACGTGAAAATAAAAGCACTTGAAAAGCAATTACAGGAAACGGCTTTAAAGATATAGCCAGTTATTGAAAGTCGAAAAGTCACTATGGCAAAAAACACCACGGCAAACGCTGAAGCACCAACGATCGAGAAGCTCGATCCTAAGGCCGACGGATCTAGTTTGGATATTTTGGGTCAGAACATTGAGACGATGCGAAGTCTTTTTCCTGAAGTGTTCACCGAAGGATCGGACGATGACGGCCCACGTTGGAAAGTGGATATTGAGAAGTTAGGCGAATTGCTGGGTGAACACGTTGAAGAAAAGCCCGAAAGATTCAGCTTCAATTGGCACGGCAAGAGTCGAGCCCGCCGGATCGCTCAGGCTCCTTCGACCGGGACATTGCGGCCTTGCCCTGAAGAATCGGTCGATTGGGAGACAACCAAGAACATCTTCATAGAAGGTGACAACCTGGAAGTCTTGAAGTTGTTGCAGAAGTCATATCACTGCCAAGTGAAAATGATTTACATAGACCCACCTTACAACACCGGAAACGAGTTCATCTATCCCGACAAGTTTCAAGACAATCTTGATACGTACCTGCGTTATACCGGCCAAGTTGGTGAAGACGGCTTGAAATTTTCGACGAACACGGATTCTTCGGGGCGATATCATACGAACTGGCTCAACATGATGTACCCCAGGTTGAAATTGGCCAAGAATTTGCTCTGCGAAGATGGAATGATTTTCATTTCGATCGACGACGGTGAGCAGGCTAATCTTAAGAAAATCTGCGACGAAGTGTTTGGGGAGGAAAACTATGTCAACACGATTTCGGTAAATGCAAAAGTTAGTGCGGGAGCATCAGGTGGTGGTGAAGACAAAAGGCTCAAAAAGAACATTGAATATGTACTGATGTACATGAAGAACTTTAGCGTAGCAAAGCCAATAAACCCCATTTACAAAGAGACTAGACTGACGGACTTCATCCAAATAATGAAACTTGATGGCAAAAGCTTTAAGTATACCAATGTTCTATACCGTCAAGATGACATTCAACCGTTTGCGACCATTAAGGACGGTGACGGAAATGACATTATTGTAAACAAGGTCAACGATTATGAAATCAAGACCATCAAGCAGATCGCGAAAGAGGAAAACATCTCTGAGGAGGCTGTATATGAAAAATACTATGACAAAGTGATGACAACTACCAATGCCCAAACCTCAATTAGAACGAGAGTTTGGGAAGCCACGGAAAATGAAAACACGATGTATCTCGCGACCTATGTTCCAAGATCGGGAAAGAACAAAGGTCGAGAAACGCAATTGACTTTCATGGGTCGCCAGAAAGTACTGGTTATTTGGCTTAGAGATACGACCGTACAGATTGATGGCTCAATCTATAAAAGAGAAAAGATTGGCACCTACTGGGATGGTTTGAGTTGGATCAACGTGACGAAAGAGGGAGCAACTCCATTTCCGAACGGGAAGAAACCTATCGCAATGATTCAAAGGATGCTGAACCTTTGTACGGACCCAAATGATGATGCAATCGTTTTGGATTTTTTTGCCGGTTCCGCCTCAACCGCACACGCCGTGTTGTCTCAAAACATGGAAGATGGCGGTCGCCGCAGATTTATCATGGTTCAACTTCCTGAAAAATGTGACTCTAAGTCCGACGCTTTCAAGGATGGGTTCGAAACTGTGGCAGAACTGGGCAAGGAACGTTTACGTCGGTCAATCTCGAAGATCAGGGAAGAATCCCCCGAGGTTGAGCACGATCTTGGATTCAGAGTGGTCAAGCTCGATGCGAGCAACCTGATCAGTTGGGACGCGGAGTTCGATACGTTGGACCAGTCACTTCTGGAGTCGGGCCAAAGTATAAAACCAGAACGCGGTGAAGCTGATGTGCTTTACGAGCTATTGCTAAAATTTGGCTTGGACATCTCGATCCAAATCGAAGAAATAGACATCGCTACGAAAAAAGTATTCGTGATCGGAGCTGGTGCACTTATTGCCTGTCTCGCCGATGAACTTACTCTGGACGTTGTCCAAGACATTGCAGACATTGTTGACAAGCTCCAACCGGAAATCGCGAGAGTCGTCTTCAAAGACTCCGGGTTCGCAGATGACGTAGTAAAGACCAATGCGATTCAGATTCTCCGCCAACGCGGCATTGAAGATGTGAAGAGTTTATAGAAATGACAGAAACACTTGAAAAACTTGATCCGAAGACGGATGGCTCTTCGATGGACATCGTGCAATCGCTGATTGATCAGCTGCGTCCGATCGTGCCTGAAGCGTTCACCGAAGACAAAATTGACTTTGAGGTGCTGCGAGAGCTGCTAGGTGATGGGGTGGACGATCGTCCCGAACGATACAGCTTCGACTGGCACGGCAAGGCGATCGCTCGAAGAATTGCTCAAAAACCGTCCACGGGAACGCTGCGTCCCTGTCCCGAAAAATCACTCAACTGGAACACGACTCAAAATGTGTTTATTGAGGGAGATAACCTCGAAGTTCTAAAGCTTTTGCAAAAGTCGTATCACAAACGGGTGAAGATGATCTACATCGATCCTCCTTACAACACCGGCAATGAATTCATTTATCCAGACAAGTACCAAGACAATCTCGAGACCTATCTCAAATACACGGGGCAAATCAGCGACGAAGGGTTCAAGGTTTCATCCAATTCTGAAAGTTCTGGTAGGTATCACACCAACTGGCTGAACATGATTTACCCTCGGCTGAAATTGGCTCGAAACCTGCTGACTGATGATGGTGTCATTGTTATTTCGATTGATGATCATGAAGCAGCAAACTTGAAGCGAATTGCCGACGAGGTTTTTGGGGAAGAGAATTTTGTCGCACAACTTGTTTGGGCCGGTGGAAGGAAGAACGATTCCAAGCTTGTGTCGGAATCACACGAATACATGTTGGTATACGTTCGTGATCGCGAATACCTCAAAGCCACAAAAGTTACGTGGAGAATTCGAAAAAAAGGGCTGGACGATATTTATAAAGCCTACGCGAAGCTGAAAAAGAAATTTGGTGACGATTTCGCGGCGATCAGCGAAGGGCTTAAAAAATGGTTCAAGTCGCTCCCGGATGGCGATCCAGCAAAAAGACAAAAACACTATTCACAAGTTGATGAGCGTGGAATCTATTTCCCAGACAACATTTCCTGGCCCGGCGGCGGAGGGCCAAAATACGAAGTCCTTCATCCTGATACTGGAAAGCCAGTCAATATTCCATCCAGGGGATGGATGTTCGCCGACCCTAAAAAGATGAAGACGATCATCGCGGACAACCGAGTGCATTTTGGAGATGACGAGAATTCTGTTCCATGTATTAAGTCGTACTTGAAAGACAGGGAACAGGAAGTAATTTACAGCGTTTTTTATCAAGACGGGCGAGCAGCAACAAAACGTTTGCGGTCGTTAATGGGCTCAGACGTATTTGACCATCCCAAAGATGAGTTGGTCCTTGCGGAAATCATTGAAGCTTGCACTAACGATGGTGACTTGATTCTGGATTTCTTTGCCGGTTCTTGCTCTTCCGCTCACGCTTGTTTGCTTGTTGATCAAAAACAGAAAACCAGTCGAAAGTTCATCATGGTTCAACTCCAGGAGCCCTGTGACACGTCGAATCGAGCTGGAAAAAATGCTATAGCGGCCGGCTACAAGACTATCGCAGACATTGGTCGGGCTCGAATTTGCAAGGCATTCGAAGCTGTTGAAAGGGAGCATAGCGATGGAGACGGAATTCGATGTTTTTCGTTAGATAGCAGCAACATCATTTCGTGGGATGCGGATTCTGATTCACTCGAAGCAACTTTGCACGAGGCAACGCAGAGCATTAAGGACGAGCGGACTGAAGACGACGTGCTTTTCGAATTGATTGTGAAGTTTGGGCTTAATTTATCCATGCCAGTCGAACGGCGAGAACTTAATGGCTCAACGGTATTTGTAATTGGAAATGGGGCCCTGTTCGCATGTCTGGGGGAAAGCATCGATCTTCTCTTAGTCGAACATATTGTTGAACTCGCAAAGGAATTTTCACCAGAAATTACCAGGGTGGTGCTTCGAGATGACGCCATTCCAGATGATGTGGTCAAGACAAATGCGATTCAAATCTTGAATCAAGCAGGTGTCAACGAGGTCCAGACGATTTAACGGTTATCCAACATTTACGACGAAAGGGGACCCTAATGACTAGGATTCCAATAGAGTATGTCTTGTGCCAGTATCAATCGAGCACTGTATCACTTGCGGTAAAATCACACCGAACCGAAGCTGGCGGGAATCCGGAGTTGGTTGTTACCCAAGGTGCGAACTCAACAACTTTTCGACTCGAGAACCTAGATGACGGCGGGGCTGAGATTGTCCACGGAACACCGCGACAGAATCATATAGATTTTTATGTTCTCCAGGACGGCAAAGAAGCATTCGTTGCGGCGTTGCCTGCTCCCGTTGGTGCATACGATGGTTCGTTACGCCTGGATCCGCGAGATGCAACCGGCACCGAGCGAGCGGGTGGTAAACGATTGCAAGACCCGGTTCCGATTTGTCGATTTCAGCTGATTTCGTCGTTAATTCATGGTGGTACGAGAGACCTCTTTACCGCAATTGGTGACGATCCCCAATTACATCTCGACTACGAGTGGGGACCCGCTCGAATTTACGGTGTCGAAACACCTGAAATTCACTTTGGTTTCGGTGCTGATCCATGGAATGAGCAAGCAAACGTTGATAATAGCGACTGGTGCGAGATTGAGATGTCGAATGACGTCTATGCGACACTGCACTATGAGCTGGTAAATCTAAGATAGAAAAGCAATGAAAATAAAATTCGACGCCAATCTCGACTTTCAACAGGAAGCCATCGCTTCGATCGCTGAAGTATTCGACGGTCAGGAAACCTGCCGAACAAACTTCACAGTCGTTTCAGAAGCCGAGGATCTACCATTGTTTGAGGATGAAGATCCAAATGACCTTGGAGTTGGAAATCGGCTTCGTCTATTGGAAGACGATATCCTGGCGAACATTCAAAAAATCCAACTCGAAAACGGGCTTGAGCAGTCTGATGAATTGGACGGGATGAACTTTACCGTCGAGATGGAAACTGGCACTGGCAAGACTTACGTTTACCTTCGATCCGTCTTCGAGCTTAATCGAAAATATGGTTTCACCAAGTTCATCATCGTTGTCCCTTCGATTGCGATCAAAGAGGGCGTTTACAAATCACTACAAATCACCGAGGAACATTTCAAGGGACTGTACGACAACGTTCAGCTTGATTACTTCGTTTATGATTCCCAAAAACTTGGCCAGGTTCGCAACTTCGCAACCAGTGATTACATCCAGATCATGGTTATTAACATCGACGCCTTTCGAAAGAGCTTTACCGACCCTGAAAAAGAAGACAAAGCCAACATCATCCACCGACCCCATGACCGCATGACGGGCATGAAGCCAATTGAGTTTATCCAGGCGACGAACCCGATCGTCATTATTGATGAACCGCAAAGCGTCGACACAACGCCCAAAAGCAAGGAAGCGATCAAATCACTTAATCCACTGTGCACTCTCAGGTACTCGGCGACTCACGTTGAGCACTACAACATGATGTATCGCCTGGATTCGATCGACGCCTACGACCGAAAATTGGTTAAGCAAATTGAAGTCGCGGGAATCGAAGTCGAAGATAGCCACAACAAGGCTTACATCAAACTGATCAAAGTTGACAACAAGAACAATCAACACAAAGCACAGATTGAGTTGGATGTCGTCAACAAGAGTGGCGAAGTCCAACGCAAAAAGAAAACCGTCAAGCCAGGTGCTGACTTGTTGGAAGTCTCAGGCGGTCGGGATATCTATGAAGGCTACATTGTCAACGATATCTGGTGCGAAGAAGGCAACGAATACATCGACTTCACCAGTCAGGAGGATGTAATCCACCTAGGGCAAGCAGTCGGCGAAGTTGACGACACCCAGTACAAGCGGCTTCAGATTCAAAAAACGATCGAAGAACACTTGAATAAAGAATTGGTGTTACGGCCTCAAGGCATTAAGGTTCTCAGCCTGTTCTTTGTCGACAAGGTTGACAACTACCGCGGCTATGATGAAGACGGCAATCCAGTGAAGGGCAAATACGCCCTAATCTTTGAGGAAGAGTATGCCCGCCTAATCGAAAAGCCAAAGTACAACCAGCTTTTCGAAGGAGTCGATAAGGAATCGCTTCCTGAGCAAGTCCACAATGGTTACTTCGCGATTGATAAGAAAAAGGATTCGACGGGTGCAAGCCGTCTCAAAGAATCGAGGGGCGATGGTTCGACTCAATCCGACGAAAGTGCCTATCAATTGATTATGAAGGACAAAGAGCGATTGCTCAGCCTGGATGTTAAGCTGAAGTTTATCTTTTCCCACTCGGCACTCCGTGAAGGCTGGGATAATCCAAACGTCTTTCAAATCTGTACGCTGAATGAAACCAAGTCCGTGATGAAGAAGCGGCAAGAGATTGGCCGTGGGCTTCGCATCTGCGTCAATCAGGATGGCGAAAGGGTCTGGGGGTTCGACACGAATCGTCTAACAGTGATGGCCAACGAGTCGTATGAAGACTTTGCTCGACAACTGCAATCTGAACTTGAAAAAGAAACTGGCATCAAGTTTGGAATCGTACAGCCTCATTTGTTCGCCAACATACCGGTCGTTGACGCCAACGGAGACGCCACTTACCTAGGAACCGAAGCATCAAAGAAAGTCTTTGATCACCTTAAGAACGAGGGCTACATCGACAGCAAAGGCAAAGTCCAAGACTTGCTGAAGAAACACCTGAAGGATGAAACGCTTGTACTGCCTCCAGACGTCGCGGATCAGGCTGGTCAAATCGCATCTTCGCTTCGCAAAGTGGCTGGCAGCCTGAATATCAAGGACGCGAGTGAACGAAGAAACGTAAAGCTTAACAAAGGGGTTTATCTCAGCCCCGAGTTCAAGGAACTGTGGGACAAGGTCAAGCATCGTACAACATTTCGAGTCGACTTCGATTGCGATAAGCTGATCGAGGAATGTGCCCGCGAAATCAAAACCAAGATGATTGTCGGCAAGGCACGTTTCACCTATGGCAAGGCCGCTCTGGAAGTTGATCGTGGAGGAGTTTCCGTTGACCAGGATACGATTAGAGAGAGCACGTCGGTTTACGAAGCAAAAGATTTTCCGCTTCCAGACATCGTCACTTACCTTCAAAACGTAACGAATCTTACCCGACGCTCAATCGTAAAAATTCTGATCGACAGCGAGCGACTCGATGACTTCAAAAAGAACCCTCAGCAATTCATCGAAAAAGCGACGGAGATGATCCAGAAGCACATGCGGCTGTTCATCATCGACGGTATCAAGTACGAAAAAATCGGCGACGAGGAATACTATGCTCAAGATCTGTTCGACGACCAAGAACTGACGGGGTACCTAGGTCGCAACATGCTTGAATCCCAGAAATCGGTTCATGAATACGTTGTTTTCGATTCCGATGTGGAAAGAAAATTCGCGATAGAATTTGAAAGGCACGAAGAAGTCAAGGTCTACGCCAAACTTCCAGGTTGGTTCAGAATCGATACGCCCCTTGGCCCCTACAATCCAGACTGGGCCGTGCTCATCGACCGAGATGGCGAAGAGAAGCTGTTCTTCGTCGTGGAAACCAAAGGCGGCCTCTTTGGCGAGTCGCTCAAACCGACCGAAAAGGGCAAGATTGAATGTGCCGAGAAGCACTTCGACGCCCTCGGTGAAGAAGTCGGTTTCTTTCCAGCTGTCACCTATGATAACGTAAAAGAAAGATTTTAAATCGCATGGATATCTCACCAGATAAACAAAACATTGACAGGCTGTTTTCAAATACGACCTATTACATCGACTTCTATCAACGCGACTATCGTTGGACAAAAGAGCCGGTCGTCCGACTTTTGGACGACACCTTTTACAAGTTCAGAGAACAATACGAAAAGTCCAAGGATCTTGACCCGGGCAAGGAAGTGATTGCCGCTAATTACCCATGGTACTACCTAAATACTTATGTAACCAATACAGTTGATGGCCGGGTTTACGTAGTCGACGGACAACAACGCTTGACGACGCTTTCATTGATTCTCATTAAGCTCTTGCATCTGGCACAGAAGTTTGATTCGAAACTTGATAATTGGATTTCCACAAAGATCGCGGGGCAATCTGGATATGAGAATGAATTCTGGATGAACCATGTCGGCCACAAGCAAACACAACAACAGCTATTTGATGGTATCAATCTTGGAGATATTGAGACGAGCAGTGGAACGACTGCAGTCAACATGGTTGCCAATTTCGACGTTATAGCGAGGTATCTTGACGGGGAACTTAAGGACAAACATACCTTTGAGACTTTCGTCTTCTACTTCTTGTATCGCATGGTACTTATCAATTTGTCAGTTGAGCAAACTGACGTCTCGATGGTTTTTGAGGTGATTAATGACCGTGGAGTAAAGCTACTTCCCTACGAGATCCTCAAAGGAAAGTTACTTGGGCAAATAGACAAAATCGAGCTGGATGCAGGCAGTTTCAATGAAAACTGGGAAGAGCGAGCCAACGCCGTAAATGCCTTTAAAGATGATGAACTAGACGAGTTCTTTCGCAATTATCTGAAGTCAAAATACTCGGCAACTCGTGCCGAGGGTACAAAATTTGATGGTGACTATCACCGTGCAATGTTCACCCATGAAATGACCAAGAAGCTTCAGCTGGAAAGAAATCCATCTCAGGTAAAGTCCTTTCTAAGGAATGAATTTCAATATTACACCAACCTGTACACCCGAATCTGGTCTGCTTACAAGGACTTGGACCCCCGATTTCCAGATCTATATAACTGCAACATGCTGACACTGAATGCACCGTTCTTGTTAATCTTGTCTGCATGTAAATTGAACGATCCCGATGAAACTGAAAAGCTGAATAGGCTTTCCCACGAAATTGATCGGTACTACAGTTTGTTGCAACTCCAAAACGTCTACGACAGTAATGAATTCAGTGATTCGCTGTTTCGAATTTCGGCGAAAATTCGCGAAACGGATACGAATACTTTCAGGAATGTTTTTGACGGGGAATTAACTCAACGACTTGCCGAGCGGAGAAATGTAACCAACCCTGATCCACTTTCGTATTCTTCCTTCAAACAAACGGGCATTAGCTTGAATTTGCGATTCAAGCGATACTTCTTCGCCAGAGTCGACCAGTTTCTTGCTGACAACATGAATCTCAACGAGAAGCACCCAATTGATGCATTGGTCACAAAGACTGGTGCCAAAACTGGCTTCCATGTTGAGCACATTCTTTCTCGAAATGATGAGAACTTAAAACTGTTCGACGGCGACGAAGAACGATTTGAACAAGAAAGGAATCGGCTTGGTGGCATTTTGTTGCTCAAAGGCAAGGACAACATATCCAGCAACAATGAACCATATGACGACAAACTCAAGTCATACGCAAACTCTTTGTATTGGAATGAAACCCTTCGCAAAGACAGTTATAAGTCAAAGCTCGATATGGTTGAACTGAAGAAGCGACATGACTTAGACTTGAAACATTTGGATCAATTTGGACCAGACGAGGTTGAGCAGCGACACAAGCTGCTTTTTGAAATCGCCAAAATCATTTGGAATTAACCAACGCTGATAATAAAAAGTTGAACTGATACAGGTTCATAAAAACTCGTTGCAAATACATCAAATTATTTCCCCAAAACTCTGAGTGGATTAAGTTTTCGCATGAAAAGTTACGAAAAACAGGGCGAGGCAATCAGGACTCTCGCTAAATCTCTCGTGGTGCAATTCATGTCATCACATTCAGACTGCGTCCCTACCGGCCCTGGTTTAAAACAAGCTGAAATATTTCGTCGATGTGGTTTTTCATTCGGCGAACAAACCAAAGCGGAGCCTTCCAGACAACAATATTGGGTCGTAGCACTTTTGCGCGACCTGGAAGCAGATGGCTTAGTCGTGCAGGTCAAAGAAAGCGGACCGTGGCGGCTATCAACCACTTCTTAAAATTCCAGAATTTCCTTCTCTGTAAACACTCATTGGCTAAAAATCATTGAACCGTTTCGCCGCTTTCCGATGGACAGTCGCATCGACCACCTAAAGCATCACTTCGAAATATGCCATCTTGAGAAAATCTGGGGCATTCCAACAGAATCTTTCCAAATCGAATTTGAATGGAGTCCTAAGCTACGCGTCTCCCTTGGCATTGCCTACCCTGAACGAAATCTTGTGCGCATCAATTCAATTCTCCAATCCGAAAATCTCGCACATGTTCTTGAAGAGGTTATTTGCCATGAGGCAGCACACATCGCCGCCTATCAACTTTACGGTCCAAAAATTAAAAGCCATGGTCCCGAATGGAAAGAGTTGGTTACCAAGGCAGGTTTCCAACCGAGAACCAAACTTTCATGTGACCTCATTGAACCTCAACTAAGATCGCCTTCTCAACTCTACATTCACACCTGTCTCATATGCCAATCGAGCAGAGCATCTAAAAAGCCACAACCTCAATGGCGGTGCATTGAGTGCCAAGAATCAGGCTTGAAAGGTAGACTACAAATTCAAAGCCAACCTATTTCTGGAGTTTCTAAGAATGCCTAATGGCTGTCCGTTCTGCGATATTGAAGATCGTCACATCATATTCAGCAATGAACACGTATTTGCAGTCTGGGATCAATTCCCGGTCGCACCTGGTCACCTGCTCATTATTACTCGCCGCCATTTCTCAGACTGGTTTGATGCTTTAGAGCAAGAACAAGTGGCGATTCTCAATGCAATATCCGAGGGTCGCAAGCACATTATCTCCGAATACCCCGCGAGTGGATTCAATATCGGTGTCAACATTGGTACCGTTGCTGGCCAAACAGTGCCTCACCTACACGTTCACCTTATTCCCCGGAACGAGGGGGATACGCCTGATCCAACGGGTGGCGTGCGCCACGTCATTCCTTCGAAAGGAAATTATCAAAAAAGGGTCTCTGGATTTAATCTCTTTGACACAAGCTCAAACACAGGCAAATTAACCCAGGGTTTAGAAGACCCATTTCTTCCGCAATTGACCCAGTGTTTAGATGATGCTCTGCAGGTGGATTTTGCGGTCGCTTTTATTATGCGTAGCGGCGTTAATTTAATTCGCAATCGTTTGACAGAAATCCTTCAACGAGGTGGCAAAATTCGCATTCTCACAGGCGACTACATGAACGCGACTGATCCGGATGCTCTTCTAGATCTTATGCACCTGGAGGGCGACATCGAATTAAAGGTATTTGACGCAAGCAAAACATCATTTCACCCCAAGGCTTATGTTTTTTACGACAATCAAAACCAGGGAACAGCGTTCGTCGGCAGTTCGAACTTGAGCAAGACCGCTTTAAAAGACGGAGTGGAGTGGAACTACCGCATTTTACGCGAAACGGAGGATCAAGGATTTTCAGAAATCGCTGCAGGATTCGAAAAACTATTCAGCCATCCCAATTCACAAACTGTTGACCAATCCTGGATCGACAAATATAGACTTCGTCGCGGCAATTTAGATCAGCCAGAGGATGGCATTATTCCCGACGAAGCTCCTGAAAAACCTGCCACTCCGCACCAAATCCAGCGAGAGGCTTTGGCCGCACTCTCAGAAACCCGTGACAAAGGAAACCAAGCGGGGCTAGTCGTTTTGGCAACAGGTCTTGGGAAGACTTGGCTCGCGGCTTTTGATTCAGACCATCAAGAATTCAAACGTGTTCTTTTTGTTGCTCACCGAGAAGAAATTCTATCCCAGGCGATGCAAACATTTAGACGCATTCGTCCAAACGCCACACTTGGGCGCTACACCGGAAAAGAAAAATCACCCGATGCTGAAATTCTGTTTGCGTCCATTCAAACACTTGGTCGGATGCACCATTTAAAACAATTTGACAGGACTAGATTCGACTACATCATCGTCGACGAGTTCCATCACGCTGCAGCTCGCACTTACCGTCAATTGATTAATTACTTTACTCCAGCATTCTTACTTGGACTAACCGCTACTCCAGAACGAATGGATGGAGGCGATTTACTAGCCTTGTGCCAAGAAAACCTCGTCTATCGCAAAGACGTTATTGAAGGAATAAAAAGCGGGTTGCTGTGTCCATTCAACTATTTTGGCGTTCCGGATGAAGTTGACTACGCTGCTATTCCATGGCGCAACTCTCGCTTTGACGCGGAAGAGCTAACCAATGCCGTCGCTACACAACGCCGAGCGGAAAATGCATTCGAGCAACTTCAAAAACGTGGCGGAAAAAGAACCTTAGGATTCTGCTGTTCACAACGTCACGCTGATTTCATGGCAGACTTCTTTACGGAAAGAGGCATTAAATCTGTCGCTGTCCATGCGGGTGAAAATTCGGCTCCGCGCACATCAGCTCTACAGGCTCTCGAAGAGGGCAAGCTAGATGTTGTATTTGCTGTAGACATGTTTAATGAGGGCCTCGACATCCCAAATATCGATACAGTGCTTATGTTACGTCCAACTCAGTCAAGTACTATTTGGATTCAACAATTTGGACGAGGGCTCCGAAAAGCCAAGGGAAAGTCAGAACTAAAGGTGATCGATTACATTGGTAATCATAGAACCTTCCTCGTAAAGATTCGATCTCTTCTTCAACCGCTAATGGGCATCGGAAATTCCGACGCAGAAATTTCTGCCGCGTTGCGACTTCTCCAAAAAGGAGAAACCGACTTACCCGATGGCTGCAACGTTACTTACGATCTAGAGTCAATTGACATCATTAAATCACTGCTTCGCTTGCGTGCTGTCGACGACGCAATTCAATCCTTTTACGAGGATTTTAAAGAGCGAGTTGGAATCAGACCGACTGCGGTTGAGGCTTATCATTCTGGATACAATCCACGGTCATTAAAAAAGACGCACGGTTCCTGGACACGCTTCGTCAACTCCAACGGCGACTGCAGTACCAGCGGGCAGCAAGCAATTAAAACGGCGGGGGAGTTTATTGATAATCTTGAAAAAACTCCGATGACGAAGAGCTTCAAAATGGTAACACTACTCGCCTTGCTCAATTTGAACTCACTTACGAGATCAACTCCAATTTCAAATCTCACTGAAGAGTTCAAACGCATTGCCTGCAGACGCGAAGCATTGAGATCAGATGTAGGAGACGCGTTATCCGACGACAAGCAGCTTGAAGCACTTATTATTAAAAATCCAATTGCCGCATTTTGTGGAGGCAAAGGAACTGGCAACCAATCTTACTTCAACTACGAAAACGAGACTTTACTAAGTAATTTTGCGATTCCTGACAACGGAACAGATGGCTTTCAAGCCATCGTGAGAGAAATTGCAGAATGGCGTCTCGCAGAATATCTGAATCGCCCCGGAAAGCCAAAATCTTCGGAATCCTTTATCTGCAAGATCATCCAGTCTAATGGGCGTCCCATTGCCAAGCTTCCAGATCGCGACAAAACCCCTGGCATCCCCTTTGGACCTACGAATATTGTCGCGAACAATAAAAATTACGAAGCTAACTTCGTTAAGGAATTCCTTAACGTTGTAAAACTACCTGAACAGCAAGGCGATAACGTATTAGCTGAAATACTTCGAGGGTGGTTTGGAGCTAGTGCGGGAAAACCAGGTACCGGACATCAAATTGAATTCGAACGTGAAGGCGACACATATAAAATGCTTCCGGTTAACGCGACCGAGCCTAACAAGGCTAAACTGTGGAGCCACTACATGCGAAAGGACATCCCACCCCTGTTCGGGTTAGTTTTCAGCACAGGCAATTGGCAACAAGGGTTTGTTAACGCTGGAGATAAAGTGTTTCTTCTAGTAACATTGAATAAAGGTGGTCTAAGCAAAGAGCACAGTTACGAAGACCATTTTCTTGAGCCAGATTTATTCCATTGGCAAAGCCAAAATAGAACCAAACAAGACAGTAAGCACGGCAAGATGATTCGCGACCATTTAGCCAGGCAAATTGACATTCATCTCTTAATACGAAATCGAAAAACGCTAGACGGTAAAGCAGCCCCTTTTATTTATTGCGGTCCAGTTGAGTTTCAAAGCTGGCAAGGTGAAAAACCGATTTCTGTAAAATGGAAATTAAGCGAATCCGTTCCCCCCGCAATGTGGAGTCAATTAGGAATCAAAAGTTCAGCCAACTCACTCTTTCCTGAATAGCACAGAATTAAGCAAATAAAAAATCTAGTCGACAGAGAATTCGCTGATGGCAAAAAAAAACGATGACTTTTTTACTGAGCTAACGAAACACCATTGGTCAGTAAGTGTAATATTTACAGCGATCCTCTTCATATTCATGCGTTATTTAGTAACGTACATCCCCTTTCAGAATCCACTTTGGGATGCGATCCGGGACGCTATGCCTAGTTTCGCATGGTTTTCACTCCTCTTGTTATTACCTGGTTTAATCTCCGCTTTAAACTCTTTTAAAGATAGACGAATTCTAAAAAGCGTCAGCGTCACCGAATCAGGCAATAAAAGCCGAAGCAATCCTAGATCAATTGACAGTTTAAACTGGAGAGAATTTGAGAGATTACTTTGCGAAGCTTTTCGTCGAATTGGATTCCAAGTTGAAGATTTAGGTGGGCAAGGAGCTGATGGCGGAATCGACCTTATTTTACACCAGCAAGGCAAAAGATATCTCGTCCAATGTAAACAATGGCGGAAGCAATCAGTCGGTGTGAAAGTGGTTCGGGAGATGTTTGGAGTCTTACACCATGAAAATGCAGCTGGCGTCATCATCGTAACTTCCGGTCAATTCACAAAAGCTGCAGAAGATTTTGCTGAGGGAAAAAGCGTCAAGCTTATCGAAGGAAAACAATTAGCTGAAATGATCGCAAAAGTCCAGCATCAAGATTCGACAACCAAACCCTCGCCAGTCATCCAACAATCAATTTCCAAACCTGATAGTCAATCCAGCATTCCACCAACCGAGTCATTTGAAAATTTACAGTGCCCTCAGTGCAGCAGCAATTTGGTGCAACGAACAAGCAAGCGAGGGCCAAACAAAGGCACAAAATTTTTGGGATGTGAAACATTCCCAAAATGTCGATTCACTCAAGATATTTAATCAACACATTTCGGCAAATCCTCTGTCACTCCCCCTGTTTCGCCAATAGCTAAAAAAAAGCTTGCGATTCAAAATGAATCGCAAGCCTGTTATGGCCTCCCACCTAAACTCGAATCGATCCATCATGGATATTGATAGCCACCAGCACACCAAGTGCTAAAAAGAAAATAAACCAGCTACCAAAAACTCCTCCGATCAATCCGGCAATCAATACAGACCCAACCACATAAGCCCCATTGAGCTTATGCTTTGCCGTTCTCGACACATTCCCCATAAACACCTTTCAAAAAACTAAGAAACCACACCCCTAAAAGATCTACGTCTCAGCCAAGTTCAACTCACGCGCCACTCGCCCGACCCTCAACCGTCAAAACGTTTGGATTTCGTTTCAACTCATCGATCAGACAACTTGCCTCACGAATCGAAAGATCTTCAATCCGCTTGCGACCGAACCGCGTTTGCACCAAGTCAAAAGGATTCAATTCTTGACTTCGGCAGATTGCAAAGACCGCCCTCACCTGCCCTGCTGTCGCCATTGTCTTGCTCCCCGTTGAAATCTGCCGCTCCTCTCTTCCCAAACCAGTTACTTCAATGGCCTCGCCTTGCCCCAATTCCTCATCAATTGCCTTTCGAGCAATCGCATACAAAGCACGCGCCCGCTCACGCAACCGCCGAGGGTCAATCGCCACAGAAGAGTCAATCTCCACCTCAACCTGAAAACTCGCTCCCCGGGAACCGTAATTGGGTTCCCCTCTCTTTTGATTAAGTCCAACGTTTAATTTCATTGGCATAAAACACCTCCTTTAATTCCAGAATTAAAACTCACCCGTCCAAACACGTATTTTTCGCATGCTCTACTCCTCAACCGCGCCACCGATTCCTGCCAGATCAAGCGGAAACCCGCGGCTTTCGATCACTGAAATCGACTCCCCGGACTGTTCAGCAACGAGCCAATAAAGTTCAGTTTGTCTCATGACCGTTCTCCTTAGATAAATGAACGCGGCACCGAAGCAGCCGCACGTTAGCGTCACTGCCCGGCAATCAGGCAACGATTAAACGAGACATCAGTTGATCAAGCAGTTAACTGACAGGCACGATCCATCAACCCTTCTAGGGTCTGATCGCCTATCGGCAAGTAGTGAATGCAATCCACTTTTCTTTAGCATTTTGGTCTTCATTTCCCAAACGGCGGCGGCCGTGATCTTCTCCTGCCGCATGAGGAACAGGCTGAAGGCGTTTTCGGCCTCCATGCATGTCAAACCGGCTGAGGCATCGAGAACCGTTTCCAGTTCTGCTCCCTCAGGCAGTTCTCCATCTTTCACGGCAATCCCCCGGGCGATCTCTTCCAGCTGTTCACGGGCCGGCAAGACGTGCTCGACTACCACAAACATCTTCTCAAGTTCGATGGGGATTTTCACGATCGGCGCCAGTACGATCACGATCGTCCGGTTCTGTTTGCCATCCACGATCTACCGCGACAGGGCCCTGCAAAAGCTAGGGATCCCTCTCATCTAATTATAACACGGTGGACGACCTTTTATTAGCAAGACGTGGCTCGTTCGTTCTGTTATTTGGCACTGCAGTTAACGCCAAACAAAGGTGAAGCCCAGGAATAACAACTTGCCAATCACGATTTCATTTAACGTTGAATCTGAAATCTCGTCCGAGCTTTCAGTTTTCCTTGTCCAGCAGGATTTCTTTGACGAGCTTACGTTCTCCGCCTTGGTTTTCCTCAATCAAAATTTTGTGGAAATTGAGATCTGAATTTATCTTTCGCTTACTTGTGTTTTTCAGGAGGGTTTCGAGATCCCTTATTTTCTCTGACCGATTGAAACCGTTAGCAGTTGTATGATAAGTCGCGACAGGCAGGGCCCCCCCCTAGGCAGGGCCCCACTAGGCTCTTTATTCCACCTCATACCAATCCCAAAAAATATGCTTTCATCATTTTTTACCGGGATGCCAGTGAAGGGTTTAACATTTGCCGTCGGTTCAAGTTCCAAGTCAAACCGCAATGGCCAATCCACATAGTCGTCAGGCCCATTTACATTATCATTAAAGTCGTCCACGGCAAAAAAGATCGTGCCCTCAAGGTGATACTCAGCCGTAAATTGATCCCAAACTTGATATGCAACGATATCGATGGCGATCACCGCTGTGGCGAGAAGCAACACTCGAATTGAAAACCTGAATTTCAGCGAACGGCTATCGATAACAGGCGGTTCTTGGTGTTCGGATCCTTTAGAGCCGTCGTTGTCAATGTTGACGTGACCACACTTTTCGCACTTAGCCAATTCGCTTGTCAAAGGTCCATGGCAGACCGAGCACACCTGCATTAGTGGTTTCCTCAGAATATCTCTCGAAGAACTCATGCAAAGCCGTCATAACTTCCGAGAGTTGTTTATTGGTTGACAAGCAACATTGTCACAGCACCTAAAGGGCCTCGCAACAATCCATTTGTGATTTCTACAGTAATAGC